>Ga0182015_10001562_pt1 | contig 29782 bp, 23 predicted proteins | sample 712P3MmetaG_FD_120478 | JGI IMG/M metagenome (GOLD analysis project Ga0182015, IMG submission 120478) | Permafrost microbial communities from Stordalen Mire, Sweden - 712P3M metaG | ecosystem: Environmental > Terrestrial > Soil > Wetlands > Permafrost | place: Sweden: Stordalen | collected... | reverse complement strand
GTGACGTACATCAAAGCTTTCGATCTGATCCGCGAAATCTTCGCATCCACTCCGGAAGCGGCCAAGCGCGGCTATAACGGCGGCCACTTTTCGTTCAACATCCCAGGCGGACGCTGCGAGAATTGTCAGGGCGACGGCACGGTGACGGTAGAGATGCAGTTCCTGGCGGACGTGGAACTGATCTGCGAAGAGTGCAAAGGAACGCGATACAAGGCACAGGTGCTCGAGGTTCGCTATCGCGGCAAAAACATTCACGAAGTGTTGAACCTTACGGTCAAGGAGGCGCTGAAGTTCTTTGCCGAGGTGCCTAAGATTACCGAGAAGTTGCGGGTTCTGGAGGAAGTTGGGCTGGGATATTTGCGGCTGGGGCAGTCGGCGACTACATTGTCGGGCGGAGAAGCCCAGCGCATGAAGCTGGCCGCACATTTGCAGCCGGCGGGGCGAGAGGTGGGAAGGCCGAGTCCGGGGCGTCAGGACGAACCGCGCCGGCGGAGGAGGATGCTTTATATTTTTGATGAGCCGACTACTGGACTGCACTTTGACGACGTGAGCAAACTTCTGGCCGCATTCCGCCGCCTGATCGATGCCGGCGGCTCCATTCTTGTGATCGAGCATAATCTGGAAGTGATCAAGACCGCGGATTGGGTGATCGATCTGGGGCCGGAGGGCGGAGCGCGTGGCGGCAAGATCGTAGGAGCGGGGCCGCCGGAGACGATTGCTAATCTGGCCGGGTCTTACACGGGCAAATATCTGGCTCGCCTGCTGAATGGCCATGGCAGCAATGGAGCATCCCAGCCCGATGGCAGCAAATAAAACTCTCGCGGGCCTGCTGATGGCTTTGATCGTTTGCGCGAGCGCGACGGCACAGGATGCGGAACCGCCCACGGTGAACTCGGGGCAGAATTCTTCAACATCTTCCGGACAAGCTTGTTCTGGACAAACTTCTTCTTCATCGTCTTCTGAAGGACAATCTTCTTCCGGGCACCGGGCGGGGCATCACGTTCAGGTTCCGGACGACGATTCTCCGGCGCAACCGGCAGAACTTACTCAGGCAGAGGCAGCGATCGAAAAACAGAATTACGCTGCGGCGGAGCCGCTGCTTCGGAAGCTGGTGGAGCGCGATCCGACAACCTATGTGGGCTGGTTCGATCTTGGTTTCGTGGAAAACGCTTTGGGGAATGCGGATGAATCCGTGGCGGCTTATCGAAAGTCAGTAGCGGCGAAGCCTGACGTCTTTGAGTCGAGCCTCAATCTGGGATTGCAACTGGCCAAGAGCGGACAGCCTGGGGCAGAGGAATTTTTGCGGGCTGCGACGCGTCTGAAACCCGCAAGTCACGCAGCGGAGGGTCAATATCGGGCGTGGCTGGCACTGGGGCATACGCTGGAAAAGTCGAAGCCAGAAGAAGCTCTTGCGGCCTTCCAGCATGCAGGGGCCTTGCAACCGAAAGAGGCTGAACCACATTTCGCGGCTGCGATGCTTTTCGAGCAGGAAACTAAAGCTGCCGAGGCCGAGCAGGAATATAAGCAGGTGCTTGCTCTCGATCCGAAATCGTCGGACGCGGCCACGGCGCTGGCGAATTTGTACATGCACGGACGGCGATTTCCAGAAGCGGAGCAGTATCTACGTAAGTTGCTTGCGGAAGATCCGATTTCTGGCGCGGTCGAGATTCAGCTGGGTCGGGTGCTGGCTGCCGAGGGCAAGAATGACGAAGCGATTGCCGCGATGGCGGCGGGAATTAAGCTGGCTCCGAAAGACGAGACTGCGCCGCGCGACCTCGCGGACTTGTATGTGACGACGGGAAAGAACGATTTGGCGGAGTTGAGTTATCGGGTGCTGGTGGCGGCTCATCCGAAGGATGCGAGCATGCATCGCGGGCTTGGACAGGCTTTGTTGCGGCAGAAAAAGTTTCCCGAGGCCAAGCAGGAATTTCTGCTGGCGGTAAAGCTGAAGCCTGACTTTGGGGAAGCGTATGGCGATCTCGCATTCACGGCGGGCGAGAACAAGGAGTATGAGCTCGCGATTCGCGCGCTCGATGCGCGGGCCAAACTGCTGCCGGAAATTCCCATCACGTATTTCCTGCGAGCGTCGGCCAGTGATCACTTGCATGACTTCAAAACGGCGGCGGTGAATTATCACCTCTTTCTAAAGACGGCTGCCGGGAAGTATCCTGATCAGGAGTGGCAGGCGAAGCATCGGCTGATTGCGATCGAACCGAAGAAATAACATTGGCGGAAGTGAACGGGCTTGGGGATGGAATATTCACGGTGTCTGCGGGGAGCGGCGGCGCTGCTTCTGGTGGTTGGATTAGCAGCTCTGAGCTTCGCCAAGGAATTTACGGTGGAAGAATTGAAGGCGCGCGTCGCCAACGCGGCCATCCCGGACCGCCCGCCTTTGTGCATTGAGATCGCGGAAAAGCAGTTGGCTGCCGCGGAACGGCTGTACGTGGCCGGCGACATCGATCGAAGTCATGCGGCACTGGTGGAGGTTACCGCGTTCTCCGAATTAGCCCGCGACTACGCGATTCAGTCGCACAAGCATGACAAGCAAAGCGAGATTTCCGTAAGAAAAATGGCGCGGAAACTGGAGAACTTCAAGCATACGGTCGCACGGGAGGACCAGAAGCAAGTTCAGGACACGGTCGACCGGTTGGAGCGGGTGCGGGACGATTTGCTGGCGGCGATGTTTCCCAATGGAGGTAAGAAATGAATGCATCCTGGTTGCGAATGAGCCCCTGGGTTGGATGGCTATTGCTGATTTCCGCGGCGCTGTCATTTGCGCAGCACCGTCGGGACCCGTTCACCCCGCCGGAGATTGACCAGATTCGCGACACCAGTTGGGAGCCGCAACTGCGGCTTGGCCTTTATGTGAAGTTTGCGAGGGCGCGGCTGGTGAGTCTGGAGCAGATGCGTAATGATCCCAAAACGAAAAACCGGGCGCAGCAAACTCATGACCTGCTGGATGACTTTCTGCTGATCTACGACGAATTGAACGACAACATTGACACGTACGTCGATCGCAAGAATGATATTCGCAAGCCGCTGAAGGTGATCATGGATGCCGACACGGAATTCCAGGCCAAACTGTTAGCCTTGAGAGATGCGGCCGGCGTGCCGGAGGAAGAGGCAAAACAATATGAGTTTATCTTGAGTAACGCGCTGGATACGCTGGACAGTTCCGCGAAAGATCATCGCGAGCTTATGGCCGATCAGCAGGAGGCTGCGAAACATAAGAAAAAGGGGGACGCGGAGAAGTCAAGCCGGTCGGAGTGATCGGTTGCTGAAGAGGTTCGCCGGGGCTGGTTCTGTACGTCCGCCGTGTTAATCTGGGGCTCACTGTGCGCCAGGGACTGCTTGATATCTTCCATGATGAGCACCGGCAGTTGTGGCCTGCCGCAGCCCTGCCTGAATTGAACGTCGAATTTTTCGCCTTCGCGAACGTCAACAATACGATTCGCCTGCGCGAGGGCAGGCTATTCGTAAGGCTTTCCGATTTGCTGGAAGGTGCGCCCGATACGGTGGTAAGGGCTATCGCACACATTCTGCTGGCGAAAATGTACCGCAGGCCGATCGACCGTGGGTATGCGGCCCGTTATCGAAAGTATGTGTCGAGCCATGAAGTCGTGAGTAAGGCGCACTTGGTGCGGCAGATGCGGGGGCGCAAGCGGCTGCATTCTCCGCAGGGGCATGTCTACGATCTGGATGCTATTTTTGAAGATCTGAACCGGCGGTTCTTCCATGGACTGATGGGGCGGCCGCGTATGGGTTGGAGTCCGACGAAGACGCGTCGCATCCTGGGGCACTACGATCCGGCGCATAACGCGATCGTCATCAGCCGCATCTTCGACCATCCCGCGGTTCCCCGCTATGCGGTGGAATATATCGTTTATCACGAGATGCTGCACCTGAAGCATCCGGTGAGGCTGCGCGGGAGCCGGCGCTGCGTGCACTCGGCGGAGTTCCATGCGGAGGAGAAGTTGTTTCCGCAGTTGGAGCGGGCGAATGCGTTCTTGAAGAGGCTGTGAGCGAAATCGGCTGTTAAGCAGAAGGCTGGGTCCAGACAGACGGAAAAGCGCGTCGAGCAGAGCTAGCCACCACAGATACTTTGTGTTAATCCGGGTTTCGTAGATAACCAATCGCTGCGAGATCTTTCCCTCGAGGGCGGTCTGGATAATTTCGGTCTTGTGGTGCACGTCCCAACTATTCTTTTTCACCTTTGTGCTCGATCGGGTGATTAATAACTGATACTTGTGGTCCAGGTCTTCCGAATCAAGAGGAATCAATCCCGAAGTTCCCTCCTGGCCCAGGTTGGGCGGAACTGGCCCTCGCTTCGTCTGGTAGTCATAGGTTCCTTCCGGATCTTCAACACACTGCGGAACGCTCAGCTTCTGCGAACTCGCAATCTCAACCGTGCACTTTGTTAAAGGTGCATCTCCAGCACTCACGATTCCATATCCAGAGAGTTCCACGCGGTCCAAGGTGCATGTCATCCAGTGTACTTGGAATTCTGGTAGTCCCACCTCGCCTGCCCCATGAATCCCCATCTGGGGTTCGAACCGTACTACCTTCAGAACATGCCCGGTCACTCCCGGCGTGATTCCTTCACGCACGTCGTAGGCGAGATGGCCTTTGAACGCGCAGGAGTCTCCATCCGCGCGGGACGGTATACACGACACGAGCGCTATCGCGATCAGAGCGAATGCGAAAGCTGCGTGACGCTTCATGCTGTCCGAGCTAACCATGCTGGAGATGCGCATTCAGGGTAAACGGCGGTTTCTGCCGGCATGGTGAAGATTGAAGGAGAGAGCGCGTCACAAATTACTGTCGTAACATCGCCTCTCTATGGTTACACGCGTTCGCCTATGATTTGCGGATGCCAGACATTTGGACAGCTACCGGCCTTCAGCACCTTGCGGATGATCGCGACTGCTCTTTTGCTTGGGTCGCTTTTGTTTCCGGTGCACCGCGCTTCATTGCGATAGTGGGGTGTTGAGAAACCGCTCGACTCCGCCAGCCCACTGCTGCCAGCCCGTTTAATCCCATATTTCTCCGTGTGATGCGAATCACAACCGTTTGTGAGCTCCCACATTGACGCCCGCGCGGCTGCCAGCATATCCTTGAATTTGAAATTGAAATTCATTTTCAAGATCGTCATGTTCAAGATCATCATCTCAAGATCAATCGGGACTTTATAAATGCTGCAAGCCTTCATCGTCACGCTGCGCGAAGGGGTTGAGGCTGCCCTGATCGTCGGGATCACGCTCGCCTACCTGACCAAGATTGGACGCAGAGACTTGCGGAAGACGGTTTACGCCGCTCTGGGCGCAGCTTTCCTGGGAAGCATTGGCGTGGCGATATTAATGTCGCGCCTGAATCTGAACGAAGATGTGTTTGAAGGATGGGTCATGCTGGTGGCCGCGTTCTTTGTTGTCACCATGATTATTTTCATGATGAAGACGGGGCGCAAGCTCAAGGGAGAGATTGAGGGCAAGGTTGGGCTGCTGGCGGGCAATGACGCGTGGATCGGGCTCTTCTTTTTTGTGTTTCTGATGGTGCTGCGGGAGGGAGCGGAGACGGTGCTTATCCTTTCGGCCGTGTCGCTGAACTCGACCGAATTGATGAGTTTTCTGGGAACGCTGCTGGGCGTGCTGTGCGCCATCGCGTTCGGAGTGATGTTTGTGAAGGGCAGCGTGCGGATTAATCTGCAGAAATTCTTCCGGGTCACGACGGCGATTCTCTTTTTAGTCGCCGCACAGCTGGTGGTCGCGGGATTGCACGAGCTTTCCGAAAGCGGGGTAATTCCTTCGTCCAAAACCGAGATGTCAATTATTGGGCCGATTGTGCGGAACGATCTATTCTTTTTTGTCACCATCTTTGCGCTGGCGGCGCTAATGGTGTTGTTTGACGCGAAGCGTCGTGAGCCGGTGCTGGAGGCCGTTTCGCCGGCCGAGCGTCGCAAAGCGGCCTGGTCCGCGCGCCGGGAGCGCCTGTGGATGGCGTCGGTGTACGTCTTCTCTTTCATGTTTATTGCCATGCTGACGGCGGAATTTGTTTATGCGAAGAGCCAGAGCGCGTTGTCGCCGGCCACGGAGGTCAGCTTCACGAAGGGTCAGCTAACGATTCCGTTGACGCAGGTGTCCGATGGAGACTTGCACCGGTACCAAGCGAAGGAGAACGGAGTTGCAGTGCGGTTCTGGTTGTATCAAAAGCCGGATGGAAAAATCGCCACGGTTTTTGATGCCTGCGAAATCTGCGGTGCGGTGGGCTTCTACAAGTCGGGCAATGGAGTGATTTGCAAAAACTGCGCCGCGCCGATCAATCCGCAGTCGGTCGGTACGGCGGGGGGTTGCAATCCGATTCCGCTCAAGGTAACGCAGAGCGCCGACTCCGTCATGATCCAGGAGGCCGACATCGCGGCGGGTAGCCGGGTGTTCGAGAAACAGTAAGGGATGTTCGTCCGCCTCGTATACGAATCGTTCCGGCGCCAGAAGCGGCGCAAATTGCTGGCCGGGGCGGCCATTACTTTGGGCGTAACGGTCGCGACGGCGATGATTGCGGTCGCCACCGACATTGGCGATAAGATCAACCGAGAGCTGCGCACCATTGGCGCCAACCTGCTGGTCACTCCGCAAGAAGATACGCTGGACGTAGAAATTGGCGGTGTCAACCTGAAGCCGCCGAGCGATGGCGCTTTCCTCGATGAAGCCGACTTGCCCAAGATCAAAGGAACTTTCTGGCATAACAACATCACCGGCTTTGCCCCGATGTTGCCGGTGAATGCGACGCTGCAGCGGGATGGGCGCACGCAAGACCTGACTCTGCTAGGCACTTATTTCGCCAAGAGCGTTGCTTTTGGCAGAGAGGAGTTCAGAACCGGCGTGCGCACGACCCACCCTTGGTGGAAGGTTTCGGGCGGTTGGCCCGACGACAGTTCGCGCGATGTTTTGCTGGGAGAGCGGCTGGCGGCGCGGCTTGCAGCCAAGAGCGGAGATGAGATCACGTTGTCGGGGCGGCCGTTGCGTGTGACTGGAATTCTTTCCACAGGCGGCAGTGAAGACGATGAGGTGGTGGCGCCAATCGCGCTGGCGCAGGAGATTCTTGGCAGACCCGGCGCGGTGCGGCGCGTGTTCGTAAGTGCGCTGACGAAGCCGGAAGATGCTCTGGGGCGGCGCGATCCGAAAAGCATGTCGGGCCCCGTCTATGACCGGTGGTACTGCTCGCCGTATCCGCAGTCGATTGCTTATCAGTTGCAGGAGGCGATTCCGCACTCGCACGCGGAACAGATACGGCAGGTTGCGCAGAATGAAGGAGCGGTACTGACCCGCATTGAGGGACTGATTTTCCTGGTCACCCTGGCGGCATTGTTTGCCTCGGCACTGGCGGTTTCCGCCGCGATGGCTACGGCGATTTTCGAACGTCGCGCGGAAGTGGGCTTGATGAAGGCTCTGGGGGCTGGGCGGGTCGCAGTCGCATCGATATTCTTTGCGGAGGCAACACTGCTTGCGTTGCTCGGCGGACTTGTGGGATTTGTTGCGGGCGGGATGCTGGCGCACCAGATCGGGAGGTCTATTTTCAATTCAGAGATATCCATTCCCCCGGTGCTCTTTCCGGTGATTCTGGCGATCGCGGTAATCGTGACATTTGCGGGAAGCGCGGCCGCCATTCGCAAGGCGGTGGGGTTGGATCCGGTATTTGCGCTGCGAGGTGAACTGTGAAGGCGGACGTTTCGACTCCTGCGCGGGACGTTGTAGCCCGCCGAGCGCATTCTCCGCATACTTCCATGTTCGTTCGGATGCTAGTGCGGGCGGCGGTGCTGCGGCGGGGACGTGCGGCATCGGCACTGTTCGCGATGGTAGTGGCCGCTGCGGTGGCTACGGCGATGCTGAATCTGTATGTGGACGTGCAGGCTAAGCTGCGGCGCGAATTTCGCAACTATGGCGCGAACATCATCGTGGTGGAAAAAGATGGCTCTTCCCTTCCCGCGAACGCTCTCACGCAGGCGGAATCTGTACTCGCAGGACGTGGCCTGGTGGCGCCATTTGCGCTGGTGGTGGCGCGAACCAGCGACGGTCAGGCGATTGTTGTTGCGGGAGCGGACTTTGAGCGCGTGAAGCAATTGGACCGGTGGTGGTCGGTGAGCAACTGGCCGTCGGCTCCGCAACAGGCGCTGGTTGGGGTTCGGGCGCTTTCCGTCGTGTCGCCGAAAAACCGGCCCTTCGACCTTGAGTTCCAGGGCCATACGATTCGCGTTGCGCCGACGGGAACGGTGCAGACGGGGGCTGCCGAGGACAGCCGGATCTATTTATCGTTGGGGGATTTTGCTTCGTGGACTGGGGTTCAACCTTCCACGATCGAAGCGGCGGCGACGGGTTCGCCGGAAGAGATTGCAACCATCATGCAACAACTGGATCAGGCGATTCCGGGGGCGGATGTGCGTCCGGTGCGGCAGATCATGGAAGGTGAGGCGCGGGTGCTGGGCAAAACAAGGGCTACACTGCTGGCGGCCGCGGCGCTTATTATTCTGACGGCGGCGCTGTGCGTGCTTTCCACGTTGATGGGATGGGTCTTCGACCGGCGGCGCGATTTCGCGATCATGAAGGCGCTGGGGGCTTCCGACCGGCTGCTTAATGGCTTCTTTGCGGCGGAGGCCGCGGCTTTGGGCGCGACCGGTGCTGTGATTGGATTTGTGCTCGGCATCGGCATCGCGGCGTGGATTGGCCGAGTCAACTTCCACGCTCCGGTGGTGCCGCGTTTCAGTATTCTGCCATTCATTCTGGCTGGTAGCATAGCGGTGACGCTGCTGGCGGCGGTTCTTCCGATTTCGCTACTGCGGCGTGTGCAGCCGGCGGTCATCCTAAGGGGAGAGTGAAATGATCGAGATCAAAGAGGTAACCAAGCTCTACCCGGCCAAGGCTGCGGGGAACGAGAGTACGAACGGGAAAGAAGGTTCAAACGGCGCCATCCACGCGCTCGACCACATTTCGCTGCACGTTGCGCAGGGGGAGTGGCTGTCGATCATGGGGCCGTCGGGATCGGGAAAATCCACGCTGGTGAATCTGATCGGATGCCTCGACCGGCCGACGTCCGGCGAGATCTGGCTCGACGGGCAGAATGTGGCCGGCATCAGCGCCGGGGAATTGAACCGGGTTCGGGCCGAGAAAATTGGATTTATCTTCCAGCAATTTCATTTGATTCCGTTTCTGACCGCGGTGGAGAATGTCATGCTGGCGCAGTACTTCCACAGCATGACGGATGAGAAAGAGGCGATCGAAGCTCTCTCGCGAGTTGGTCTGGGCGAACGCTCGCATCATTTGCCGTCGCAGCTTTCCGGAGGGGAGCAGCAGCGGGTGTGCATCGCGAGGGCCTTGATCAACGATCCGAAGATTATTCTGGCTGACGAACCGACGGGTAACCTGGACGCGCTGAATGAAGAGCTGGTGTTGCGATTGCTGCGGGAGTTCCACCAACAGGGGCGGACCATTGTGATGGTCACGCATGATCCGGTGGTGGCGCGGCTGGCGGACCGGCGCATTGAATTTCATCATGGCAAAATCGAGTCGCAAGAAGTATTCGCGATGGCGGATGAAGAGCAATTCGATGAAGTGCTGGAAGAACTTTGGGTGCTGGCCGAGCATGGTGAGATCGCCGAGGTTGAGCGGATGGAAGTTCACGGCGCACTGCCGGTGAGCCTGGCGATTGAAAAGATGATGCAGATGGGCCTGGTCGTTTCGGCGCCGCATCCTCCGCTGGCGCATGGGCATAAACCGTTTGTGAATCCATGCCACGATGCGCTGAAGCCGGTTTCCGCATCGCTGGGCGATGGGACGCTGATTGTGGAACTCACGCCGCGCGGCCACGCGCGAGCTGGCAGCATCATTAGAAGACATCGCTTAGCCGAGCGGCTTTTCACCGACAGTCTTGCGATGGACAGCGAGTCCGAGATCGAACAGCAGGCTTGCAAGTTCGAGCACATACTCTCGCCGGAAGCCACGGATAAGATCTGCACGTTTCTGGGACACCCGCGGACTTGTCCGCACGGGGCGCCGATTCCGCCGGGGCAGTGCTGCGGAAAAAGCTCGGAGCTTGCCGATAACACGCTGATCGAGACCTCTGCGCGCAACCGGGGATAGCAGCGCCAAGGAACAACTCTGGTCATCCGCTGGGCGCTTTCCGCGCTGCTATGATCGGATAGCGATTCCATCCAAATGATGAAGCGCAGGCCTACCATCGGTGTGTTCGATTCCGGATTTGGAGGCCTTACCGTTCTTAAAGCGTTACTTGAACTAATTCCCGACGCCGAATACATCTATTTCGGGGATACGGCACGTCTGCCTTATGGTTCCAAATCCGTGGAAACGGTGGCGCGCTACGCGGTTGAGGCTGCCCACTATCTTGAGGGGCAGGGAGCGGAGTTACTGGTGATTGCCTGCAATACGGCGACGGCACTGGCGCTTGAGCAGATTGCGAGAGCGGCCCACGTGCCCGTTGTGGGTGTGATTGAGCCCGGGGCCGAGGCCGCGGCATCGGTCACCAGGAACAAGAGAGTGGTCGTCATCGGGACGGAGGCGACGGTGAGCAGCCATGCTTATCGGAAGGCTCTTGAGGCCCGAGGATTAGAGGCGAGGGAGAAGGCTTGTCCGCTGCTCGTCCCTCTGGTTGAGGAGGGATGGGTTGAGCACGCTGTGACGCAACAGGTGGCGGGTATTTACCTGAAGGAAGCGTTTGCCGATGGCTTTCACCACGCCGACACGCTGGTGCTGGGCTGCACACACTATCCGCTGCTCAAACCGCTGCTCCATCGCGTGGCGCCTTCGCAGGTAAGCATTGTGGATTCCGCCGAGTCCACCGCTCGCGCGGTCGCGACCCGGCTAAAGAAGCTCTTGCCGGTAGGACAAGTTCATGAGGAGCGACGGGGTCAGCCGCGACTGAAATTCTTCGCCACCGATTCGGTGGAAAAGTTCCGGCGATTGGGCGAGCGGTTCTTGGGACATCCGATTGAGGATGTACAGCATGTGGACTTGAAGGAATAGGGGGTAGAGAAACCACCCAAAATCATTTGGCGGTGATCCCGAAAGATTCGGAACCATCATGTAACGGAACGAGAAGGCGAGACGGAGAATCCACCAGGGGCCAAGGCTTTTGCGGGCTCTCGGCGGCATGCCCTGAGTCGTGCCCTTCCCAAACCGATTTACGGGATCGCTCTAGCATTTGGCGAGAAACGCCGAGCGTCTCAGTACAAGTGGAAATCGACTTCGACGGCCATTTCGACCTTTACGGGGTGGCCATCTTTCAGTCCAGGTTCGAAGCGCCAGGTGCGAACCGTCTCGAGAGCTTTTTCGTCCAAGCCCATGCCTAGGGAGTTCACCACACGAAGATTGATGGGTCGACCGTCGGTATCGACGACGATCATCAGGGTGCACGTTCCCTGATATTTAGCTTTACGGGCTTCTTCAGAAAACTCGGGCTCTGGCGAATAGATGGGACGTGGAGGAGTGACTCCGCGGCCGGGGCGAAAAACACCGCCGCCCATGCCTCCTCCCTCACCCGGTCCGACGCCTGGACCGGAGCCTGAGCCGACACCACCGCCGTTGCCTGAACCGATGCCGGCGCCGTACCCGGTACCATTCGAAGGAATCATGCCCGAGGACTTAGGGTCGCCGAGATTCGGCATGTTATTCATGGCGACCTTGATTTCAGGGGGCACCACCACGGTGGGCTCGACTGCTAACTTGGGGTTGAAATTTCGTATAACTGCGGTCGGCGGGGTGATCTGCTGCATCGAGAACTTGGGCAGGCGACCCTGCGAAGCCTTTAATACGTCGCGATCGCCACCGCCCCCCCCGCCACCGGCTTGCGTCTTCGCGGGCTTCAGGGAGTAATCCCCGGGATCGATCAACTGAGTGGTGCTCTGGGGTTTGGCAACGGCTTTGGTCACGATGCGCTTGCCAAGAAGGGTCCCGCCGATAATGAGAGCGATCACGATGACGTGAGCAACCGTGGAACCGAGCGCTCCATTCTTCTTGTAGTTGTAGAAGCCCCATATATCCTTGACGGGGATGGGTTTGGATTCCAGCTTCAGGGGCGGAAGCTTCTTGGGAAAGAAGAATTCGTCGAGGCCGCGAAACAGGGACTTCCACAGCGGCTCAAAAGTATCTGGAGCCAGCAAAAGATGAAGCTCCGGCTCTTGGCCGGGAGTCGGATTGCCTTCTACGGATGACATGTTCCCCGATTCGGCTTTTGTGGGTCGGATAGCGAATTGAACACTCCTAGCCTGGCGCCCAGCCCTATGCCTTGTTTAACACAGATGAGTGGTCTTTCCAACAAGTTGCCTTTCCAGCCTACCTAATTTCGAGAGTTAAGACGATCCCTGCCGCGGCGGCGGATCACCGATGGTTTATAAAATTGTACCTCTTCTGCCGGAGGTTGACGCAGTTATTTCGCAGTGCCTCGGGGGGTGCCCGTTCGGCCGAAGCCCGCATTCTTATTGGCTGTATGCGGCACGGCTCACAGCTCACGGAGAAACACAGCGCCACCCCAAAACAACTGCAGCACCGACTCTTTTCGCCAGCTGTTAGGCGGGCCGTTTTTACAGAAATTCATGCATCGGCGTCCTATACTCTGGTCGCATGGACGTTCGCGGCCCCTCTCCCTATAATGAAGAATTCAATCAAATTGGGAGAAGCCAACCGAGTGCCGCTCGAGCTGAAAGCGACGATCAATCTGCCCAAAACCGCCTTCCCGATGAAGGCCAACCTGTCGCAGAACGAGCCCAAAATGCTTGCCCGGTGGGAGCAGGCGCGAATTTACGAGCGCATCCGCGAGGCTCGCAAGGGATCGCCCCCCTACATTCTGCATGATGGGCCGCCATATACGAGTGGTCCGATCCACATGGGAACGGCGCTCAATAAGTGCCTCAAGGATTTTATCGTCAAGTCGAAGACGATGGCGGGCTTTGATGCACCCTATGTGCCAGGTTGGGATTGCCACGGGCTGCCAATTGAGATCAAAGTTGATAAGGAACTGGGCGGCAAGAAGCTGCGGATGCGTCCAACGGACGTGCGGGCGGAGTGCCGGAAGTATGCCCAGAAGTTTCTTGATTTGCAGCGGCAGCAGTTCAAGCGCATTGGCGTGTTCGGTCGCTTCGATCGGCCTTATGCGACGATGAACCCGCAGTATGAGTCGGTGGTGTTGTCGACTTTCTTTTCGTTTTACGAAAATGGATTCGTCTATAAAGGGCTGCGCGCGGTTTATTGGTGCATGCATGACGAGACTGCGCTCGCCGAGGCGGAGGTCGAATACGAGAACCACACCAGCCCGACGGTGTATGTGAAGTACGGATTGCTTGACGACCCTGCGAAGATTGATCCGGCGCTGGCGGGAAAGAAAGTATCAACAATTATTTGGACAACCACTCCGTGGACGTTGCCTGCATCAATGGCCGTGGCATTTCATCCGCATGAAGAATACGTGGCATTGGACTCCGGCGGCGAAGTCTATATCGTTGCGGCGAAACTGGCGACGGAGGTTGCGGAGAAGTGTGGGCTTACCGATCCTCATGAGCTTACGCATTTCGCGGGGAGCCGGCTGGAGCGGCTGAATTTTCAGCATCCGTTTCTGGACCGCAAGATTCTCGGCGTGCTCGCTGATTACGTGACCATGGACACGGGAACCGGCGTGGTCCACACGGCGCCGTCGCACGGCGCGGAGGACTTTGTTACGGGCGTCAAGTACGGGCTCGACGCCACCAGCAACGTGGACGAAAAAGGTATCATGCGCAACGGCCTGGCGGAATACAACGGCAAACGCGTATGGGATGCGAATCAGCCGATCATCGATCTGCTCAAGAGCCGCGGAGCTTTGCTGCACACCGAGAAGACCGAGCATTCTTATCCGCATTGCTGGCGCTGCCATAATCCGGTGATCTTTCGCGCGACTGAGCAGTGGTTCATCTCGATGGAAACGCCGATGCCAGCCGGGATTGGTGGTCGAGGCTCGGAAAATGGCACGCTGCGCTCGCGAACGCTGGATGAAATCAAGCAGGTGAAATGGGATCCGGCGTGGGGCGAGGAGCGGCTCTCGAACATGATCGCGACGCGGCCCGACTGGTGCATCTCGCGGCAGCGGGTGTGGGGCGTTCCGATCGCGGTGTTTCTTTGCGAGAGCTGCGGCAAGCCGCTGAATGATCCCGCTGTCAATCGCAAGGTGGTTGCGTTGTTCGCGCGCTCTGGCGCCGACGCTTGGTTTACCTCAGAGTCGGATACGATTCTGCCGGCGGACGCGAAGTGCCCGCATTGCGGCAAGGGCAAGTTTGAAAAAGAAACCGATATCTTTGATGTGTGGCTGGAATCGGGGGCGAGCTATCTGGCGTTGATTGCCGATGAGCCAACCTATCCCTGGCCGTCGGATCTCTATCTGGAGGGCGGCGATCAATACCGGGGGTGGTTTCAGTCGTCACTTCTGTGCGCCATGGGTACGCACGGGACGCCTCCCTACAAAGGCGTGGTTACGCCGGGATGGACGCTGGATGAAAAGGGACAGGCCATGTCGAAGTCCCGGGGCAATGATGTGGATCCGGTCGATATATCAGATCGACTCGGGGCGGAAGTGGTGCGGTTGTGGGTGGCGTCGGTCGATTTCCGGGAGGATGTGGTTGGCTCGGAGCAGCTCATGCTGCGGATCGCGGAAAACTATCGCAAGATTCGAAATACATTCCGCTACATCCTGGGCAATCTCGGAGACTTTGATCCGCAGACGGACGCAGTTCCTTTCGAGAGCATGGAGGCGCTCGACCAGTACATGCTGTGCCAAACGCTGGCGTTCTGTAGCGATGTGCGAAGTTCGTATGAGGAATTCGCCTTCCACAGGATTTATCACCGCTGGAATCACTTTTGCATTGTTGACCTGAGTGCGTTTTATTTTGATGTGCTGAAGGACAGGCTTTATATTTCCGCCCCGAAGGCGCTCGCGCGGCGGAGCGCGCAGACTGCGATTTGGCGGATCGGAGAAGCGCTGGTGCGGTTGATTGCGCCGGTGATGAGCTTTACGGCTGAAGAGGTGTGGGATTATCTGCCAAAGACCGAGAGCCGCGCGGACAGTGTGCATCTGGCGTTGTTTCCGTCGGGGGAAGAGGTTATGGGCGATGCCAAGGATGCGGCGAACATCTCCAACTCTTGCGAGGGAAAATCCAGCGAGGAGTGGGCCACGTTGCGCTCCGTCCGCGACGAGGTTCTGAAAGCTCTTGAAGAAGCGCGCAACCATAAGCTGATCGGTACGGGCCTGGAGGCGCAGGTCCTTTTGTCCGCTTCAGACCCTGTTTTTTCGGTGCTGGCGCGACACGCGGACCCATTGCGCTATTTGTTCATTGTTTCCGCGGTCAAACTGACGCAAGGCTCCGGCAATGGCACCGGCGGGGTGCACGTGGAAGTGAAGAAGGCGGATGGAGCCAAGTGCGAGCGGTGCTGGAATTACTCGGTCCATGTGGGCGAGGACAAGACGTATCCGACGGTGTGCGAGAGATGCAGCGCGGTGCTGAGAGAAATTGGAGCAGCGAGTTAAGACAACTTGCCGATTCTCGTTGATGGGACATGAGAGAGGGAATCCAGATCCCCACCCTGCGCAAGAAACGCGCAAGGGTGGGGCACCGGTTCTGGGATCGAGCGAATTGTGAATTGGCGGAAGCTGCGAGTTTTCATCTTTACCGTGTTGGCGCTTTGCCTGATACCAGCCACGCGCTACTACCAGATCGATGTCCCTCTGCTTCATTATGTTGAAGGAGTGCGTGAGGTCGATCCGCTGTCGCTGCATTTGTCCGGAGAGTTCGTCGAAAACAATCTGGGCAGCGAGCAGGACGGCGATGGATCGGTAACGGTGCGCATGGTCGCACAGCAATATTTATTTGTTCCACACTGCATTCTGGTTCCGGCCGGCGTTCCGGTTCATCTGCGCATCACCAGTGCTGATGCCGTGCACTCCCTGGCCTTCAATGGGACGGAATATAACGTGAAAGTTCTTCCCGGGACGATCAGCGCAACGCGGCTGGAGTTTTCGCAGCCGGGAGAATATACGACCATGTGCCGCGAGTTTTGTGGAGCGGGGCATTACGCCATGCGATCCCAGTTGAAGGTGGTACCGCGAGATCAGTTCCCTACTTTACGGCCGGGGGAAAGGGCGAACTGTGCGGCGCAATAGACAGTGCTCTACTCGAAGGCTTTTAAGACTTGCTGCTGTCGTCGCGGCGGCAGGCTCTCTTTTTCTGCTGGCGAGCGATCGTGCCCCGGAGCAAGTTCCTTCGAATGTATCGTGGACGGCGGAGACGATTGCAGCGGCTTCCGAGGGAGATGCGTTTCGCGGCATGCTCCTGGGCAAGCGTTGCGAACACTGCCATGGAGCGGAGGGATTCAGCGCTACGGGTGCAACTCCGAACCTGGCCGGTATGAGTAAGCTGTCAGTCTGGAAACAGTTGGAAGATTTTCGCAGTCACAAACGGTTATCGCGAGCGATGGAGCCAATCGCGGAATCGCTTTCATCGCGGGACACGGCGGACGTGGTGGCTTACTATGCGAAGCTGCCTGTGTTTGCCGACCCGCAGGATAATCGGAGTTTTCCGCAGACGCGCCCTGATCCCAATCACGCTGCCATGGCGATGCATCTGGTTTCGTTTGGGGATGGCGAGCGCGGCATTCCGCCCTGCCAAGCGTGCCACGGCCCGGCGGCTTATCGCATTGGAGTGCCATCATTGACGACTCAAAACTCGGAATACGTTCGGAGTCAGCTGGAAGCGTTTGCCAGCGGAAGTCGAGCGAATGATATCAACATGCCGATGCGCACGATCTCGAGGCTGCTTACGGACGACGAAAGACATGCGCTGGCGGAGTTTTACGGCTCGGGACTGGGGCTGCAGCCGGGAAGTTATAAATAAAGGGGAAGGGCTGCTAGCAGATATGCAAAAGCAGCTGCCTCACTGGCCTTCGGCTTCGGAATGACAAAGTCTTATCAACGGACACACTCCCGCCCTTAGCGCAATTCCGCCATTGCCGCTTCGAGGGCTTCCTTACCGGGACGCGTCATGGATTCTGGAAGCGTAGCCAGCGGCTGATCGACCATGTTGAGCATATCGAGGAAGCTCGGGGCTTTGGTATTCACGTAAAAAATTCCGGTTAGAACCTCGCCCCTGTCGTGGGCTTCGCTGAGGCGCGTCATGGCCGCGATTCTGTCCATCGCGTCGTAGTCTTCTTCGAGCTTGCGCAGTCGAAGGCTGGAACCGTCGTGCATGGTGACATTCACGGTTGTGCCGGGATCATATTCTACGTCGATCTCTTCGAAGTGCGGAACGAAGCTCATCTCCTGCAAGGTCTCTTCGTGATCTTTTACGTATTTGTAGGATTTCGTGGAACCCTCGTGATCGTTGAAGGTGACGCAAGGCGAGACGACGTCGAGCATCACGGTGCCCTGGTGAGCGATGGCGGCTTTCAACATGGTGCTTAATTGCCGCTTGTCGCCGGAGAACGAGCGGCCGACAAAGGTAGCGCCGAGTTCGATCGCGAGGCCGCAGGTGTCGATTGGAGGAAGATCGTTGATCACGCCGGATTTCAGCTTCGATCCGAGATCGGCCGTGGCCGAGAACTGGCCTTTCGTGAGGCCGTACACTCCGTTATCCTCGATGATGTAAATCATGGGAAGATTGCGGCGCATGAGGTGAACGAACTGGCCGATGCCGATGGAAGCGGTGTCGCCATCGCCGCTGACCCCGAGCGCAATCAGATCGCGATTGGCCAGCATCGCACCGGTGGCGACCGAGGGCATGCGCCCATGCACGGAGTTGAAGCTGTGCGAGCGGTTCATGAAGTAGGCGGGACTCTTGGAGGAGCATCCGATGCCGCTGAGCTTCGCGACGCGCTCGGGCTGCACGCCCATGTCATACATGGCTTCGACAATGCGCTCGGAAATGGCATTGTGGCCGCAACCGGCGCAGAGCGTGGTCTTACCGCCTTTATAATCGACCACGGTGAGGCCGATGCGGTTGGTCTTAGGTTCCGGAGTTTTGGGTTCCGTGGTTGGCGTGGTCGCCATTTACTTACCCTCCATGGTGCTGAGTTCGTCGGTAACGGAGCGGGCATCGAGCGGCAGTCCGTCGAGATGGCTGATGCTGCGCAATCGCGTGGTGAGTTCAGGTTTCAGATCGAGTTTGAGCAGGCTGAGCATCTGGGCATCACGGTTCTGCTCAACCACGTAAATACGATCATGTTGCTCGATGAACTCGGGCACTTCGCGGGTGAAAGGATACGCCCGCAGCCGCAGATAATCGGTTTCGATGGCGTACTCGTTGCGGAGTTGATCGCGGCTCTCGGTGACGCCCCAATGCGACGTTCCGTAGGCGATGATTCCGATTTTCGCGTTCGTGCCCTTGAGAATTTCCGGACGCGGGACAAACGAGCGAGCCGTCTCGAACTTGCGATTGAGGCGCTCCATATTGTTTTCGTAATCATCGGGGCGCTCGCTGTAGTTGGACTTATCGTTATGCCCGCTGCCGCGGGTGAAATATGCGGCGGCAGGATGATCCGTACCCGGCAGCGTGCGGTATCCCACGCCATCACCGTCCAAATCTTTGTAGCGGGCGAAGCCGCCGAGCTTATCCAGATCTTCCTTGGCGAGCACCTTGCCACGCTTGATGGGTGTGGTCGGATACTCGAAGGGATCAGACATCCAGTTGTTCATGCCAAGATCCAAGTCGGACATGACAAAGACTAAAGTCTGGAATTGTTCGGCCAGATTGAAGGCCTCCGAGGCCATGCTGAAGCATTCTGCCACCGAACACGGAATCAGCATGATGTGTTTGGTATCGCCGTGGGAAAGAAACGCAGTCGAAAGAATATCGCCTTGCGAAGTGCGCGTGGGCAATCCAGTGGAGGGACCGACGCGTTGAATATCCCAAATCACGCCGGGAATCTCTGCGTAATAGGCCAAGCCGGAAAATTCCGACATCAGCGAAATACCAGGACCGGCGGTGGCGGTCATGCTGCGCGCACCCGCCCAGCCGGCGCCGATTACCATGCCGATGGCTGCCAGCTCATCCTCAGCCTGAACGATGGCGAACGTAGCTTTGCCATCGGGAGCGATGCGGTACTCCTTCATGTACTCGATCATCGTCTCAACCAGCGATGACGACGGTGTGATGGGATACCAGGTGACGACCGTGCATCCGGCGAACATGCTGCCGAGTGCCGCGGCGGAATTGCCATCGATGATAATTTTGCCCGCGGTCTTGTTCATGCGCTCGATGTAGAGCGCTCCGCGCTTCTGCAGGCTGCCCTTCGCGTAGTCGAATCCGGCCTGGGCTGCGGCTAGATTTAGGTTGGCAGCTTTCACTTTCTTCGCGAACTGCTTGCGGATGGCTTTTTCGACTTCCCCCATCTCAATTTCGAGAAGTTGGGCAATTACGCCAACGTAGACCATGTTCTTGACGAGCTTACGCAACTTCGCCTCGGGGCAGACGGTCGCCACTATTTTGTCGTAGGGAACGGAGTAGAAGATCAGATCGTCTCGGAGTTTGTTGAGAGCCAGGGGTTCGTCATACAGCACGGAAGCGCCCGGAGCCAGCGACATGACATCGTCCTGCGCAGTTTCGGCGTTCATGGCGACCAGGAAATCGATTTCCTTCTTGCGGCCGATATAGCCATCTTTATTGGCGCGAATGGTGTACCAGGTGGGCAGTCCGGCAATGTTCGAGGGAAAAAGATTCTTGCCTGAGATGGGCACGCCCATCTGAAAGATAGCACGCAACAATACTGTATTCGAACTCTGCGACCCGGAGCCATTCACGGTTGCGACCTGAATGCTCATGTCATTGACGATGCGCTTGCGCCCCAATTGCCCGCCCGCACCCTGGGGCACGACATCCGTAGTGGCCATCCCGACACCTTCCTTATATTAGAGGGCGGAGTGGTCCGCCCGGATTCTGTTTGAGGGGAACCCCCAATTATACGGCGACGGCGGTCCCGGGGCACGCCAAATCACCCATTCGAAGCCGGGAGGAACCTGCTTATGGACGAGAGGAAGCACTCCGGACTCAGGGGTCGGTTTTGAAGAACTGCGCAATGTTACGGAATTTATTATATCGTGACACGATCAACTCGGCGGTAGGGAGTTTTTTCAAGTCGGCAAGGTGCTTCTGCAGGCTGGCATCGAGCAGGCGAGCCGCAGCATCGTAATCCCGGTGCGCGCCGCCTTCGGGTTCGGGAACGATATCGTCGACGCAACCCAGTTCGCTGAGATCGGTGGCGGTGATGCGCATGGCTTCGGCGGCCAGTTCTTTCTTGGTGGCGTCCCGCCACATGATGGCAGCGCAGCCTTCAGGAGAAATCACTGAGTAAATGGAGTTTTCCATCATGAGCACGCGATCGGCGACGGCAATGGCTAAAGCTCCGCCGCTACCGCCAACCCCGATGATGGTGGCGATGAGGGGGACTTCGAGGCTGCCCATTTCGCGCAAGTTATGCGCAATCGCCTCGGCCTGGCCACGCTCTTCCGCGTGAATTCCGGGATAGGCGCCGTCGGTGTCGACCAGAGTAAAGATCGGGCGGCGATATTTTTCGGCGATCTGCATTACGCGCAACGCCTTACGGTAACCCTCCGGGTGCGGAGTTCCGAAATTGCGGTGCACGCGCTGCTTCATGTCGCGGCCCTTCTGGGTTCCGACCACCAGAATCTCGTCCCCATGAAAGCGAGCCATGCCACAGATGATGGCGGTATCGTCGCCAAAGGTGCGGTCGCCGTGGATTTCGCTGAAGTCGGTGAACAGGCGTTCGATATAGTCCAGGGTTTGCGGACGCTGCGGATGGCGGGCCAGTTCGGTCTTCTGCCAAGCGGTCGGCGTTGGATTGATCTCTTCGCGCAGAGTGCGAACGCGCTCCTGAAGTTCCGCCAATTGGCGGCGAGTCTCGTCACTTTGGCCATTGGCTTTGATCAGCGCAACCTGACGCTCAATCTGATCCAATTCCTGCGCTTTGTTGTCGGTTTCCATTTTCAACTGATGACCCGCACACTACCGCGCCCGCATAATTGTTCAACCCGAGCGATAAAGTTGCGGTCCGGCAGGACATTATAGCCTTCGGCTTCCATCACCACCATGAAATCCCCGGCGCGTTCCACGTCGAACAACACCCGAGCCTCGCCCCGGCGCTCCTGAAAGAGCGTGTGCAGCTCGTCAACCGTGGACTCGACAGCACTCTCCAGAGGGACGCGAATGCGGATGGCGCGCGGCAGTGGGATTTTGGCATCTTCCAGCGACATAATGTCCGCCGCAGTGATTTTGGGATTGGCGCCTTCTTCGATGCGCACACCCGCCCGCACGAGCACCGGGACTTCGAGCTTCACTTTATCCTGCAGGCGTTTATAGGCCTCGGGAAAAACGATCATGTCGATCGAGCCCGACATGTCTTCGAGCGTGGCTTGCGCATAGAACTCACCGCGTTTGGATTTGAGCACGCGGAGGTTGGCGATGATGCCTGCGGTGGCGATGGTCTCATCCTTGCCGGTGGATTTTGTCAGCGCGCAAATTTCGACGATGCTGAGGGCCTGCAAATCTTCCAGCTTGTCTTTGTATTTCTGGAGGGGATGACCGCTGATGAAAAATCCGAGGATCTCTTTTTCCGCGGCGAGCCGCGCTTGTTCGTCCCAGTCGGGAATGTTGGGAAGGTGGTCGTTGTGAGCCTCGGAGTCATCCTGCTGAAAGACGCCGAACAGGCCGTGCTGGCCGGATTCCGCGTCGCGCTGCGCCTTCTGGGCGCGCTCCATGGCGCGGTCGAGCACGGCCATGAGCTGGGCGCGGCGGCCGAGAGAATCCATTGCGCCGCTTTTGATCAATGACTCCAGCACGCGCTTGTTGAGCAGCCGGAGATCGACATTCTCGCAGAACTGATAAATCGATTTGAAACTGCCGAGTTTCTTCCGCGCAGCCACAATCGATTCAATCGCGTTACCGCCAACATTTTTCACCGCGGCCAGGCCGAAGCGGATGGCCTCTCCATGAGGCGTGAAGTTTGCGTCTGAGACGTTGCTATCCGGAGCTTCGACAGAAATGCCCATCTCGCGACATTCGTTGATGTATTTCACCACGTCGTCCGTGCTGCCCGTGACAGAGGTCAACAGGGCCGCCATGAATTCAACGGGATAGTGCGTCTTCAGATAGGCGGTGTGATAAGCGAGCAGAGCGTACGCGGCGGAGTGGGACTTGTTGAAGCCGTATCCCGCGAATTGCGCCATGAGGTCGAAAATCTTTTCGATTTTCTTGGGTGGAAATTTTCGCTGGGCCGCGCCTTCGACGAACCGTTCGCGCTGCTGCGCCATTTCTTCCGCTTTTTTCTTGCCCATGGCGCGGCGCAGGAGATCGGCTTCACCGAGGGAGTATCCGGCGAGCCGGTTCGCGATCTGCATCACCTGTTCCTGATACACGATCACACCCAAAGTCTCTTGCAGAATCTCTTTAAGTTCGGGAAGTTCGTATTCGACTTTCTTGCGGCCGTGTTTGCGGTCGACAAAGTCATCGATCATTCCGCCCTGGATCGGTCCGGGGCGATAGAGCGCATTCAGGGCCGTCAGATCTTCAATGGAGTTGGGCTGATACTTGCGCAATACCTCGCGCATGCCGTGCGATTCAAACTGGAAGACGCCGGAGGTTAATCCTTTGTGGAAGACCTTGGCATAGGTTTCTGCGTCGTCCAGAGGAACGGTTTCGAGAGTGATCGGAGTGCCGCGCGTTTGCAGGATCAACTTTAGAGCATCGGTGAGAATGGTAAGCGTGGTCAGCCCGAGGAAGTCCATCTTCAGCAGGCCCATCTTTTCAATGGCAACCATGTCGAAGGCGGTAACAATTTCGTCGTTCTTGGTTTTGTGCAGCGGGACGAGTTCGGTGAGCGGGCGCGGCGAGATCACGACTCCGGCGGCGTGCACGCCAGAGTTGCGGACCATCCCTTCCAGCTTTCTCGCCGTCTGCATCAGTTCACGAATCTGGCCATCTTTCTCCATGGCCTCACGCAGTGGAGGCGAGTCTTCGATGGCCTGATCGAGCGTGATGTTGAGTTGGGTGGGAACCATCTTGGCAATGCGATCGACATCGCTGTAGGGGATGTCCATGGCGCGGCCTACGTCCTTAATTGCAGCCTTGGCGGCCATGGTGCCGAAGGTGATGATCTGGGCGACGTTGTCGCGGCCGTATTTCTGGGTGACGTAGTTGATGACCTCGCCGCGGCGGTTCATGCAGAAATCGATATCGATATCGGGCATGGAAACGCGCTCGGGATTCAGGAAGCGCTCGAACAGCAGTTCGTGTTGGAGGGGGTCGATATCTGTGATGCCAAGGGCGTAGGAAACCAGCGACCCGGCGGCCGACCCCCGGCCTGGCCCGACGGGAATGTCCTGCTCTTTGGCGTAACGGATGAAATCCCAGACGATGAGGAAGTATCCGGGAAACTTCATTTGCTGGATGATGGAGAGCTCGCGCTCGAGACGTTGCTCGTAGTCGGAAATCGAGTGCTTAAGTTTGCCTTGCTCGTGCAGCGGGCGCAGGGTCTCGAGGCGGCGGGCAAAACCTTCGCGCGAGACGTGTACGAAATAGCTGTCGATGGTGGAACCGGGAGGAACGTCAAATTGAGGAAACGGCGTGGCAACTTTTTCCAGACGCAAGCTACAGCGCTCGGCGATGTCGAGGGTACGTGTTAAAACCTCGGGCGAATCTTTGAAGACACGGTACATCTCGTCGTGATTCTTGACGAAGAACTGGGTGCCGTCGAACTTCATGCGCGCCGTATCGTGGATCGACTTGCCGGTCTGGATGCAGAGCATGACGTCCTGCGCGTGGGCATCGTCCTCGCACAGGTAGTGGCTGTCGTTGGTGGCGACGAGAGGCAGGCCGAGATCCTTTTCCAACTGGAACAGGCCAGGATGGATTTTGTGTTCCATCGCCAGACCCTGATCCTGAATCTCGAGATAGAAATTGTCCTTGCCGAACATGTCGCGGTAGGTTCCGGCGGCCGCCAGCGCAGCGTCGTACTTGCCTTCTGTAAGACGTTCGGCGACCTCGCCTTTCAGGCATCCGGAGAGACCGATCAAGCCGCGGGAATGCTCGGCCAGAAAATTCTTACTCACGCGCGGCTTGTAATAGAAGCCGCGAAGCGAAGCTTCGGATGTGATCTTTACGAGATTACGGTAGCCCTCTTCGTTCTGAGCAAGCACCAGCAGATGGTTGTAAGTGTCGCCCTCGGGCGGGGTGCGCTCGATGTTATGATCTTCTTTTTTGCAGATGTAAAGTTCACAGCCGATGATGGGCTTTACGCCGTACTTGTGAGCCGCATTTACAAAATGCACTGCGCCAAAAATATTCCCATGGTCGGTCATGGCGACGGCGGGCATGCCAAGCTCCTCTACACGTTGGCAGAGCTTCTCGACGTCGCAGGCGCCGTCCAGCAGGGAGTAATCGGTATGCAAGTGCAGATGAACGAATTGCGACATAGGATCGGAACGAATTGTTGATGACGGATGGCTGATCGCTGATTGAAAAACCCACCGCTCCGGGGCTGCTCAATCAACCATCAGCAATCAAAAATCAGCAACTTCACGTCGGGGTCATTCTAACGGCAAACGCATTCGCGAAGGCGACAAGTTATCCACAGTGTGGACCGCTCGGCGTGGAAATCGCTATCGAACTTACTGACCTTCATTCGCGCCGGGAACGCGAAAACTGACGCCGCGATCTTCATTTGCCTTTGTGGTGGCGGGAAGATCGAGGTCCGAGAGCGGAATCTTCTGGGTGTGCTGCGGCGCAAAGTTCCAAAGCGTCTGTCCCACGATCGCGTAATTCTGCACTTCCAGCTTGTGCTGATCGCGGAAAACAAGAACCGTAGGCGGAACAGCATCGGGCTTATCTGCGGCTTGCGGGTCGCTGGATCGTGGCGCTGTCGATCGCGGCGACGACGGTGCATACGAGGAGGAAGCGTAGGGCGTGTAGGAATACTGATCGACTTGCTCGCGCATTCCCTGCTCGTCGAGGCTTTGGGCATTCATCTCGTTTGCCAAGCCAATCTGGTATTGCTGATCCTGATCATAAGACGAATCCGAATCCCCCCACCAGTACGGGTCGATGCCGCCATAAAGCCAGGGATATCCGTAACCCCAGGCACAACGATAGCCGTAGCAGTTATTTCGGAAGCCGTAGTTCCGGAAACGCTGGCCGCGAAAATTTCCAAAATTTGGCGAGGTTAAGCCGCGCGATGAACGGAAGGATCCGCGCGCGTAAGAGCGAGGGGCGAAACCGGAAGCGGAATGCGCGCCACTGAGCGAGTGACCGACTGACGATTGGCCGCCAAAACTACCGTGAGCGGCGAATCCGCCATGGCCTCCCGCCGATCCGTGACCACCACCGTGCTGGGCCGCGAGCGGCATAGAGCCCGCGAGGAACAGAATCGCCGCAATGGCCACCAGGCGAGGCATTTGCTCAATTATACTCCCGCGCGGCCCGGGCGTTCTGGGGTAAATTATGGTCTAATTATGGTCTAATTCTGGTCTCCCGCACCATGCTTTTTCTTGCAGATTTTGCAGTAGGTCGCAGGCAGCGTATTGTCCACCCGATGGTGAACGGGCTGCACGGTGCGCAGGTACGCATACATCGCCTTCAAATCATCGTCGCTCAGGTTCTGGAAGGCGCCAAACGGCATAATCGAGCTCAGTTTCCGCGCACCCACGTAGCCCGTTCGCAGCGCTTTGATGAAAGTAGCTTCGTCGTAATATCCGATGCCCGATGGGTCCGAGGTGATATTGGGACTCGTGACCTCGCCCCATGGCCCTTTGAGGTTCTCTCCGCCACCGAAATCAAGCTTTTCCGAAACCCGGTGGCAGCCACATCCCAGACTCACGAGGTACTTTCCCGTCGCCATGCGGTCCGCACGATCTGGACCATGGATGGGCTCCGTCACGGGTTCCGGCGCGCCGCGCACCAGGTATAATTCACGGGAAAATTCACGACCGTCGGCGGCACCGGATTGTGAACTGCTGGGATCGATCGAATGTAGACGACGACCGCAGCCACATCTTCATCGGACAGCCCCTTGTACTCGGAGTAGGGCATCAGTGGAAATATTGTGCGGCCGTCATGCGCGATGCCCTCGCGTATGCGCGCGCGTATTCGTCGTCGCTCCAATTTCCGCCGCCGGTCTCGCGATCCGGCGTGATGTTGGACGCGGCCGCCGAGCCGGGGAAGCCTTGGAAGGCTGGAACTTGTCCGGCTAGTTCCATTCCCGGCAAATTGGGAGCACCGCGGGTCGCCAGTCTTTCGGAGAGTGACAGCTCTCACAACCCAGCAGCCCAACCGTCAGGAAACGACCCCGCGCCAGGGGTCACCGCCCGCTTTCTGGGTCCGATGAACGGCCGCCAGCCGATGGTGAAAGAAATCCCCACCACCAGCAGGAGGCAAAATATACCCAGGCTGATGTACAGAATCTTTCCCGCTCTTTTCATGAGCGCGGCCTCTTAGCTTGCACGCATCCGGAGCGGGCCCCCGACAGACATCGAACTCCTTATTCCCCTATTGCTTCATCGCTTCTTCTTAGGCTTCGGCTTCTTCGCCGGTGTTTTCTTTTTCCCGGGCGTGGGTGCGCGCCTCGGCGAAGGCTTGTTTTTGGGTTTGGCACTCTTGGTCGAACGTTTGGCGGACTTCGCATGTGCCACGGGTTTCGCCGGCGCTTCCTTGACCGCTTCGGGTTTTGCCTTGGCCATGGCGGCAATCACCGGGGCAGCAGCGGGTGCGCCCAGCGATCCGGCTCCTTTCTTACCTTTGCCTTTGACGGGCTTGCCTGGTACTTCGGCAACCGGTGGCGGAGCGGCGGCCGCCTTGGGTCCGCGGCCGCGTCGGGGTGGTGGAGGAGGCGGTGGAGGCGGGGGCGCGAACGGCTTCAGAAATTTTAGGGTTTCCGTCCGCGAACGTAGTTTTCCGTCGAGCAGGAGCATAAACACGTCGCGGGCAATCTTGGGATACTCCGGTAACTGCGGAGTGATCAGAAGTTCCGTCATCTCAGGTAGCGGAATGCGCTTCTGGACGTCCCGCCACTTGGTAAAGAAGTTTTTGATTTTCTGAGCGACGGCCTGCTGCCGGGCGGTCACGGCAAGAAACAGAACCATCTCGGGGCGCGCAGAAGATAACAGATTCCACGTCCGGGAAGGGGTTGCCGCTTCCTTGCCGGTCAGGCGCTTCGCCAGCTCTTTCGCATGATCCTCGATGTCGCGCCAAGCCTCGACCAAATCTTTGCGAGGAATCTGCCGCCGCAAATCGGCGACATCTTTGTCCGACAGGTGTGCAGTGAGGAAGTGCATTACCGCGGCAGAGGGGTCGACGGTGTAACCGAGATCCACGATCTGCTGGCGGGTTTTCACCAACTGGTTAAGACCATTTGCATCCACCTTGGCTGTTGTCCAGTGTGAATGCAACACTTTCAGGAAATCTTCTTTCTCAAGAGCGCGCACTACATTCAGAGGATCGTCTTCATGGGCCAGTTGCGCGATCTCGTGTCCCACGGCGCTTTTCGAGATGTGCTCGATGTACTTATTTTCCTTGGCGGAGTCGTAGCGCTGCTGAGTGCGCTCCTCCAAAGGCCAGTGGAAACGCGCGGAGAAACGAGCTGCACGAATCAGGCGCGAGGGGTCTTCGACGAAGGAATAGTTGTGCAGAATCCGCAAGACCTTTGCTTCGATATCCGCCACGCCGTTGAAGGGATCGAGTAGGAGCCCTCGTGAACCTTCATTCAGGGAAAGAGCCATGGCATTGACGGTGAAGTCGCGGCGGCGCAAATCTTCCTGAATGCTGGCGGGAGTGATGACAGGCGGCTTGCCTACTTTTTCATAGTGCTCGGTATGCGCCATGCCGATCTCGGCGCGAACGTTGCCGGGCAGCACGAGGAACAGCGTGCGGACGTCGTCGTCGTGGCCGGCAAGCTTTGCGCCGGCGCGCTCCAGGTCTTTTTGCAGCTTGAGGGGATTGCCCTGGACCGTAAAATCCAGGTCGCGGATCGTAAAGCCGCTGACGATGTCGCGGATTGCGCCACCGGTCAAATAGAGGGTGATTCGCGCCGTGCGGGCTATATCTTGCACGAGGTTGACGCCCTTGAGCTGATCCGGCGTCAACCGGATTTCCATGGTGTATATGTAATCAGCCATTCGTATTCATGAGATCCAAGTCAAACGGCAACAGAGCTGGCCTTTAATGACATCCCGAGTCTTGGTTTGGCAATTCCCACATGATTTCCACAAGCGATCGAGCCCGACCCAGGCCGATCGGCCCTTCCACCAAGCACAAGCCGTTCAATACAAGTGACTTATGTGGACATGAGTGGCGCCAAGGCAACTTAAAGGAATAACACAACGTTTACGATTTGGCTACTGCCAACGTGGATTCCCACGATTTGCGCTGAAATAGTGCGAGAATGTCTCGCGGGCTTTGGGCCTCGGCGATCAGGTTTCGGTCCGAACTGGAGCTACTTCCTGTACACAAGGAACGGACATTGGCAGGTTTTGCTTTGCCGAAGGCCGGGTCCGAAGCCCCCGACTCCATGCCCTCGACTCACAAAAAGGTAATCGTCCGCAAGATGGACCGGGATTCGGTCTCAGGCTATGTCTCGCCGGCGCAGTTCGTTCATGAAGGCAAACTCGAACTGCTGAACACAGCCGGCAACGTGGTTGCGATGGACCTGCACGATATCAAGGGCGTTTACTTTGTGCGCGAGTTCGGCGACTCGGAGTCGCTGACCCGTAAGACTTTCACCTCACGTCCCCGCTCCGAAGGGCTGTGGGTGCGCTTGCGCTTCAAGGATAATGAGATCCTCGAAGGTCTCATGCCTGCCGATCTCACGCAGACGACGGCGGAAGGTTTTCTTGTCAATCCCCCCGACCAGCGCTCGAACACCCAGCGTATTTTTGTCCCGCGAACAGCTCTGGAGTCCCTGACTGTTCTCGCGGTGATTGGCGCCACCCGGCGTACGCGCCGCGGAGCTGTTGAAGATCAGCGGCAAGTGCCGATGTTTGAAGAGTAAATTCATTCGTCCCTCGGTCAGATCTGGCCTCATGGTTATCCGGCAGCCATTGCCTTGCGGCCGGTCGCCGCGGCCGCAAGCACATGCACAAAAGAAGTTGTAATCCTTCAAAACTTAGGATAAAAAGGCTCGTCCTGCGCGCGACTTAATGGGTTGCCGTTCGGCGAGATGGACCGGGCTATCCATCGCCTCCTACCCTGCCTGTTCTCCGCGGCCTTATCGATGTTTCAGGGTCCAGTGTTTCAGGGTCGCAGTGAAGGTGCTGAAGTTATGAGAGCTGTCTGCCGTCTCTCCTCGCGTTTCTTGTGGGTCATTGCGATCGCTGCGGCGGCGGTTTCCCGTCAGCCTTGGTCGCCCAGGGTTCGACGGGGGGTCGGCCGGCCCGCGCTGATCACTGAGCCTGTCGATGAAGCGCACTTGACGTGCTGAAAGGCAATCCACATCCACTCGCGTGACCTGAGTACGACCCGGGAACCGCACCGGCGACGCTTCCCATGCAGCCCATGCTTCTCGTTCTGGAGCGTAGTCCGGAGTAGCAAGCCGCACTCAGGAAACTTCTCGACGACCAGCAGGACAAAGGATCTCCGCGCTATCACTAGTACATCGTGCAGATAGTTCTTTATATTAACAATAACTTCTGGTACGTTGGAGCATGGCCCGAGTCGCGCTTCCGCTCCAACTCGATGTCCAGACGCGTAGCACTTTGGACAAGTTCG
>Ga0182015_10001561_pt1 | contig 29794 bp, 32 predicted proteins | sample 712P3MmetaG_FD_120478 | JGI IMG/M metagenome (GOLD analysis project Ga0182015, IMG submission 120478) | Permafrost microbial communities from Stordalen Mire, Sweden - 712P3M metaG | ecosystem: Environmental > Terrestrial > Soil > Wetlands > Permafrost | place: Sweden: Stordalen | collected... | reverse complement strand
TGGGCTGACCGTCGAGACCGAGGCCAAACTCGTAGACCACCCTATGGATGGCGCGCGTTGCGACGTCGCGGGGAACGAGGTTGCCGTATTTCGGGTACCACTCTTCGAGAAAGTACCAGCGTTCTTTTTCTGGAATGGAGACCGGGTCGCGTTTATCTCCTGGCGAGCGTGGTACCCAGACGCGTCCGCCTTCGCCGCGGGCGGATTCCGACATGAGGCGCAGCTTGTCTTCTCCGGGAATGCAGGTGGGATGGACCTGAATGAACTCTCCGTTAGCGTAGTAAGCGCCTTGCTGATAGAGCGCGGACTGCGCCGATCCGGTGCAGACAACGGAATTGGTGGACTTGCCGAAGATGGCGCCGCAGCCGCCGGTGGCGATGATGATGGCGTCGGCGGGGAAGGTGCGGACTTCCATAGTGCGGAGGTCCATGGCGCAGATGCCGCGCGCGACGCGGCTTCCGTCGAGCACGGCGGAAAGAAACTCCCAGTGCTCGTACTTATTTACTTTGCCTTCGGACTCGTAGCGGCGGACTTGCTCGTCGAGAGCGTAGAGAAGTTGCTGGCCGGTGGTGGCTCCGGCGAAGGCGGTGCGGTTGTAAAGAGTGCCTCCGAAGCGGCGGAAATCGAGCAGGCCTTCGGGCGTGCGATTGAAAGGGACTCCCATGCGGTCGAGCAGATCGATGATGCCGGGAGCGGCTTCACACATGGCCTTGACGGGCGGCTGGTTGGCGAGGAAATCTCCACCGTAGATGGTGTCATCGAAATGCTTGTAGGTGGAGTCACCTTCGCCTTTGAGGTTCTTGGCGGCATTGATTCCGCCTTGAGCGCAGACGGAATGAGAGCGCTTGACCGGGACGATGGAGAACAGGTCGACCTGGCCGCCCATCTCAGCGATCTTGATGACGGCGGCGAGGCCGGCGAGGCCTCCGCCGACTACGATGATTCTTGGAACTGCCATTTATGAGTCCGATCTCAGTCGCTGGTCGCTGATCGTTGGTCGTTAGTCGTTAGTAAACTTCATCGCGAGCGATCGGCGACTGACGGCCAACGATCCTCTTCTAATTGTTATCGCATTACGATATTTTCCGGGCCTGAGTTTGAATCGAGCGGCTGAGGCGGTATTCGCAGGAATCCGTACATGCTGAGGGCGCCAATCGAAATCAAACCGAGGGCCAGTGCGAAACAGATGTAGCCGAAGCCGCGGCGGGCACGCTCTCCGGTGGTGATGCCCCACTTGGCGGCGAAGAGCCACAGGCCGTAACTGAAATGCCAGGATGCGGCGATGATGCCGATGAAATAGAAGGCGACCATCCAGGGGCTGTGGAATTGTGCCTGCACTTTGGCGAAAGACTGATCCGGGTGCGTCGCCAGATGCACGCCGACGAAACGCAGATTCAGCGTGTGCTGCGCAATGAAGAAAAGTGAAATGATGCCGGTCCAACGCTGCGCGTTGTAGAGCCAATTGCCGGACCACGGATAACTGGCGAGGTTCGAATCGCCGCGATACCAGATGTAGAGGCCGTAGAGGCCGTGGTAGAGGAGCGGGATCCAGATGAAGAACAGCTCGAGCAGAAAAACGCCGGGCAGACTGTTGAGAAACTCAACCTGTTTGGCGTAGGCGATGGGGCCTTTGAAGGCCTCGGCATTGGAGATGAAATGTTCGAGGAGAAAAGCTCCGATGGGGACGACACCGCTGAGGGAATGAAGACGCCGCAACCAGAACGACGTTCCCTCGCCGGCGCGAAGGGGAGCGACGCCTGAATCGATTTGCGGGGCAACGGGGGGACTGGCGGTTGACGCTGCGATGACTGCTCCTTAGGAGGACCAAAGTGCAAACCAACTATTATCGGTTTGCGGTGGAAGGCAAGTCAAGGAGAGCAGGGAGAGAGCAATTGGTAATTTGGTAATCGGGTAATTTGGTAATTTGAAAATCAAATCGAAACCCGCAACTGAGTATGCGATTGAAGGCCGTTTTTAAATTACCCAATTACAAATTACTCAATTACCAATTGGCTTTTTTATACCACTCCAGGAAGGCGCGGAACGCTGATCCGCGATGACTGTATTGTGCTTTTTCTTCTGCGCTCAGTTCGGCGAAGGTTTTGCTGATTTGCGGGAAAAGGAAGAGTGGATCGTAACCGAATCCGTTTCTTCCGCGCGGTGCGTCGAGGATGATGCCTTCGGCGGCACCGCGGAATGTGGCCAGAGTTTTTCCATCGCGGGCAGCGGCGAGCACGCAGACGAATCTGGCGGTGCGCTTTGGCTCGGGAATTTCTTTAAGTTCGCGGAGCACGCGGGCATTGTTCGCTTCGTCGTCGGTATTGGCTTCGGCCGCGTGCGGTTGGTCGGCGGCGTAGCGGGCAGAATGCACTCCGGGAGCGCCGCCCAGAGCATCGACTTCGAGGCCCGAGTCGTCGGCTACGACCAGTTCTCCGGGGACGGCCAGGCTGTAGGATTCTGCTTTCTTGCGCGCGTTCGCCTCGAAGGTTGCGCCGTCTTCTACGACGGGCGGCAGAGAAGAAAAGTGTGGGATGTTGGCCACGGTCACGTTGTAGCGGGAGGCGGCTCCGGCGAAATCGCGGAGTTTACCGGGATTCGAGGTGGCGAGGAGGACTGTGGGTGAAGTCATGCGATGGCACTCTTTTTCTGCGGTGAGTGCGTGACGCGTCGTGTCAGCGACGATCCGCAAAACCAGGCGATGACCAGTACGGAGAGGCTGATCAAGGAGACGATGTCTCCGAGCAAGCGATCATTGGTGACGCGGAAATGGATGCGAATGTCGTTGTCGCCTGCGTCGACCGGAATGACGATGAGGCCGGTGTCGTCGGTTTTGGAGGTTGCGGTTGGCTTGCCGTTCACTGTGACTTCGAACGCGGGGTAGCTGAAGAGGCGCACGGTGATATTTTGCTTTGCGGCGGTGTGGACTGTGAAGTGTTTCTCGGTCGGCTCCCACGCTTGTATTTTGGAGCGGATGGGTGCACCTGAATCGTCGCTGATTGGGGGCAGAGTTTTGTTCAGTTCGGATGCGTCGTCTCCGGCAGGGACGTATTCGTCGGTGCCTTCATAACCGCTGCCATCGGCGATGGCTTTGCTCATGTCGTGGAAGTCGGCGGCTTTTTCCCACCACGGGGGCCGGAAACGATGACCTGAGATCAAGAGCGCGGACAGCAGAATCGCGAATATGGCGACACGCACGGACCAGCGTTTCGTTGCCAGGGCCAGAAGAATAGCCAGGGCGGCGTTCATGCATAACAGCCAGCGGAAGGGAAGCTGTACGAAGCGCAGTTCAGGCAAATGCTGCCAGAACCAGTAGCTTGCTTTCAGCATCAAGAGCACGGTGACGGCGCCCCAGGATGAAAGGATGATCCAGGCGCGGCGCTGTTTTTCTTTCTTTTTGTCTTTCTCTTTTGTTTGCTGAATGCGAGTGAAGCAGGTGGCAAAGATTAAGGCCAGGATTTCTGCCAGAGCCATGGTTGAGACGAGAAGATTGAAGCGATTGTGGTCGGGATCGGCGATGGTGGTGAACAGGAAATTGTCTTGCGCGCGAACTCCGGGAGCCAAGACCTCGCCGAGGTTGACCCAGGATTGCTCGTAGAACGCAGGGAGCAGGTAGAAAGCGGCGAGGCCGGCTCCGAGGAGGATTGCGAGGGCGGTTCGGAGCACGATTCGGACGGCTACGGGTTTTGTGCCGGTCAGAGCGAGAAACAAAACCAGTGCAGCGGCCGAGTAGTGGATCAGGATGGCTGCAGGTTCGTTGGTCAGCCAAGCGGCAGCTAGAATGAGGCTCAAGGTAAGGGTGGGGCGCACGCCGGCGTCATTCCCTGCGCCATCCGTGATGCGAAGAAGGGTGCGCACCAGAAGCGGCAACAGGGCGGCAGCCAGGAGTTCCGCGTAGGCGCTTCTCCAATAGACGATCAGTAAATGATAGGGATTCAGCGCATAGAACGCGGCGGCGAATAATGCGTCGGGAGGTGAGAGCCACTGGCGCGCGAGAAGATACATGGACGCTGCGGCAAGCAGGAGCGCGAGGAAGCAATACGCGCCGGGCACGGTCTTCCACGGCAGGACCGCTCCGAGCGCAGCGCCGAGCGTCCACGAAGCGGGCGGATAAAAGAGGAAGCGAGCTTCGCCATATCCCCAGTGCGCGAGTGCTGCCCAGCGTGGATAAATGATGCCATGCTTCCATTGGTTGAGGACTTCCATCCAGGAAAATGTGTGGAACTCAAAATCGTGTCCGGAGGGATTGCCGCACCAGAAAAAAGGGACGATGGCGAGGAAGCAGGCGCCGGCGAGAAGGGTTGCGCGCGAGATCGGACTTTTGAGCAAGTTAGGGTTGATCAATTTGGGATTGATCCTATTAGGTTGATCCCGGACGCACGGGGTAGAAAGCGCAGAGCCATTCTATTCGATCGTAGAATCCGCATTGGAAAATCTGCACCGTAAAATCCGCGCCGGAAAATTCTCGGAAAATTAACGGTACTGAAATCATGCGGGAGAGATGGTGAGGTAGTCTGCGTTGCATTGGGGTGGAACCGTCCGCCGGGAACTGGGTTGACACTGTAGACGGGGTGTCGATCTGGTTCCCGGTTTATGTTTGGGAGGAACGAGGGGCGCAGGGGGCAATGAGTGTAAGGGCGACATTACACCAGTTAGCGTGCCCGACTCGATTATTATGGTGCCATGGAATCGTTGCTCATTATTACGGGCACGATGGGTGCGGGCAAGACGAGTGTCCTGGGTGAAGCGTCGGACATCCTTGCACTGCAGGGTATTGCCCATGCGGCGATCGACTTGGACGCCCTCGGTCTTGCCCATCTTCCGTCTGCAGCAGGGTGCGATGCCGTGATGTACGGCAATCTCCGATCCGTCAGCGAAAACTATGCCTCCCTTGGCGTGAGGCGACTCTTACTGGCGCGTGCAATTGAAGACCGAGCGGAACTAGAACTTTGTAGTGGCGTTGTTTCAGCCTCAACCACAGTCGTCGGCCGTCTTACCGCCAGCATCGAAGGGATGGAGCAACGCGTCAGGTTGCGGGAATCGGGAGTTTCGCAGCGGGAGTACGTTGCTCGCGTCGCGGAACTGAACACCATCCTGGACCGTGCGCAATTAGAGAATTTCACGATCATAAACGAGAATCGCCCATTGACCGATGTTGCGCACGAATTGCTCGTGAAAGCTGGATGGATTTCCAACTGACAGTTGCCAAGCGGCTGCGTACCAACTGCTGCTAACACGATTACACTCACGACTCGGCCAACGACTGGAAGGGAGACCTCTATCTACCGCGCTGCGTCACTTCCGCGGCGCTTCTCGAGTTGCTCGACCACGCCTTTCAGATCAGGATAGCCAGCGCCAAAGCTCCGTGTGAACCAGTTCCCACCGCGTTCCGCAATCCTTTTGCCGTCAGCGATCACCTCGAACTGACCAGTCTTGCCAGGCGTAAGGATGGCATCAATATTGAGGCGCTCTTTGATGAGGGTCACGAGACTCGTGACCTTTGCCTTGTTGTTCTGTCACGACGGGCAGTGAACGATCTCAATCTTCATCTGTTCCCCAATCCGCTTTGGATAGTCACCGCAATTCGGCCTCTGCAAGTCGATCATCAGGCACGGCTGTGACCGCCTCAATTAGCCGCTTTAATTCGATTCGATGAACTCGATATAGGGAGTGGCAGCGCCGGTGCCGGCGCAGCTACCCAGATTCAAGTTATTGGTTTCCCCTGTGGTGCCAGCATCGGACGCGCAGGTCGGCGCATTCTTGGTCCCATTCGAGACCGCGACCTTCACGGTCACGGACGAGCCCGAGTTGAAAGTGGCCTGGGAACCGTCGCCGTCGCCGACGATATTGAACTCCGACTCCGTCCAGGCGGTCGCGAGATCGACGACGCTGTCTAATCCGGTGGTGCTGTAAGCTTCCTTTCCGGCAGTGAACACCAGCGTGTCGATGCCGGCCTTCTTTGCGGTGCCCTTCTTGGCAGTGCCCGACAGCTTGAGCGTCTTGAGCTCGGTGATCACTTCCTCAGGCGCGCTCACGGCAGCGCTGTTCGTGTAGCAATCGTTGCTGTAGCTGAACCATCCACTGGGGCAGCGGTTGTTGTAATTGATCAGCCAATACTGCATGAATGCTTCCTCGTAACCTGACGAATAGACGAATTGCTCCCAGTCCAGGCACTTCGCCGGGTTACTGGCGCCATCGCAGGCCGCCGTGTTCATGAAGTTCGAATTGAGTTGCAGAGAGTAATCATTCGGGCCAAGCAAACCCGTTTCCGTCTCCACTCCCTTGACCTTGGGGAAGGACCCCATGGTCTTACTGATCAGCCCCGAGGTGACTTCGGCGGCATAGTCGTTGCCATCTCCCACGGTTTGACTGATTCGCCCGCTTCGCGGCCTGAACGGGACATTGGGCGCGACGGCACATTCGATCTTGTTCCACTCCAGGCTGGGATAAGAGGCATGAAAGCATCCCTCGGCAGGTACCGCGGTTTGCGCGATGGCTTCGCGCCAGGTCTCTTGATTGCGGGCTTCGGCGTCATCGACCGCTTGGGCGAAGGCTGACGAAAGTGAGATCGCGCTAAGAACAGCGACTGCGATGATCCGGGCAATTCGAGGCAAATGAGTGATTTGTTTCATGGTTCTCTCCCTTTGAAGATTTATTACGCGCGAGAACCCCGGTGTGGGCCGAGGCTTATCTGCGACCGTGGGCTGGGACGCAAGCGATAAGATCTGAATTCTACTATGTGGAGCGACCGGGCCCAACTTAAAGATAATTGGTTTTGGTAGATGCAGCCGAAACCTTAGGGATCCTCCAATTGGCGCAGCGCCTGCAAATTGCGTTGGGGCGCAAGTTTCTCCGAGGAAATTTAGATGATGAGAGATTTTGAAGTAAGTCCTACTGGCTTACGTCTACGGGAGTTCGCTGACGGTGGAGTTCGTCGAGAAAGGCTTCTTCTTCGAGCAGGGTGCCGGTACGCAGTAATTCGAGGAGTGGATCTTCTGTTTCGGTTGTTTCTGAATGGTTCTGGTTGGCTCCGGGTGTGGCGGAGGCCAGAGACCGAGGAGAAATTTCGAGTTGCGGATCGGTGCCGGGCTGGCCGGTAAGGAACTCGATAAAATCGGCAACGCTTTTGCGTTGGTCTTCGGTCCCTGCTGGGAATTCAACTCCCATACCGTGTTCGGGATGCATGACGCGAACGATGCCTTCGGTGTGGATCTCCAAGCCGGCGGCGCGCAGGCACAGATCGATCCTCGAAGCTTGCGGGAAGGGAGATACGGTCTGGACGTAGCAACCGCCCAGACTGAGGTCGGTGAGTTTACATTGGCTGACTGGGGCGGCCTCTTCGGGTAATGCGGTTTGCGCACGGGCGGTGAGCCAGTCTTCCATGCAGGTGCGCGTAGAGGGATCCATGCCGAGGAAGCGAAGCCCGACTTGACCGTTGGCATTGCTCCAGGCAACCTCGGCCCGGGCTTCGAGGCCGGAGGCGATGTCGGGAAGTTCGAACGAGACCTGGACTTCGGTGGTGGATGGCAGCGGTTTGGCGGCGAGCACATCCATGCCACCGGAGCTCAGATCGAGCAGAATCCCTTCAACAGGAGTTTCATCGCCGATGCGCATTGACATGGCGGCCTGAACGGCGATCCGTGAAGATTGCCGTCTTTCGCGCTTCAGCAGCGCGGTAGCCGCGCGCAAGGTGTTTTGCGCCTGTTCGCGGGCGACGGGCTTGGTCAGGATGAAATGGGCGCCTGCTCCTAGAATAGAGCGGACCTGCGAAGCATCGTGCAGCAACGCGACAGTGACGGGCGGATGACGATCGAGGCCGGAAAGACGCCGACAAGCTTCGAGAACCAGAGAAGCCGATTCCGGACCGTCGAAGTCAGTGTCGAAGTCGACAATGACCTGATCGAAGTGCTCTTCAGACAGGCGGGTGACGGCAACATCGGCGGCGTTTGACCGGTCAACGGCAATGCCGGACTGCGCCAGGACCTGAATCAGCATTTCCGCCGTCAGGTCATCCTTGGACACCAGCAACGTCTGCAAAATCATCGTAGCCACGTTCCCCTCCCGCCTTGCTTCTCGAGCCGGCCTCTACGGCCAGCGCGGAGTTGAGCTGCGACCGGACTTGGGCGCCGGGGAAGCTTGGGCGCTGGCTTTGGCAGCCATCGCATTGGAGTTTTCGTCGTCCACTTCCGCCAAGACGGCACTATCGTCTTCGGTATCGGTTTCGGCGAGCAAGGGCGCGACCTCGCGCAGTTTCTCGGCGGCTTGTTGTAGCAGTTCGATCTGCTTGCCGAGCTGCGTATACTGCGCCTGCTTGCGGCGCAAAACCTCATGGATATCTTTCATACCACCCCCTGGGCTGACTTTAGGTTTGCGGGGTGGCAAGGTCAACGCTAAAGGCACAAGGGGCGATTACCGCAGTAACGCACGGAGGGCGAAGGGAAGAATGGTTCGGGGTGTCGTAGCGGGGGAATTTGCAAAAGGACGACAAACTCGATCAAGTATCTTGAGCTAAAATCAAAAACCCCGCCTTGCGGCGGGGCCATGAGTAGAGTGGGGGCGACCACCAAACATCTTTACCGATTATCTTTTGATCAGCTTGCGACGGAACATACCTGCTACGCCGACGAGGCCGGTTCCCAAGAGTCCCAAAGTCCCAGGTTCCGGAGTTGAGAGGCCCGTGGTTCCCATGTTGATGTGACCGATGCCCTGGTTGAGCTGACCCTTGTTGAGGATCGAAATGTTCTGGCTTGTCGATCCGTTGACGAGGCGGCCAGTCCAAATCGTGCCCGTGATGTCGCCGCTGAGAGTGTAGGTCGACTTCTGCTTGGAGGAGCTATCCAAGGTCCAAGTGATCGGGCCGTCGAAGCTGCCAGCGAAGAGGGTAATCGGGTTCTTAGTCTCTCCCGTGAGCTTCTTTGCCCATGCGCCAACGCCAATGACGTCAAAGGATCCGCCGCCGGCAAAGGTTCCGCCGCCAGAGATCGATCCGCTCGTCAAAGCGCCCGTCGAATAGTTGACATAACCAAGGTGACCGGTGGTGGTGTTCCACTGGGTCAGTTCCGATCCCTTGGAAGTAATTGTTGACACGCCGATGGTGCCCAAACCGTTGGTTCCGGCTATCGCGGAGATCGCGATGGTACCGTCCACGTTGGTCATCGTGATGTTGTCTGCCATAGCCATAATCGGCAGAGCCAATGCCAGAAGTGCCAGAACTACCACTCGCCTCATGTTAATTCCCTCCCAAATTTATTCTTTTTCTTTCCATGTTCGCCTTGGAACGTGTCCAAAGGTATAGGTCGCCTGTAACATTCAGTGCACTTGCGATACCAAAGTTAGCGAAACCATATTGCTATTTAAATCAGCAACTTGCACTTGTTTTTTGGCCCGTTTTGTATTGCGGAATGCAATCTGCTGCACACTAGCAAACAATCACATTCCTTCTGCTCAAGAGCCCAATTCGCAACCGTTGGAGCTGGCCACAATCGAGGACTCTTGCAGGCTCGGAATCGGTGGGGGGAATCCGCGATGACGAATGCCGCTCATCACGCAGAAGCCCGTTTCCAGAACCTTGGCGCAACCGAAAGTAACCAGTCGCGAGGTGACTCATGCTATCACACATCGAAAATTTGGCAAGTGGCTCTTTCGTGCTATTTTCGACCCAAAAGGGCATAGCTCACCGGCCGGTTCAACGTGCAGCGCATCTTCAACGCAGCTTAACTCATCGGCGGCGATTTCTCGGGTACCGCGGATGTATCGCGGAGCGATTGGAGCAGCGCGGGGTCGATGTTGCCGCCGCTGATGACGGCGACGTTCACCCTGGTGTCGGGCAGTTGATGGGCGTGAAACAAGAATGCGGCTGGAGCGACGGCGCCGCTGGGCTCGGCTATGGTTTTTCCGTTGGCGGCGAGCAGGCGCGTGGCTTCGCGAATTTCATCCTCGGTCACGGTGATGATGTCGTCGACATAGGCGCGGATGTGTTCGAAATTGATGGCGCCGATGCTTTGAGTACGAAGGCCGTCGGCGAGTGTCTGGGAAACTTTTTCGGCGGGGAAGGAAACGATGTGGCCGGCGCGCAGACTGGCTTGGGCGTCGCCTGCAAGTTCGGGTTCGACGCCGATCACCTTTATCTTCTTTTGGCCGGGCAGGGGATGGCTGAGTTTGAGGGCCGCAGCGACGCCGCTGATCAGTCCTCCGCCGCCGACGGGGACGAGCACGGTTTCTACGGTGGGCAGGTCTTCGAGGATTTCGAGGCCGACGGTTCCCTGGCCGGCGATGATCTTCTCGTCGTTGAAGGGCGGCACGATGAGGTATCCGTGAGCGGCGGCGAGTTGTTCGGCGCGGAGACAACGCTCCTCGCTGCCCGGGCCGACGAGGACGATCTCGGCTCCGAGGGCGGCGGTGGCTTCGAGTTTGTTCTGGGGAGCATTACCGGGCATGACGATGATCGCCTTCACGCCGAGCGCGCGGGCCGCGTAGGCTACGCCCTGGGCGTGATTGCCGCTGGAGTAGGAAATGACTCCGCGGCGGCGTTCGTCGGCAGTTAGCGAAGCGACCTTGTTGTAAGCGCCGCGCAGCTTGAAGGCGCCGATGGGCTGCTGGTTTTCGAGCTTGAGAAAAAGCTTGCGCGTGGCGGAGGGAGGAGTCCATTCAAAAAGCGGCGTGCGGACGGCGATGCCTTGGAGGAGAGTTTGGGCCTGGAGAATGTCTTGCAGGGAAACCATAGTGTGTTTGAGGGTGCCTTTTCCGGGCGTTTTTTGCAAGGGCGGCTGCGTAGTACATCATGATGTTCTATAGGTTGACATCATGATGCCTTATTATATAGCATCAAGACATGCGAACTACACTATCGCTCGATGACGATGTGGCCCAGTTACTAAAGAAGGAAGTACGGCGAACGGGCTCTTCTTTTAAAGAGGCGGTGAATCGATTTCTGCGGATGGGATTGACGGCTTCGAAGCAGCCCGTCCGGAAGCCATTCCGGGTGAAGCCGTGGAATCTGGGGCTGCCTGCGTTTGAAAAAGTAGAAGAGCTATTGGAATACCTGGAAGGACCGGATCATCGGTGATCGTCATTGATGCCAATCTCCTGATCTATTCGTACGATCGCGATTCGGCCCACCACAAGAAGAGCCGTTTTTGGCTGGAGGAAGTGCTTTCGGGCGTAGAAGCCGTGGGACTGCCGTGGCAAAGCGTATCTGCATTCCTACGGGTTATCACGAATCGGCGACTATCGGGAATGCGTGTCAGCCTGCAGCAAGCAGTGCAAGTTGTAGATGAGTGGTTGCAACAACCGAATGTACAAATACTTGTGCCAGCGGATGAGCACTGGTCGGTGCTGAGGCAAATGATCCTGGAGGGACAGGCCTCAGGCCCGTTGGTGAGTGATGCGGAGATCGCGGCGATCACGATTGAGCATGGCGCTGTGCTGCATACGGCGGACCGCGATTTTGCGCGGTTTCCGGGGCTGAGGTGGAAAAACCCGCTGGGCTAGGGGCCGGTATGCTTGCGCATGTGTAATTTATAAGTTACAATCTCAAACAGTATGGAAATTCGCCGGTATCTCACCGCTTCTGGCAGAGATGTCTTCGGCGAGTGGCTGTCAGAGCTCAGAGACCTTCGAACCAGGGCAAAGATCGCGGCCCGGATTGATCGCCTCTCGGCAGGGCACTTCGGCGACTGCAAGGCACTGCGCGGCGGGTTGTTCGAGTTGCGCATCGACTGGGGGCCGGGTTATCGGGTTTATTACGCGCTGACAGGCAAAGAGTGCGTTTTGCTGCTCTGCGGCGGAGATAAACGCAAGCAGTCCTCCGATATCAAACGGGCGGGCGAATACCTCAAGGATTACCGGGAGAGAGCACAATGAAACGGAAGGCGAGCGTATCCCACAACGAAGCCATGATTCGCGAACTGCGCGAGAATCCTGAGTTTGCCGCCGAATACCTCCGCGCTGCCTTGGAGGATGACGATGAGCCGAGCGTGCTGCTGATCGCCCTGCGCCGCATCGCCGAGGCGCGAGGCGGCATAGCAAAAGTGGCCAAAGCCGCCGGCATTGAGCGCGAGAGTCTGTACCGCGCCTTATCGGCTCGCGGAAACCCCCGGCTTTCCACGCTGGTTGCCGTCACCAAGGCGGTGGGGTTGAAGCTGACGGTGGAGGCGGCGCAATAAAAAAACCCGAAGACTCCTTGCCCCCTCTCTTCAACAGGTGAATAGCTGATCCTGTTGTTCGGTCCAGGAAGGCTGCTAGGCGTTTCCCGCAGGCCCTTTCGGGAGGCTTTCGTGAAACAAGCGTCTGGCTTACGTCCGCCTTTAGGGCCTGGATGGAACCCAATACGTGCCCAGCAGAAGTGTAACTCGGGAACTGCGGTCCGCGATCAGATTTCCAGTATTACCGGCATGATCAGCGGGCGGCGCTGGGTTTGGCGGGAGATGTAGCGCTTCAGGTCGGTGCGGATTTTTTCTTTGATTACGCCGTAATCGGCTTTTTCTTCGGCGCTGGAGGCATCGAGGGTTTCGGTGACAATCTCCTTGATGCGGCTGATTACGCCGTCTTCTCCGGGATTGAAGCCGCGGGTCACGATCTCGGGCGAGTTTTCGACTCGTCCGGTGAGTTTGTGGATGGCGATGATGGGCATGACGAAGCCATCCTCGCTCAAGTGGCGGCGGTCTTTGATGACAAGATCTTCGACGACATCGGTGCGCGATCCGGAGTCGATGCAGACGCGGCCGACGTTGACGCGTCCGGCTTTGCGAGCGCCCTGGGCATCGATTTCGAGCACGTCTCCGCTTTCGATCAGCAGGACGTTGCCGACGGCTCCCTTCATGGAGGCGGCCAACTCAGCGTGCAGCTTTAACTGGCGGTATTCTCCGTGGATGGGAACGAAATATTTGGGCCGCACCAGGTTGATGATCAGCTTCAATTCTTCCTGGCTGGCGTGTCCGCTAACGTGGATGGGCGGGTAAGAGCCGTCATCATAAATGACGAACGCCTCGCGGCGGAACAGATGGTCGACCACGCGGTAAATGGCTTTTTCGTTGCCGGGAATGATGCGTGAAGACAGGACGACGGTGTCGCCTTTTTCGATCTTCGCGTGTTTGTGATTATCGACGGCTGCGCGCGACAGCGCCGACATGGGCTCGCCCTGAGTTCCGCTGATGAGCACGCAGACTTTTTCGGGAGGGAAGTTCTTCATTTCTCCGGGATGAATGAGCATGCCCTCGGGAATTTGCAGGTAGCCAAGGTCTTCGGCGATCTCGGAAGAATTCTCCATGGAGCGGCCGATGAAGCAGATTTTGCGGCCGTGCTCGCGCGCCATGTCAACGGTGAGCTTGATGCGGTGAATGGAAGATGAGAAACAGGAGATGAACAGGCGCCGCTTGGTGCGGACAAAGACTTCTTCGAACTTGCGGTGCACGGCACGCTCGCTCGGGGTGTAGCCTTTGCGCTCGACGTTGGTGGAATCCTGCAAGAGGAGGAGGACTCCTTCTTTGCCGTATTCGGCGAAACCGTGGAGGTCGAAGAGGCGGTTGTCGGTAGGCGTGGGATCGACTTTGAAGTCGCCGGTGTGAAGGATGACGCCGAGCGGGGTCTGGATGGCGAGGGCAACGCAATCGACCAGACTGTGGGTGACCTGGAGCGGATGAATGGTAAACGGGCCTACCTTGAAGCGTTCTCCGGGGCGAATTTCGCGCAGGTCGGCGTCATCGAGAAGCTGGTGTTCGTCAAGCTTGTCTTCGACGTAGGCGAGAGTAAACTCGGTCGCCCAGACAGGAACGTTGAGTTCGCCGAGAATCCAGGGGAGGGCGCCGATGTGGTCTTCGTGGCCGTGGGTGAGGATGATGCCGCGAACGTACTTGCGATTTTCAAGCAAGTAGGAAATGTCGGGGACGACGATATCGACGCCCAATAATTCGGCTTCGGGGAACATGAGGCCAGCGTCGACAACAATAATGTCATCGCCATAGCGGATGGCCATGCAGTTCATACCGAACTCGCCCATCCCGCCGAGCGGAACGATGTGCAGTTTTCCTGTTGGCATTCTTAGAATTGATGCTAGCACAGGGAAGGTTTCGGGTTGAGGCAGCGGTGGGAGATGCGGCAAGGTGCACATCTACGGTAACTCGGGAGCGGCTGATAAACTTGTAGCTAATGCGGGACGACGAAAAACAATCGTGGGTGCGGCGACGGGTTGAAGGCGCGATTCGCGGCGGACTGACGCGCACTTACGACACGATTAAGGTCGACCCGGGACGCTTTCTGATGCAACTGCGCGTGGCGCACGGGTTGCCGCTGGCAACATTTCACGGCGTGTACACCTTGCCCATCGAGCGTCTCGACGATGCGGCAGAGTCGGTGATCCGCGGCGGCATGAAGATGGCGGCAGTCGAGGGGGCTGGGCTTGGACTCGGCGGATTTCTCACCATCGTTCCCGACCTTGGCATTCTGTCCGCGATTACGATGCGCACGATCCAGAAACTCAGTCTGATTTATGGTTTCGAGTTAAATACCGACGACGAAATCGCGGAGCTTTGGATTGCGGCGGCCACGGCGGCCGGAGTTGACATCAGTCGCGAATTGCTGGAAAGGGAAGTGGTCAATCGCTTTGTGCCGCGGGTGATTCGGCAGATCGCAGCCAGAGCCGGGGCTGAAGTGGTGGAGAAATGGGCGGGACGGCTGATCCCGCTGACCAGTTCGGCCATCGGATGCGCGCTGAACTATTACTTTGTGCGGGCTTGGGGCCAGCGGGCGCGGGCGCACTTTCGGGCGAAACATTTGGAAGCGCGGCGACGGTTTGCGGAGGAAGCAAGAAAGCTTTCAGCCGCTCCGACGTTGCCGTCGTGAGACGCGAGGACGACGAGCGAGGTCCTGTCGAGGTCCTTCACAGGCTGTCGAGAACCAGCGTTTGAAAACCTTCCACGCGTTCAAAGACGGCATCGTTAGTGATCAAACCGGTGGTCTGCGAATGTGCGGCGGTCGCGGCCTGCAGAGCATCCGGGGTTCGCAGACGATAGAGCCCTCTAATCCGGGCCGCTAGTTCCGCGATCTCCAGGTTCGGTGCAATCCAATCCAGGTTAGGGTAGGTGGAGAGCAAGCCATAGAAGTCATCTGCCCGCTGTTCGTCGCCCTCGCGATACGGCAGTACTAGCAGTTCCGTCATCGTGATTGTGGATGTGATCGCCCGGGATTCGGGCGCCTCCAGCCAGGAAAAGATGATGTCGGTGTATGCGAGATACTTCGGGTTGGGTTCCAAGTGATAAATGAAGATACTCGTGTCCAGTGCGATCCGGCGGTGATGCCTGAGAAACGAGCGGAGCCGCTCTACTCCCAACTCTGGCGTTCCTTTTGCAGATAAGTTCTTGGATACTTGCCACGAGCTAAGCCACGGATCGCGGCATGATAAGACTTGGGTTTTTGCAGGACTAAGACTTTTCCGCCCCGGACAACCACAAGAATCTTGTCACCTGGTTTCAAGCCCAGTGCTTCGCGAGCCTCCCGTGGGATCACGATCTGATTCTTGGTCGAAAGAGTTGCTTCCGTCATCGCTTTACATTATAGCATACAGTAAAGTGAGACAATATCGATTTGCGAAGAGCAGGACTTCGCTCAAGGCAGGATTTTGCGGCTGGTTTCGTGCAGCGTTTTAACCGAGCGATCATGACGCCATCCTGTAACGGCAGCGCCGAGCAAGCTGGCGGGCACGCAAAACAATCCTGCGAGGACCGGCGCAACCGTGGAGTGAAACAGCCAAGCCGCCAGCCCTGCTGTGACGACTGCGAGGAAGACGATAGCAAAAAGCGCGAGCAGCATGCGCTTGAATGTCTCCCACTTTGCCACGCTCATGGACAGCACAAGGATGCACCCGATGAGCGAGGCGACCGAAAGCAACACTGCAATCAATGGCAGAAAGACCATCGGATATCTCCCTACTGGCGTTCCGAACGTATTTTGCGAATACCCCACCCCAACGGGGTGCAGAATCCACGAATGCCCGAGGCGCGAAGTCTAAAGAACTGTTTCTCTGAGTGGCGGACCCAGCTCTAGCGAAGCCACTCTTCCAACTCAATTCCGCGATCGGTTTTCTCGTCACGATATTTGACGATGACGGGTGTATAGAGCGAAAGGTTCCAGTCGTCGGATTTACCCGCGGATTTGCCCTTGCCTTTTGTTACTGCGCGCGAGCCGGGGACTACTACGGCATTTTCTGGGACTTCGAGGGGGTGGTCGGCGGTGGCGCGGTAGATTTCGCCGCGGACGAGATCATAGAGGGGGGTGGAGCGGGTCAGGATTGTGCCCGCTCCCAGGACGGCGCGAGCGCGGACGAGGGTGCCTTCGTAGACGCCGCAATTGCCGCCGATGAGGACATCGTCTTCGATGATCACGGGAGCGGCGTTGATGGGTTCGAGTACGCCTCCGATTTGGGCGGCGGCGCTGAGGTGGACGCGCTTGCCGATCTGCGCGCAGGAGCCGACGAGGGCGTGGGAGTCGATCATGGAGCCTTCATCGACGTAGGCTCCGACGTTGATGAACATGGGCGGAATGCAGATGACCGAAGGCGCGACGTAAGCGCCTTCGCGGATGGAGGAGCCACCGGGAACGAGGCGCACGCGATCGGCGAGGGTGAGGCGGCGAGCGGGAAACGTGTCTTTGTCGACGAAGGTGAGGACGTCTCCGTCCGACATTTCCTGCATTTCGCCGAGACGGAAACCGAGCAGGATGCCTTGCTTGACCCAAGGGTTGACGGTCCAGCGCGATTCGCCCTGCGGGTTGGCGACTTTTTCTGCGGCGCGGATTTCGCCGCGGGTGAGGCGGGCGCGGAAATCGAGAAAGATGCGGCGAGCTTCGGCGGCGTTCGAGATAGTTTCGGCTGCGGCGAGAGATTTAATGGCAGATTGGAGGTCGGCGGGTTGCGGCATCGGCTAGTTCTGACCGCCTGAGGGGTTAAGGCGCACTACTTGGCCGCTTTCGAGTTCGTATTCCGCTTCAATCACTTTGAGTTTGCCCGCGGTTACGGCGTCGCGGATGATTTCGCTATTGGCGAGCAAATCTTTCGCGCTCTGGTGAACGTTCTCCTTGATTGCGGATTCGATCAGGTTGTCGGACTTGGCATAGGTCTTGGCCTGGGTGACGGCAGGATCGATCTTGTCGACGATGGCTTCGAGATTGCGGCTCGGCATTTTTTCACCCGAGCAGGCCGCGGTTACAGCGCCGCACTTCTGATGTCCGAGGACTACGAGCAAGGGAGGGTGCATGTGGTCGACCGCATACTCGATGCTGCCGAGACCGACGAGGTCGGCGACATTGCCGGCGGTGCGGACGACGAAGAGATCTCCGAGGCTGTGATCGAAAACCAGTTCGGGAGCGACGCGGCTGTCAGAGCAGGAGAGCACGATGACGTTCGGTTGCTGTCCCGAGGCGAGCTCACGGCGCAGCGCAACCACGTTATAGGCGTGGGTTTTGCCGGAGATGAAGCGCTCATTGCCGGCAAGAAGGTCGGTCCAGAGTTTGTCAGCGGAGGGTTTGGCGGTTGCCGGTGCGTGATGGTGCGCAGGCGCCGCGGCGGATTGCTGCGCAAGAGCCAGGTTGGAGATCGATAACAGGGTTGCCAGGAAAAAGAGAGAACGGTTCATGACAAGTTCCTCGATGGCAAAGATTTTACAGATGCGGAGATTTCCGGTTGATATTATGCCGGTCATTTTACGCCGAAGATGTCGCGCTGAACATTCTTATGCCGAGCAGCATCGTTACGCCGAATACGTCAGGACGAACGGGTTACGCCACGCACTTGCATTCGCTGCGGATCAGGACTCCTGGCATCTGGTGCGTCGCTTCGCGGGCTTCGGTGAGATTGCCATAGGGGCCGTGCCAGCGCGAATGAGCGGGATCGTGGCCGGAGGGGCGTCCTTTGCCGGAAGCGCACTGCCCGCAAGATGAGCGATGCAGCATGGCTTTGTGCGGACCGGCGGCCCAATTTTCGTAGACATAAAATTCGACGGCGGCGGGCGGCGGGGCGGCGGGACGGGAAATCACTCCGGCATCGGCTGCGAGCTTCTGGAGCTTAGAGCGGGTGTCGCGGCGCATGGGCAGCAGGGGAAGACGATAGACCTCTTCGATCTTGCCCATCATTGCGAGTACCGCTTTTACCGGCAATGGACTCGACTCGATAAAGTTGGCCTGCATGAGCGGGAGATATTTTCGGTGCAAGGTGCGTGCGGCTTGCCAGTTGTTATCCAGAGCGGCGCGCGTCATTTCAGACATTTCGTGGGGAATTTCGTTCGATGCCACCGAGATCACGCCAACGCCGCCGAGTGCGATCACGGGCAGAGTCACGGCGTCGTCGCCGGAGAGCACGACGAAGTTCTCCGGAACTAGGTTCAGCACCTCGGCGATTTGCGTCATGTTGCCGCTGGCTTCTTTGATGCCGGCGATATTCGCGACTTCGCTGAGGCGCGCCACGGTTGCGGGTTCGAGATTCGCGCTGGTGCGGCCAGGGACGTTGTAGAGAATGATCGGCTTATCAACGGCCTCGGCAATCGCGCGGAAGTGACGGTATTGGCCTTCCTGCGTGGGCTTGTTGTAGTAAGGAGACGCGGTGAGGATGGCATTGACGCCGGGGTGCGCCGCGACTTCTTTCGCCTTGGCGACGGCATCGCTCGTGGAGTTGGAAGTTGCGCCGGCAACAATGGGGACGCGTCCGGCAGCGACTTCGATGGTTAGGTCGATGACGCGCAGCCACTCATCGTGGGTGAGCGTGGGGGTTTCTCCGGTGGTGCCACAGGGAACCAGAAAATCGATGCCCGATTCGACCTGCCATGCGACCAGATTGCGCAGCGCATTTTCGTCAACCGCACTGTCCTGGGAGAACGGAGTGACCAGAGCGGTACCACAGCCTTTCAGTTGCATGAATAAAGGATAACTCTTCTCGCGGGAGGTTGCATGGGCGAGTGATGCTTGAGGAGACGCGGAGCTTGGCAGACTGCGGATCCCTCGCGTTGCTCGGGATGACAATTCCCAAAATTCTGGGGTGCAAGGGTCTGGATGACGGTTCCCCGAATTCCAGAAAAGGCTAGAGTTCGCGCCAGATATTGCGGAAGTCGAAGAAGCCGGATTTTCCGGCGAGCCATTCGGCGGCGCGGGCGGCGCCTTCGGCGAATCCCTGGCGGGATTTGGCGTCGTGACAGAGATAAATCCGGTCGGCGGGAGAATTGAGAACCAGTTCGTGCATGCCAACCACGTCTCCCTCGCGGAAGGAAACAATCTCGACTTCGTTTGCTTCCTGATTGTCATCAGCTTCGCTCGTGCCTGGGGTCTCGCCTGCGGATTCGCGGAGAACTTTCTGCATGATGAGCGCAGTTCCCGAGGGAGCGTCTTTTTTCGTGGTGTGATGGCGTTCGAAAATCTGGCCTGAGTAATTGAATTTGAGAGCGGGCGCGGCGGCGGCAACGACCTCGAAGAACAGGTTCACGCCGATGGAAAAATTCGATCCATGGAGGAAGCCAGTGTTGGCGGCGAGCGTCAGTTCGCGCAGGCGAGGAATGTGATCGTACCAACCGGTGGTACCGACGACGATGTTTTTCTTGGCGCGGATGCAGGCTTCGGCGTTGGCGACGGCCGCGGTGGGCGTGGTGAAGTCGATCACCACGTCGATGCTGGAAAGTGAATCAGCCGTCAGCGCGCAGGAGTTGGCATTGTCGGCAGCGGAGAGAACTCTGACATGATGGCGGCGCGAGTGCGCCATTTCTGCCACCATCGATCCGGTTTTGCCGCGGCCGAGAATTAGAAGATTCATGAAGAGCCCTTTCGCCGTAGAGACGGAGAGAAAAGCTGAGAACTGCAGATCCCTCGCTGCGCTCGGGATGACAATGCCGAAAAAGATTTTCCCGGCGATTTCTGCGTCTCGGCGATGAAAACAATTCTACGCAAACACCTCGGGGTCGGCCTCGGCGAAAAATGCGTGGTGCAGGCGGCGAACGACTTCGGTTGCGTCGTCTTCTTCGATCACGAAAGTCAAATTGATTTCCGATGCGCCTTGGGAGATCATGCGGATTTTCACATCTTCAAGGATGCCGAAAACCTTGGCGGCGATTCCGGGAGTTTCCCGCAAATTCTCGCCGACCAGACAGACAATGGCTTTGCGGCCCTCATATTTCACGTCGGCAATTTTCGCCAGATCGGCGGCCAGCGCGGGAATAGATTCGTTGGTCTCGGCAGTGACCGAGACGCTGACTTCGGAGGTGGAAACCACATCCACGGCCACGCCGTGACGGTCGAAGGCCTCGAAGATGGACTGCAGATATCCATGAACGAGGAGGCGGCGAGGCGATGCGATTTCGACCAGCGTGATTTTTTTCTTGACGGCGATGGCTTTGAAAATATTCTTGCATCGCGGAGCGCGCGCCGTGATCTTCGTGCCTTCGCAGGTCGGGTTGTGCGAGTTGAGAACGTAGACGGGGATGTTCTGCTGGACTGCGGGCAGAACGGTGGCCGGATGCAGGACCTTGGCTCCGAAGTAGGCAAGTTCGGCGGCTTCGTCAAAACTGATGACCTTGATGCGGCGGGCGTCGGGACAGAGGCGCGGGTCGGTGGTCATCATGCCGTCGACGTCGGTCCAGATTTCTATGCGCTGAGCGTTGAGGCCGGCGCCAAAAATCGCCGCAGAAAAATCAGAGCCTCCGCGGCCAATGGTGGTGGTGACGCCGGCGTCATTCGAACCGATGAATCCGCCCATCACGGGAACTTTGCCGGAGTCGACGAGCGGCTTCACGCGCTTGCGGAGCCGGTCGTTGGTCTCTTCAAACTGAGGCACGGCGCGGGTATAGCTGGAGTCGGTGAGCAGGCACTGGCGCGAATCGACGTGCGCGCCGGGTAATCCGCGGGCTACGAAAGCGGCGGCGACAATCTTACTGGAAAGTACCTCCCCGAATGAAGCTACATAATCGTACGTACGAGGAGTGATCTCACCGACGGCGCCGATGCCGCGCAACAATTCGTCGAGGTCTTCAAAGTCGGCGCCCAGGTCGCCATGAAATTCGGTGAAGAGGGCGGTGCCGAGCAGTTCTCCGGCAGTGTCGTAGTGACGCTCGCGGAGGGCGCGCGCCATCTTGAGCGCGGTCTTGCGGTCGCCGCTGCCGGCGGCTTTTCCCATGGCGAGCAGGGAATCGGTGACTTTGGCCATGGCGCTAACGACGACCACAGGATGGTCGGTGAGGCGGCCTTGAAGGATCTGCGCGACGCGGTCGATGGCTTTGGCGTCTTGTACGGAAGTCCCGCCGAACTTCATGACGATCATGGACGAGACCGCTCCTTAGCGTCTGCAGAACGCCCACCACGGAGGCACCGAGACACGGAGAAAACCTTGATCAAGAAATTGGGTTCGAGATGACTGCTGAAGGATGAAAATGTGCAATGAACCGCGCAGATATGGTTCCGTTTTCCTCCGTGTCTCCGAGCCTCAGTGGTGGATGTTCTTGTCACCCTAGATATCCTTTCGCTTTCAGCAGTTCCGCATTCAGCAGGGCCGCGCCGGCAGCGCCACGAATGGTGTTGTGCGAGAGGATGGTAAATTTCCAATCGAGGATATTGCACTTGCGCAGGCGTCCGACGGCGGTACTCATGCCGGCTCCGAGGTCAACGTCAAAGCGGGGCTGCGGACGATCGATGGCGGTGAGATAGATCACGGGCTGAGGCGGGGCGCTGGGCAAGCGCAGTTGCTGCGGTTCGGGGTGAAAATCGTGCCAGGCGGCGATGATTTCTTCGGCCGACGCTTTTTTCTTGAGCTGGAGGGCGATCGATTCGGTGTGTCCATCTTCAACGGCCACGCGGTTGCATTGCGCGCTCATGGCGAAGGGTGCGGGATCAACGCGCGAACCATTGAGCGTGCCCAGCAATTTTTGCGTTTCCTCTTCCATCTTTTCTTCTTCTTTGGCAATGTAGGGGACGACGTTGCCAAGAATGTCGAGTGAAGCGACGCCGGGATATCCAGCGCCACTGACGGCTTGCATGGTGATTGCCATCACCGCTTCGAGTCCAAAAGTACGATGCAACGGGGCGAGCGCCAGCACCAGTCCAATTGTGGAGCAGTTGGGATTGGTGACAACATAGCCTCCCGATTGGGTGCGCCAAGGTTGCTTCTCGATCAAGCGGATGTGGTCGCCATTGACTTCGGGGATGACGAGAGGGACGTCGGACTGCATGCGCAAGGCGCTGGAGTTCGAGATGACAGCGTGTCCGGCGGCGGCGAACCGGGGTTCGAGTTCGCCGGCGATGGCGGCATCGAGCGCGGCGAAGATGATTTTGGGAGCGCCTGCAGGTTGGGCGGGCGAAACTTTCATATTGGCTACAGCGGCGGGGATCGCAGTTTTCAAGCGCCAGCGCGCGGCTTCTGCGTAGGGACGGCCTTCGGAGCGGTCTGAGGCTGCGAGCCACGATACTTCAAACCATGGGTGCCGCTCGAGCATTTGGATAAACCTCTGCCCGACGATGCCGGTGGCACCGAGAATTCCTACAGGGATTTTGTTCGACATATTTCGATCGACAAGGGTGAAATGTGATTTTATACCAGCGAGATTTGCGGGGGAATGATGGGGCTGGGTCGGGGGAGATCTAGATTGGACCGCGTCCGAGTTCGGGCTGGAAAGAGTATTCGTTGAGCGGGCCGAATTTGCGTTTTTCGGCATAGATGCGCCAGCGACGCCAGACGATCCGGAGACTGGCCATAACTGGGATGGAGAGATAGACGCCGAGGATGCCAGCGATTTCACCGCCCGCGAGAATGCCGAATAAGGCGGCGAGAGGGTGCAATTCGAGGCTGACTCCCATGACGCGGGGAGAGATGACGTAGTCTAGGATCATTCGCCAGATGCATAAAAACAGGAGAAGAAAGCCCCAATGCGGGTAACCAGCCAAGACTGCGACGATCATCGTGGCCGTGCCCGCGAGCAGTGGTCCTGCCAAAGGGATAAATTCGAGCGCGCCGCCGGCAGTGCCTAGCGTGAGCGCGAAAGGCACGCGCATGGCGCCGAGGAACGAAGCGTAGGCGAGGAAGGACAACGCAGCCAGGGTCAATTGGGCGCGAATAAATTGGGCGAGCATCTGGTTCAAGTCCTGGAGCACATCCTGCAGAAACTCGCGCTGGGTGCGCGACTGCACCAGAGCAAGCAGCACTTCATGAAAGTTGCCGCCATCACGCAGAAAAAAGATGGCCAGAATGGGCACGAGGAACAGCACCCAAAGCTCCTGTACCGATTCGGCCGCGCGAACCCCGAAGCGCTGGGCCAGGCCGGCCAGGTACTCGCGGCGGCTGACCAGGAAATCCTGAATATGCTGTTGGGTCGCGTCGCTCCAGCCGTGCTCGCTGCCAATCCGCTCGGCAATCTGGCCGATCTGGCCGGAGAGTTGGCCAGTGCTGGCTTTATCCACGAGACCGGGGAGTTGACTTCCCAGGCGGGAGCTTTGCCGGGCAATGCGGGGGCCGACCAGAAAACCGAAGAGGCCCAGGGCCAGCAGAAGCAGAACGTAAATGACAGTGATCGCCCAGGCGCGGCTGCGCAGTAGTTTTTCGAGGCGAACGATGGCTGGGTTAATGAGGTATGCGAAGAAAATCGCGAAAAGGAAAAGGATCAGCGTGCGCCGCGCGGCATAGAGAAAGCCCAGCCCTATCGCCCACAGAAAGGCGGTGAACAGGACGCGCGACGTGCGTGAGTCAACCAGGGTCATGGGAAAACTATCGGATCATGATTCGGACGATCGGGTCATTTGAAGATTAGCAGGCCGGACGCCAAGAGCTTGCCGATGCCCCAATGTTCGAATGAACCGATTCGTCCTAATCGCGGTCGATGATCGTGTTCTCACCTACCACGGTCATCCGCAGCACCTTGTATTCGTCGCGCTCGTCAACCCAGATTTGCCAGGTGCTGGCGTCGGTTTTGAATTCCAACTTCATCAGTTCGACCGCGCCACTCTTCAGGGCAACTCTCTCACGGCCGAGGCATTCCGCACTGAGCGCCGCTGACGACTGCTCATGTGGGATGAGGATTGCGAACTGGGTGCGCTGCTTGAGCGGGCACTGCAACCCTTTGTCTTGCTTACTGCACGCCAAGGCTATGAAATGCCAGGCGAGCACTTCGCGCTGGATGAATGAGTAGTCGTCGAGGATGGTGGTGGAAACGGGCATCAAGTAGGGCTGTTCGTGTTCCTTCTCCTGAGATCCGGTACGCCATTTCTGGGTAAGGAAGTCGTCGTTTGGCACCACGACCAATTCCGCGCTTCCCGGGCTCAGTTCTTTCCATTCGTAGCGTTTCAGATCTCCATTGTTCCCAATCAGCATGGTCGACGTTTGCGTGGCCGGATTGGTGACATTCTCGGTCTTAAAATCGGCTTGAATCGTGCTTCCGCTGCCGTTCTGGTAAATGGAGAAGGTCTCGGTACCGACACGATTGCCGTTCTGATAGATGCCAAAGGAACCGGCGTCGACAGGCTTGCCTTCGCGCTCCTTCTCCTTATCTCTATCTTTGGACACCGGAGCGGCGGATAGAGAAACGGCTAAGGTAAGGCACCAGGCGAGCGCTGTAACGAAGGCACGCAAGCGATAAGACGAACACTTCACTGGGGTTCTCCTGTTCGGGGTCGGACGTGGGAAACCTGCGATGAGCCGGCAGACTTTGTTCCGGCAGACTGTGGTCCGGCCGGCGTGGTTCCCACTAACTGCAAAATACGCTCGATTTCGGCGCAAAGGGACGCCGGAGTGTTACCTGAGGTTACGACAGTCACAGTCGCCTTGCGGTAAACCGGCAGCCTGAGTTGGTGGAGGCGGATGAATTCGTCGTGATCGTTGCGCAAGGGCCGTTGCGCCGGATTCTCCATGCTGCGCTGCCAGAGCTCTTCTACGGGAGCGTCCAGGAACACAGAAGGCCAAGGCTGGAGCAACTCGAAGTTCGCGGGATGGGCGAAGGTTCCGCCACCGAGGGCGACCACGGTGTCGCGCTTGATCGATCCGGTCAGGTCGCGGAGAGCGGTGGTTTCGGCGAGGCGAAAGGAAGACTCTCCTCGAGTTTGAAAAATCTCGGGAATGGTTTGCTGCTCGCGCGACTCGATGAGGAGATCCAGATCCACAAAATCCCAGTTCAGCCGCCGGGCGAGTTCCTGACCGACGCTGGTCTTGCCGGCGGCCATGAATCCGACGAGAAAAACGGCGCGCACGGTCATTATGCGTCTGCCTTGTTTATTTGTTTGTTAGCGCTGCTTGAGCCGGATTCTACCACTGAAAGACCGCAGCACGACCTCGGATGCGGCCTGGCCGGAGGTGCCAATGAAGGAACGTCCTACTTCTTCGCGGAAGCGCGAGTGCCTGGGTTTAAGAGGGAAGTCGTGTTGCACGCGCCCGAGCACGGAGTGCGCTTGAAAATCGGCGGAAACGTCGGATGGCACGAGGACTTCGATGTCGCCTTTATGGGTGGTGAACTTGTAGTCGCCGCCGGAGCCGAGATCGCCATCGTAGAAAATCTTTCCGCGGCTGGTATTGGCCTGGATGAGCGGGCCCGACACCGACTTTAGATGGACGTCGCCGCTGATGGAACTGATTTCCACGTGGCCGTTGCGCACGTCGGTGAGTGTTATCGGACCGCGCATCGTCCAGACGTGCACATGGCCATCCTGCACGTCGCGGACGTCAACCACGGCGTCGGCGCCTTCGAGCGTCAGGTCTCCGGCGGTGTGTTCAACGGAGAGCGGCCCACTCGAAGAGCGGAGATTGATATTGGCGTCGGGTGGAACGAGGAGTTCGTAGTCGACCTGGCCGCTTTGCTGATCGGGGCCGCGCAGCAAGTGAGAGGCGATGGCAATCCGGTTGCCGTTTTGCTGGTGGTCGACTTCCACGTCATTGGATTTGAGAGTGGCCGTCACCACAACTTCGTTGGCGTTGCCGGGCTTGACCGAGATCGACCCGTACTGGGTTTCGACGGAGATGTTGGGCCGAGCGCCGACGGTGTAACGGTATTCCTTCTTCGTCTGGGCCACGGCCGCAGCTGACAGACAGGTCGCAACCATCAAGCCCGCAACCATGCTCCGGTGAATCCTGATGCCGTAAATGTTCGACGGCTGCGAATTTGCCGACCTGCGACTCGTCAATTTGTGACCCGCCGACTTATGACCCGCCGGCATAAGACTTGCGCCGGCTTTTTTAAGACTCTCCATGAAAACGCCGCCCCTGCGGCCGGGATCGCCGGTCCGCCCTTCCGCTATTGAATACGATCGAGTGCGATCTGGTAAAGCAATGCCTTCTTCTGATATGCGTCCATCAACTCCTGGCGTGCGTCGGCATCCGAGGGATTCCGGGCCAGGTACAGCTGCACTTCACGGATGTCGGCATTGACGGTTTGCAACTGACTCTCATAGGTCGCGCGCAGCGACGGAGCGCGCGTGGACACCACGCTCAGAAACTGTCGATCATCCGCGCTGGGCTCAGGATCTATGTCTGCTTTTGCAGCCGATTCTACTCCCTCGGGCGACGGAACGGACTTCTGCGCTGGCGGGTGGGGAACGACGGTTTTTGGGAGGGTACTTTTCGCTGAAGGGGTTGCCGAAACATTCGGAGATGGGGTCACGGCAGTCGCAGCGGCCGGTGGCGCTGTCACCGCAGCGGGCTGATTTTGCATTGCCATTTGCTGTGCCGGCTTATGGCTTATCACGTAAGCGCCGGCCACCACCAGGCACGCCGCGATAGGCGCGAGCCACCACGTGCTCCAGCCGCTCCGGCGAGCTCCGGAGGGGACCAACACCGGGCGCCGGACTTGCTCCGGTTCATGAATGATGCCTTCGTGCCGCAGTTGAGCGGCGATTTGCACCCAGACCCGCGGCGCCGGTTCATCGCTGGCGGCCAATTGCCGGGCCTCGCTGGCGATCAGCTTCAAATCTGAAACCAGGTCCGAGCAGACTGGACATGATTTCACATGATCTGCGAAAGCATCGTCTGCGAAAGCATAGTCCGCGAAAGCAGTGGGAAACGCGCCTTCCGGAACATCGTCGAGGAGTTCCGGCAAAACTCGCTGTACTTCTGAACACGTCATAACAACCCTCTCCCGAATACCGCAGCTCTTGCTAACCAGTCTTGGCCTTTTCGGCTCTCATGAACTTCAGATAATCCCGCAGCTTCAGGCGTGCCTTGTGGAGCTGCGATTTGCTGTTACCAATCGAGCAGCCCACCATCTGGGCAATTTCGTTATGCTCGAATCCTTCGACATCATGCAGAACAAAAACCGTTCGATAGCCCGGCGGCAGCTTGTCGATGGCACGCTGCAATTGCAGGCGATCGATCGAGCCCGTCAGCTTGACGTCTTTGGTGCCGAATTCCTTCCGCGGAGCTTCGTCGTCGGCCTCGAGCGTCTCTTCGAGCGATACGACGGGCAATCCTTTCTTGCGCAGTTGCATCAGGACGACGTTGACCGTCATGCGATGCAGCCAGGTGGAAAAGGCAGATTCGCCGCGAAAGGTGCCGATCTTGCGAAAGAGCTGAAGAAATGCTTCCTGGGCCAGATCTTCGGCCTGCGCGGGATTGGAGACCATGCGCAAACATAAGGAGTACACGCGGCGTTTGTGCAGCTGATACAGGACCTCGAAAGCGGCTTCGTGGCCCTGCTTAGCCTGCTCAATTGCCTCTGCTTCGGTGATGCGATCCTTCGGGTCGGTCAAGTCGCCTTTTCCGGCCGCTACTGCTTCTGATGCGGCTTTGAACTCTTTTCGTTGTACAAATTTGCCGAGAGAGTCGCGGAAGCGATCTCGACCGTTTCCAAGTCGTCAGGATACCAAAAATGGTAGTTATCGGAGTGATCTATCCGACCAAAGTCCGGCCAAAGTACTCGGTTAATCTAGCACCAGAATGACCTTCGTAACCAAGTCGCGTCGATACAGAGAATCAGATGCTGGCCTAAGCCTTGGCGGTGATGGTTTCCAGTCCGTGGCCGTGAGGACCGAGTCTCGCCGCAATAGTCAGGAAGGCGAAAGAACAGGCTCAGGAACCACGGACTGGAGAAAATCCACATCCCCAGGCGATATCCTTCCGGATTTTTGGCACTGGCGTGGCCGTAGTCGCGAATGTGAATTTTGGCGTCTCCAAAAATGAAAAGCCCTCGGCCTCCGCGAAAAGGTTGAACCGAGGGCTTGATGAAGCTAAGGGCCGCTTTAGATTTTTTCTGTCTTGCCGTCGTATTTCACGACGCCGTTCTTGTCGTTCTGGCGAGTGACGTCATCATTTCCGTAGACGCGAGCGGATTTGGACGGCCCGGTGATGAACGCCCAATCGGCGCGAGGTTCTTCGGTGCGCGTGCCGTGCTCTTCGCGGGCACGATCTTCATTGGTACGATCTTCGTTGGTGCGAGCTTGGCGAGTGCGGAATTGGGTGCGGACTTCGCGCGTCTCAGCCACGCGGCCGTCCCGTTGCGCTTCTACGCGCGGGCCTTCGTGCATGACATGGCCTTCGCGGCCGATGCGCTCGGGATAGAGGTCAATCTGCGGCGTAATCAGGGGAGCGCCTCCGCCCTGATACCAGACGGGAACAGTCCAAACGGAGCTGGTCGATCCCTGAATCTGGGACAGAGTTGAGTTGGTTGCTCCGGCGATCAGGCCAGTGGTGGCGTTGGTCGCTCCAACCGGATTTGGCGAAAACTGCTGCAAGGAGATTTCTGGTGTGGTCAAGCGCGGAACGTTGGGTCCGCATCCGTAAAAACATCCGCCAGCATAGGGCTGCTGGGCGAAGGCCGACGTCGTGAAGACGAAAGTGAAAACAACCGCGAAAACCGCTGTTGCCAGAACCAAGTAGGGTCGCATACTGCCTCCGAGGGATACTGCTTCTGAGCATCTGATGCAGTTTACGGGCCAGTCATGCGGACGGCTGGGGAAACTCGAGGTTGTCCGAGATTGACGGTTGTCTTAGGCCTGTTATGCCGGCCTGTTATGCCCGCATCAACGAAGAGAAAGACCCGAGCGCGCTGGGCACGATTGCAATCTAATGCGCAAAGTCTGCAAGCAGGCTGCGTTCGAACCGGGCCGAGAACCGGCAACGGGCGCGGGTTTCCGCCAACCATCCTGAAATCAAATGCACATAATCGGACCTTTGAAGTGCAGGGTGCCGGACGCGTCGCACGAATAGGTGTACGAACAAAGTTCAGAATGGCGCGACCCTGCTCCCCCTGGTGGGGACGTACGCATGACATCGACGGTGTTCCCGGCGATGTGCTCCATATATACGTGGACGTCGAAAGGAGAAGTTCCGTTGTTGGAGTGCACGAGGCATTCTGTCGGCGAGCACACGATTGTGTCTGGCGCTGGAGGCTTTGTGTGGAATTGGTCGTGCAGGTAATGCTCTGCGGCCCGTTTACTAAGACTCTGTGGATCTTTGTTCCATCCCGCACAGCCGGCAGCCGCGCCTAGCTGAGAGTCAGTCTTCGCGGCCCCCGGCTGGGCGGCGGAGTTGTCTTGTGCACGCATTAGAACTGGCTGATTGCCGAAGCTCCACTGTAGATTGGTCGAGCCGGGCGACGCGGCGCTGGCAAGGCTGCTCCGCGCGGACGATGTGGGCGGACGCACTTTGTGGATGCTTACCGTACTCGCGTTCACTGCCTTAGCGAGCCTTGGTTCGTACATGTGGGCCTTCCTATCGATCGCCGATTTTGGCTCGTGGAGTCGAAGTCCCTGGTTGATTGTACCCCTGATTCATTCGATTCCTCACATCTTATGAGTTTCGATAAGAATGCGAGTTTCGACAAAATGCGGCGACTTAGCTTCCTACGTATCGCGCATACAGACTCCGTGC
>Ga0182015_10001560_pt1 | contig 29796 bp, 21 predicted proteins | sample 712P3MmetaG_FD_120478 | JGI IMG/M metagenome (GOLD analysis project Ga0182015, IMG submission 120478) | Permafrost microbial communities from Stordalen Mire, Sweden - 712P3M metaG | ecosystem: Environmental > Terrestrial > Soil > Wetlands > Permafrost | place: Sweden: Stordalen | collected... | reverse complement strand
TCGTTGATGGTTCTCAATCGTCTCGATGAAGCTCGGAAGCCGCTGGACGAAGCGATCGCGAAGAAGCTGGACGACGATGGGATTCATCTCCAATTCTACGAGATCGATTTTCTTCAGGGCGACACGAGGGGGATGGCAGACCAATTGTCGTGGTTTGACGGTAAGCCGGATCTCGAGCACGAACGGTGGGCCTATCAATCCGATACCGAAGCCTACTCGGGCCATTTGCAGAAGGCACGCGAATTGACAAAACGCGCGGTTGACGCGGCGCTGCGAACAGACAATAAGGAAAGCGCGGCGTTTTGGCAGGATAGTGGCGCGATCCGGGACGCCGAATTTGGATATTCCGCCGAGGCGCGGCAAAGCGCCGCAGCGTCACTCAATTTGGGGGGCACGGATCGGCCCGTTGCCGAGGAAGCGGCGATTGCATTTGCAATGGCGGGCGATACTGCGCACGCCGAATCCACCGCCCAGAGTCTCGCGAAGCGATTTCCCCTGGACACGCTTGTAAGATCGCTTTCGGTGCCCACGATTGAGGCGCAGATTGCGATCAATCAAAAGAATCCCGCGCGCGCGATCGAGTTGCTTCAGGCTGCCTCACCGATTGAGTTATCCGTCAGTTCCGGAGGAGCGGGCATCAATTCGTGCATGTATCCGGTATATGTCCGCGGACAAGCTTATCTATTGGCGAAGCAGGGCGGCGCGGCGGTCGCGGAGTTTCAGAAGATAATCGATCACCGTGGATTGGTGGAGAATTGCCCGACTGGCGCGCTGGCGCATCTGGGGCTTGGGCGGGCGTACGTTCTTTCGGGCGATACTGCGAAAGCTCAAGCGGCTTACAATGATTTCCTCACGATTTGGAAGGATGCGGATGCGGATATTCCCATCCTACGCGACGCCAAGGCGGAAGCTGCTTCGCTGAAGTAATTTCCCAGTCGAAATTTGGTTAGAAAAGCCGCGGGCAAGACGCCCGCGCCACGAGGTAGATGCCGCTCGTCAACTGTGAGGCGGTGGCGCGAAGGCTGTGAGCCAGTGGGGATGGATCACAGCCTTCTTGCCGAGGTGCACTTGGAAGCGAGAAGGCAACTGCAGGGTGGCCTTGATTCGACCGATGTCTGACCGGCTTCGCTGGCGAGGCAGATCGGATCGCTGGGATACGCCAAGTCCAGTCCTGCAGCTGCCTAGATGAAAATGGCCCTGTTGTTAACGATGCAATTCGAGTGCCGCGAGCTGCGGACCGGTGGCTGGCTGTAAGCGCGTTAGTTTCATTGGATTTGATTGGGCTTGAGAGGCGGGGCTTAACTTCCGACCCGTTGAGATTGTCAGCTTATGTTGAATCGTTCAACAGTCATGTGACGCCGCAGATATTTGCGTGGATTTGTTTTTGTGAATCGGCGGGCTACCGATTCGTTTGGCGTGCGGCCTCGAGCGCCTAAGAGCCGGCGAGACGCCGGCGGTACGAGAATTGCTCCCGGGAGGGAGTACGCACATGACCCGCAAGTGGCTCGGGGCGGGAGCAATATCCGGCGAAATCGCTGCGTTTACGGGCCATTCCGCTTGACAAATTACACGTATAGGAGCAAATTTTCGCCACTCCAGCGGGCCAGCGAGCGTTCGCGTTCGTTGGTGGGCGGACACCACGATAGGCCCCTCATTTTGGAGATCTCGCCGAGCTGTCCCCGAAGACAGCTGTGGATGCGATTGGCACAAGGAGAAGCCCAAATGGAAACTGCAATAGGCGTGTTCGATTCGCGCGATAAAGCCGAAAAGGCCTTGAGAGAGCTGCTGAAGCGAAACGTACCGCAGGAATCGATAGTTTTCCTGACCACTTCTGAAACTGAGGCCGCGAGCATGGCGAAAGATTTCGGTTCATGGGCCGGGGGATTCGCGGGCGGCGCGGCGGGAATGACGGCGGGAGTGGTGGCGGCAACGCTGCTGGCAATTCCGGGTCTGGGGCAGGCGCTGGCGATCGGTATCGGTGCGACAGCCTTACTCGGGCTGGCTGGCGCGGGCGCAGGCTCGGCGGCGGCAAAATCCGCGTCGACAGACAAGAGCATTCCGCTGCCAATCCCGGATAACGAAGACGCGGCGCTATTCCGGAAGGTTCTGGGAGACAAGCGCTCGTTGATCATTGTGAGGACGGAGTGGCGCGAAGTGGCGAGCGCGGCGTGCGAGATCCTCGATCGCACGGGAATCAGCATCCAGGAACGCAAGAATCTTAGGATGCAGGCGGCAACGCGACATGGCGCCGAGGCCACCATCGTAGACATCAGCGGAAGAATTACGCTCGGCGAAGGCAACGTGATGCTCCGCGACATCGTTCAAGCACTCGTCGAGGAGGGGAAGACGAAGATCCTGTTGAACCTCGGCGGCGTGGACCACGTAGACAGCGCGGGCATTGGCGAGCTTGTGCGGAGCCATACGGTGGTGCGCAGGGCTGGCGGCCAACTGAAGCTCTCGAACCTCAGTCCGAAAGTGCAGGAAATGCTGAAGATGACCAGCCTGAACGCGGTGTTCGATATTCATGCGGATGAAACCAGCGCGATCAAATCGTTTAGCCAGGCTTCCGGCGCGAACGCGTAGCCTCCGACGCGACCTGCATTGTGGAGACTCAGAGCGATTCCAGGATTACAACCGTCCTGATCGTTTACTGCGATTGCGCGTTCAGATGTAGCGCGCGGAGGCGCGGCGCTCGGCCGCGACGCCTTCAAGCAATTGTTCGGCCGAGGGGAAATTTTCCGGGGGCGCGGTGAGTTTCGGCTTGATGCGCGTGGCGATCTGCTCGGCCATACGGAAGCGGACGCCGGCGTCGAGCGAGCTTCGCCGGTTTAGGAATGCTTCGACGACCGCAAATTCCTCCGGCGTCAGATTCCCGGCTCCGTATTTCGTTGCCGCTGCGCTTGCCGATGGCTGCCACAACGGCCGAATATCCTGAAGTTCCCGTTCGTGAATCACGATCGTGCCCGCGACGAAATCGCCGAGGCGCTTGTTCTGCTTGCTGAGCAAAACGCTCACGATGCCAACGGCGTATAAAAAGGCCGGGGAACTATCCACGATTCGCATCAAGTTGCGCCCAAAAGATTCGGCGGGCGTAATCGGCCGGCCGGAATCCTTTATTACGCGAATGTGCGTGATTCGCTTTCCGGGCGTCTGGCCGTTCCACACAGCTTCGAAGATCGCGAAGTAGCCGAAAAAGACGATGAAGAGCGAGAGGATCAGCAGCGCCAGCGCCCAATTGCTGCCGAACGCACCGTGAAAGACGCCGCCGATGAGAAGCATGCCACCGATAATCAAAAGCGCGAAAGCTACAGACTGAATCAGCATATCGAACGCGAGCGCGAGAAACCGGCTGCCAACCCCGGCGATGGCGAATTCGAGCGCGGTTTGCTCCGGTGTTTCGATGATAATCTTGTCGGCGGAAGCGTTCGGCGGCGGGGGATTCGTTGGCGGCAGCGACATGATCTCTACGCGTTGGCTTGAGAAACGAAAGCCCTACTGGTCCCGGCTGGAGCAGTTGGTAAGCCGGTCGCGATCGGGCGGCGTTTCGGCCCTCGATCATCGCGAACTGCAGGAACTCGGCTTATTGTATCGCCAGACCGCGTCAGACCTTGCGGCCGTGCGCGAGGATATCACGAGCCCGCAGCTTGCCGCGTATCTCAATCAGCTTCTTGGCCGGGCGCACAACCTTATCTACATGGGGCAGCGGCCGAAAATCAGCGGCATTGTGAAATTTTATTCGCAGACCTATCCGCAGATTTTTCGCGAGACACTGCCGGAAACTTTGCTCGCGTTTGCAATTTTCATGGTGACCGCCGTTGCGGCTTGGGTCGTTACGATTCACGATCCGGCATTCGCGCCGAGGCTGCTTGGTCCGGAAATGATGGAGACGATCGAGCGCCACAAGATGTGGACGCAATCGATTGTGACGGTGAAGCCTGCCGCGGCCTCCGGGATTATGACCAACAATATGCTGGTCGCTTTCGCCACGTTCGCGTATGGAATCACGGCGGGGATTGGCACGATCTGGATGATGGTATTGAATGGCGTGCTGCTCGGCGTGGTGGGCGCCGCGACGTGGAAGGCGGGGATGGCTTCGGATCTTTGGAGTTTTGTGGCGCCGCACGGGGTGATCGAACTGCCCGCTATTTTCATCGCGGGAGGCGCGGGCTTTGAGATTGCGCGCGGGATGCTGTTTCCGGGATTACTGCCGCGACGCGAATCGCTGGCCAGAGCGGGAGGGCGCGCGGCGCGGCTGCTGCTCGGCACGATTCCGATGCTTTTCGTTGCGGGGATCATTGAGGCGTTTCTCTCGCCGTCTGATATTCCGCGGGCGCTGAAGTATCTTTTTGCTGCGGTGATGTTCACTCTGCTGATGACGTATTTGAATTTTTCGCGGCGGCCACAACCCGATCAGGCGTAGAAATCAGAGCGAATACAGTGGACAATTCGTTCGTAGCGCCGGCATCCTGCCGGCGTTTTTGTGTTGCGTAACCGGGCGGAATATCGCCGGCAAGATGCCGGCGCTACGATCGCATGGTTGCCGCATAGCTGGATCCTCGGAAGTGTAGGGTAGATCGCAAGCCCCGGCCTGCCGGCCAGCCCTACTCCGAAAGACGCGGGCAAGATGCCCGCGCCACGATTGCAATGGAGACGGTGCCGGCGGCTAGAGCAGGCTGCGTTCTTTAATGTTGAGGTATTGGTTGACGAGCGAGGATGCGAGGACGTTCGGCATCAACTCGAGCGCGAGGACGCCGCGCTGCCGCAGGCCGCGAAGGAGCACATCGCGGCGGTGCGAAATTTCGAGCGCGGCGACGTGGCGATACATGTCTTCTTTTGTCGCCGGAGTCGTGTTTGCCAGGAGGGTGAGATCAGGCTGGCCCATCGCGACGAATAGCACGAGATGCCGCAAAGTCATGTGCATCGCGTAATCGATCACTTCAGGAGTGGTGGCCGTCTCCGCGAAATCCGTGATCCACACGACGAGGCTGCGGCGCTTCTGCGTGGTGAGAAGAGAGTGCGCGGCCCGGGCGTGGTCGGCCTCGCCGGCTTCGCCGTGCACTTGCGAGAGCGATTCCACGATGGCGCGTACGTGGCGATGACCGCGCGCGGCGTTTACATTCTGCTGGATGCGGCGGCCGTAGGCGAGCAGGCCGACGCGATCGCCGCAGTGAAGCGCGACTTGAGCGAGCGAGAGCGCCGCGTTTACAGCGTAGTCGAGCTTCGAAATTCGCAGAGCGCGCCCCGGCTCCTCTACTTGCGAGCGCAGCAATCGTCCGGCGTCAAGCACGAGCCAGACGATCTGGCTGCGCTCGATTTCAAAGACGCGCGTGATCAAATGGTTTCGTCGGGCCGTTGCGGTCCAGGAGATGTCGCGAATCTCGTCGCCCTCGCGATACTCGCGCAGAGAATCGAATTCGCGTCCGATGCCGCGCTGGCGGCGACGGCGCTTCTCCATTTCAATTTGGCGGCTGCGAATCAAATAAAGGGTGTGCTGTTTGGCTTCTTCGATGTTGGGCAGTACGCGGACGGCTTGGGCGGTATCGGCAACGGCCCAGCGTTCGGCGAGGCGCATCGCGCTTTGATAGGTTACGAACATGCGGCCGGCGCGCGCGTCGCCGCGTTCCGCAGGCAGAATTTCATATTTCGCTTGCGCCGTGCCGCCGGCGCGAACTTTGAGTTCGACGCTCGCGGGCTCGGTACGCAAGGTGAGTGGAGTTTCGTCCGTGATTCGCGCGCGAATTGTGATGCGGCCTGAATTCGTGACTTCGATCGCGATGGAACTTGCGCAGGCGAGCGCTGGACGCGTTCGCCAGATGCGGCGGAGTTCGAGTTGACTGGGCGATGGAAGTTGCAGGAAATCCCAGAGCCATGCGGCGACGAATACGCCGTCCCATAGAAACATTGCGGCGATCATTCGCGGAAACCACCACGCGGGAATGAGCCAGCCGAATCCGAGCAGAATCGCGACGAAAAATCGCGGACCGAATCCAAACGGGATTCTCCCGTTCGGGCGCGCGCGAGCAACGGCTGCCGGAGGCGCGAGCGGATTCTCGATCACTATTTCGGCACCTCAACCGCGGCAAGAATTTCGGACACCACCTGATCCGCGGTCAGCCCTTCGAGATCGGCTTCCGGCTTCAGCATGATGCGATGGCGAAGAACGGCGGGCGCGGCGGTTTTGATGTCGTCGGGAATGAGAAAATCGCGGCCCTCGATGCCAGCGAACGCGCGCGCGACGGAAAACAGTCCGATGGCCGCGCGAGGGCTGGCGCCGAGAGTGAGCGCGGGCCAGTCGCGCGTCCTGCGGACCAGCGTGACGAGATATTTGTAGAGCGCCGGCTCGACGCGCACGCTTTCGATTTCCTGCCGCGCGGCGGCGAGCCATGCAGCGTCAATCGGCGCGAGTTCGATGGCTTCGAAGCGGCGGGAATCGAATCTCTGGCCCCAACGCTGGAGAATTTCGGCTTCCTCTTTTTCGGATGGGTAGCCGACGCGAATCTTGAGAAGGAAGCGATCGAGTTGGGCTTCGGGAAGCGGATAGGTGCCTTCGAACTCGATCGGATTCTGCGTGGCGAGCACGGTGAAGTTTCCGGAGAGCGCGTAACGCGTGCCGTCAATGGTCACCTGGCGCTCCTCCATGGCTTCGAGAAGCGCGGCCTGCGTGCGCGGCGAGGTGCGATTGATTTCATCCACGAGCAGCAAATCGGTGAAGACGGGCCCTCGATGAAGGGCAAAAGAACTCGCGGCCATGTTGAAAACGTTCGTGCCCATGACGTCGGCCGGCATCAGGTCGGCGGTGCATTGCACGCGCTGAAAGCCGAGGCCGCAAATTCGCGCGAGCGTTTTCACCGCCAGCGTTTTCGCGAGGCCGGGCACGCCCTCCATCAGCGCGTGGCCGCCGCAGACGAGGACGAGCAACATCTGGTCGATGACGTCTCGCTGGCCGATGATGACTTTCGAATATTCATTGCGAACGTGCGCGGCGAGGCGTGAAAGGTTTTCCACGAGTCGAATTCCTCCTGTTACTTTTTTCTTTTCAAAATAAGCTGCTCTTCGAGCGATTCGAGGCGATGAATTATTTCGAGGGCATCGCCAGGCGGCACTTTCGCGGCGCGGCTCGCGGCAGCGGCGCCGCGCAACGTTTCGCCAAGCTCGTCGCCCTGCCAGCCGAGCCGCACGCGAACAGCTTCCGCGAGCGCGGCATCAGTTGTCGCGAGCGGCAAGCGCATTTGCCGCGTGAGCAGCGAGCGGAATCGCTGATAGACCGCGCCGACCATGGCGGGCTCGGCGTGCGCCCGTTCGTAGAGGCCGCCGATCGTGTCGACGAATTCAAGCGGCCATAGCCGCGAAACCGTGGCGGGCATGGCGATCGGTCCGCTGCGCCGGCTAAACGTGAACAATATCGCGAAACCCAGAATTGCGATTTGTAAAAGTCCCCACGCCACAGGCGTTTTCTCGACGTAGGCCCAGAGCGAATCGCGCTGGCCATGAAAAAATTCGTCCCAAAAAATTGTGGGCTGCTTGGACGCGTTGCCATTTTCGGAACCGACAGCGTTCAGAAAAAGATTCAGATTGCTGTCGTGCGTGATTCCGGCGTTGGTGAGCGGAGTGGCGCTGGCCCACCAAAGAATCTGGCCGCGCCCAACACGCCAGCTCACGACGACGGCGGAATCCGCCGGCCCGTACAGGGGCATCTGCGACGGTTCGATCGTGGTCCACTCGGCTTCAGGTTGGAGCGAAATTGTCGGCGCGCCTGCGGTGAAGTTGCTTGGGAGATTGGAATCGTAGGTCTGCCAGGAAGATTCGAGCGGCTCGTCCGACGAGTGCGCGTCTTTAAAGAAGGAGGTTAACATCGAGCCAGTGAAAAGAATTCTGCCGCCGGCTTTGACGAAATTTAGGAGCGCGGCTCGATCTTTTTCGACCGGCGGCTGAATCGGATCGGCAAGAACCAGCACGATGCCGCCGGGATCCTCAGGCAATTCGTTGGGCGGGCGTTCCCAGACCCGCACGGGATATCGTAGCTGCTTCAAGAGCAAATAGGCGGCGTGCGCGCCATTGGAATCCACCGAATAGATTGACGGAATGGGGCTAGCTTGTTCACGGGAAGGCGGCGCGAAGAACGCGAGCGCCGTTGCAAGAACGATGAACGCCGCCGCAGAGATATACACCAGTTTGCGATCGGAGGGGTCTATGGCAAACGGCATCCGAGTTCCTCGACCTGGTGCATGCAATCCTGAAAATCTTCCACGCGAGCGGGACGCAGCCCGTACCAAATGCGTTCGAGCCGCGAAGTGAGCGCGGCCAGAGAATCCCGCCGCTTGGCGCGCTCCGAAGGCAGATAGCCGCTGGATTCTTCAATGAGCCGCAAATATTCACGGGGCGTCCGCGAACGATCCGGGGCGACGACGCCAAGATCTTCGATGTACGTGACGCCGGCCCAGTAGGAGGAATGGACGGCTTCGCGAAAATTTCCGCCGTCGGCAGCAAGCCTCGCGGCACGAATCCACTCCTGCCACGACCGGTGCACGGCGACGTGCTCGATGCTCTGCATTTCCTCGATTCGGCCGCGCTCGCCCCAGAATCGGAAGAGCATCATCGCAATCCATGCCACGGCGGCGGCCAAGAGCAGCCAGAAAAGAAATTTCGCACCGAGCGGATGCCGGCCGATCTGATGGAGGAGATTTTCCATCATACCCACGAGCCAATCGCTGATTCGTTGTTTGAAACGATCCCAGGCATTCGGAGGCTGTATGGCGGCGAACTCGCGGCGGCGGAGGATCTCGTCGAGTTCTTTGCGCGCGATCGGATTTGGCGACGATGCGCGCGAGGAATAATTTTGTACTTGATTCGCGAGGTTGCCGAGCCATTCTTCCCCTCCTTCGATGTGCGAGATGCGCGCGTTTTGATTACGTTCGGCATCGACGAGAATCGAACGCAGAGGCTCGGTCGAAATGTCGTAATGGCGATCCGGCGTGTCAACTTGCCACTTTACGGGAAGACGAGAGCGAAATGCGTCGAGGTCTTCGCGAGTCGCGTGCTGTCGTTGGAGAGATGCTTCGAGCTGGTGAAGTTCGGCCGCGAACGCGCGTGGATCGTATGGGCCAGACTCGTACGGACCAGGAGAAGGTGGCTTCTTCGTCTGTGCGGTGGTTGCCGCTGCGGAAAGCGCGAACAACACAATCGGCGCGATACAGCCGAACGCTATTCGGAAGCAGCGGCGTCTGTTCACCGAGACAGGTTATCCGAATCGGCTGGCGAAGCCACTGCTAAGTGATCGCCGTTGGCAGGCCGGCGGTCACCGGGCCTGCGAGGGGCGCCATCATCACTTGAAGGTCGAAGGCTTCTTTCCGGACGCGTAGGTCGTAATAAAGGATGGCGCCCGCAATCGTCACCACCGGAATCACCAGGATGCCGGCGATCGCTGCCCCGACCTGCATCAACCCCATGAAGACGAGAACCATCGCCGGATTACTCTTCTCAACGAAGATTCCAATCTCGAAGGGAATCGCGAAGAGTGCGGCCGCCGCCATGCTCAAGGCGAAGTAGAGAAGAATGATGAGAAAAGCGCGCCCCGCGTGGTCCCTTGTGAGATTCCAACTGCGCTCCAGCGCCAGCCGGGCATTGAGATGTTCCACGATCGCAGAAGGCACGCCCACAAAAAAACGGCACATGACGTAGACTCCCGGGACGACCAGCATGATGAGACCAGCCACGATCGCAAGATACTTCAAAACCAATATGCTAAACAGTGTGGCGAGCTCGCCGCGAACGCGACGGAACGATTCTCCGATGGTGATCGAGCGGCCTAGATACAGCTCAGAAACAGCGATGACTGTAGCGCCTTCGGTTAACAACAGCGCAATTGTCCCGACGAGCATGCCAAGAAATGCAAATCCCGAGTAGGTGGTTGACATCCCAGCGAGCGGGAATGGCGGCTGAGGCGTCCGGCCAGCAACAACCGTCGGGAATATCACCGGCTTCAATGTGAATGTCTGCGCCAAATTCAACGCGAGCACGAGTATGTGAGGAATCGCGGAAATTCCGATAAACAGGGCGAAGTAATTGCGGTAGAGCGTAAAGGTGCGGTCGAGGATCTCACCGATGGATAAAGGGCGCAGATCGAGATTGTTCATCGGTATCTCCGATTCGAGTGAGCGGGGTTGGCTCGCCGGGCAATTTACCAAAGATTTAGAGAAAGCGATATCTGAGCTTTTGACAGGCTTGCGCCCTAACGCAATAAAGTCTTTTCGTGCCGCGCAAGTGCGTGGTTTAAGAGGCTCGGCCCGTCAATCGGCCGACGAGCAGGCGCATGAACCTGGCGGCGTCCACATCGACCGCGACCTTCGTGTTTGTGCGAAACGGTTCGTCGGCATTGCGCCCGTCAATCGTCGCACCGCTCTCGAGTGGCGCGGAATGGCGAACCGGAGCGTGGTCGTAGGCCACGGATTCGCCGGAGGTCAGTTCGCCCTCGATTTCGATATTGACGTAGAAATCCTTCAGTTTGACGAGCGTCGGATCGAGAAGCGTGGCGAGGGCAAGCGGATCGTGCATCATCGGGAAACCGGGGAAGCCGGTTCGCCGGTATTGTGCGATTGTGCTGCGCGCGATTCGCCCGGCGGCTTTGCTCACGGGATTTCCACCGGCTTCAAGAGCGGCGGCGTCGTCGTCGCGGAGTTGAACTTTGCGCGTGACGTCAAGTCCGACCATGACGATTGGAATTCCGGAGTGAAAGACTACGTAAGCTGCTTCGGGATCCACGTAGAAGTTGAACTCGGCAGCCGGAGTGATATTCCCGCCGGAGATCGAGCCGCCCATCAGGACGAGGCTCGGAATCATGCTCGCGAGTTCGGAATCGGAGCGAAGAGCCGTAGCGATATTTGTGAGAGGGCCGACGGCGACGATTGTGACTTCGCCCGGATGCGCGCGAACAATGCGGCGAATGATTTCGGTCGCTGTTTCGGAGACAGGTTTCGTTTTTGGAGGCGGGAAGTTTACGCCGCCGAGGCCGTCTTCACCGTGAACGTAGCTTGCGGTGATAAGGCGTCGAGTCAGCGGAACGCTCGCGCCAGCTGCGACGGGAATATCCGTGCGGCCGGCGATCTCGACGAGGCGCAGCGCGTTTGGCAGAGTCAGTTCGAGGGGCACGTTGCCTGATACGGGCGTGATCGCCTCGACTTTCAGTTCCGGCGAGCTCAGGGCGAGGAGAATCGCGAAGGCGTCGTCCACACCGGGATCGGTATCAATTATGATTCGGCGCGGAGACGCGCTGGAAGCTTGGGGCATATTCGCAGCTCCGAATGCCGCTGAAGATTCGCCCGCGGACAGCAAAGAGCTTCCGAGGACGCCGCCAAGAAGCAAGCCTGCGGAATCGCCGAGAAATTCTCGCCGGTTGGGCGCCGGAAGTTTGTGATCGGATTTCATGGTGCTCCTTTTTGAAACGTTGTTGGCAGTGCTATTCAACGGCGAGGTCCCGAGCGCTCACGCGCGCCGGGTTGAGAATGCTACCGCAATTCGCCTCTCAAATTTGAAGTCTCTTGGGTCCGCTGACGAAAATATTGCCGCGCTCATAAAAGCGCAAGACGAGATGCGCGTCGCGCGTGATGCCGATGCGGATGCTTTCGCCGATCGCGCCCCTTTTGCGGACCGCGGAGCCAAGCCACAGCGCACCGGGCGCGCAAAGATCCACCCCATCGACACGCTTGTCAATGCGAAATGCGGAAGCCAAGCGGCCGGGTCCGCGCGTGAGATCAAGCAAGCGGACGGTGCGGCGATGACGGCGCATCAATTCAATCCCTTCGATCGGCTCGACCGCGCGCAGAAGCACTCCAGCGCCCACGCCGGGCTCCTCGCCGGAAACATTCATCATAAACGAAGAGCCGTAAATGAAATAAACGTACGCGTGACCGTGCTCGAGAAAAAGCGCGCGATTGCGGGGCGTCTGGCCGCGGAAGGCGTGGCAGGCCGCGTCGCCCGGAAGATAGGCTTCGGTTTCGACGATGCGCCCGCTCAAGCGCCCGGCGGGGAGATCGCGAACGAGAGTTTTGCCAATCAGGTAGCGTGCGAGCTTGACGGTATTTACAGGCAACTCGTCACGCCGCAAGGGCCGAATTTTGCGATTCGCCATTTGTTGTTTTTTTAAGAGCCGCGCCCACGACCGCGGGGGCAAACCATTCTAATCGCGCAGGCGCTCGCGCTCTAGTCGATCCTTGAGTGTGCAAATTGAAAATGACCGCGGGACAATTTCCCAACGATCGAATTCATCCCGCACTTTCCTGTTTGCCCGGGTTCGACTATGCTGGCGTCCGCAATCACACAGTACCCGGACGCCCGTAAGCCGGGCTTCGCGCCGGGAAAATATCCTGGGGGTATCGGTGGATGAAAAGAGACGCGATCACGAACTCGGAATGCACCGCGCGATCTCGCGCCGCGATTTTCTAAACGGATTTGGCATTGCTGTCGGAGGTTCGCTCGCTTTTCCGCACCACGCCTGGCTCGACGCATTCGGCCAGCCTCAGTCACCATTCGCGCCTGAAAAAGATCCCAAGTATTATCCGCCGACGCGCACCGGCATGCGCGGGGACCACGATGGCTCCTGGGAAGTGGCGCACTCTATGCGCGACGGTCAGCACTGGAGCAACGCCACGCCCGACAACGAAAAGTACGACTTGATCGTCGTCGGCGGAGGAATCAGCGGGCTTGCCGCTGCTTATTTTTACCGGAAAGCCGCAGGCCCGAAGTCGCGCGTGCTAATCATCGAGAATCACGACGATTTTGGCGGCCACGCGAAACGGAACGAATTCGAGGCGAACGGGCGAATACTGCTTGGCTACGGCGGCACGCAATCCATTGCCGGGCCAAAGCATTACAGTGCCGAAGCCATGGGACTACTTCGCGATCTTGGCATCGACGTGGATGGCTTCAACCAATACTACGACCGCAAGTTTTTCTCCTCGCGCGGAATGAGCCGCGGAATGTTCTTTGCAAAGGAACGATTCGGAGCGGACCAGCTTGCGACGGGGCTGGGTACGCTCCCGTGGCCGGAATTTCTTGCCAACACACCGCTTTCCAAAGACGCCCAGAACGACATCGTGCGGCTCCGAAGCGAGAAAGTGGACTACCTGCCGTCGCTCAATCGCGAACAGAAGAAAGAGCACCTCGCGCGAACGAGCTATAAGGATTTTCTACTGAACGATGTGAAGGTCCATCCAGACGTGATTCCGTTTTTTCAGGAATCCACGTACGGGCTGTACGGCGTTGGAATCGAGGCAGTCCCAGCGGGCGATCTAGCGGGGCTCGGGGAGCCTGGATTCGCAGGCATGGATCTTTCTGGCCCGCCGGGGCCGGGTTTGGGCGACGAAGTCACGCTGCAGGATGTTACCGCGCCTTACATTTATCATTTTCCCGACGGCAACGCCTCGATCGCGCGATCGCTCGTTCGGTCGTTAATCCCTGGCGCCGCGCCGGGACACACGATGGAAGATGTCGTCCTCGCGCGGATGGACTATTCAAAGCTCGACGATCCCGGCTCGCCGGTGCGCATACGTCTGAATTCGACGGCGGTGCGCGCGCGTAACATGGGCGGCATTCCCGGCGAACCGTTTCCGGGGAGCGACGTGGAAGTCACGTACGTGCGCGGCGGAGTGGCGCGATCGGTGCGCGCAAAGCATTGCGTACTGGCGTGCTGGAACATGGTGGTCCCGTACCTCTGCCCCGAGCTTCCAGAAACGCAGAAGGATGCGCTCGAGTACGGCGTGAAAGTGCCGCTCGTTTACACGAATGTCTTGATTCGGAACTGGACTTCGTTCGAGAAACTGAAAGTGAGCACGATTGACTGCCGCGGAAGTTTTTACAACGAGGTCGCGCTCGATTTTCCGGTAAGCATGGGCGGATATCAGTATCCCGCGAATCCGGAAGAAGCGTGCCTGATACACATGGATTACATACCGTGCAAGCCGGGACTTCCAGCGCGCGAGCAACAGACGGCCGGAAGAGAACTGTTGTATAGGACGACGTTTGAGACGTTCGAGCGCAATCTGCGCGATCAGCTCGGAAGAGTGCTTTCTGGCGGAGGCTTCGATCCGGCGCGGGACATCGAGGCCATCACGGTAAATCGCTGGCCGCATGGCTACGCATACGAATACAACTCGCTCTACGATCCGGATTTCACCGAGGACCAGCAGCCGTGCGTGATTGGGCGCCAACCGTACGGGGAGATTCACATCGCGAATTCCGATGCCGAAGCCTACGCCTACACGAACGCGGCCATCGATCAGGCCTACCGCGCAGTAAAGGAAATAACAGCGAAGCGCGCCTGAGGATCGTAATCCTCGGCGCGCTTTCCACTCAGCTTACGCTTCGCTTGATTTGGCGGCTCAATCCAACGTCGCGCTTCGTCAGAAGTGGATAATCAAGCCGGCGACAAAGTTGCCGCGGCTGATGTAATTCCGCTGATTCGCAACGAAGCAATTTCCGAACGGGTCGCAATATGTCGCCGGCGTCGAATTGGCGTAGGTCGGCATATAGCGCAAGTCGCCGCGGAAGCCAAAGTGACGCGTAAAGTAATATTTCACGCCGCCGCCGACGCTGTAGGAGAACTCCGTGTCGCTCGGATTGCCTCCGGAATTCGAATCGTGCGTAAAGCCAAGACCGCCCGCGATGTAGGGACGTAGCTTCTGTTCCGGGTTCCGGAAGGACCAGGCCAGTCCAAAATTGACCTGATCAATATTGGAGTTGTACGCGTTCGTATAAATTCCCGTCGCCGTATTGTGCTCGTCAAAGGAACTGATATTGCGATTCCACATGCCCTCGACTTGGAAGCTGTCCGTGAGCGACCAATCGACGAACGTGCCGAAACTCACACCTTGATCAACCCGGAAGGAATCCACGGTGGCTGAATTTTGAACGGGAAAGTTGCCGCTGGTTTCCCAGCCCACGAATGGCGTGACTTCCCATTTTCCAGCGCCGGTCTGTGCGTGAACCACCGGTGTGAAGAGGGCGAAAGCTAGAACGAGCCAGGCATATCTAAATCTCATGATTCCTCCAAAGGAACTGCCGTTTTGTGGTTGATCCGCCAAGCTAGTGAGATGCGTGTTGGGACAAAGTGGTTTCGTCGCAGATCTGGCGCATTCGGTTTGTCTGCAGATAGTTGAAGGGCAGAAACATGTGAACTCCAGCGCATGAGTAGAGGGATCTGGGGGTCCCCGTTCTAGCGCCCCCGCAGCCGGTTGAGAAGAGAACTCTTCCCGTGCAACTTTATGCGAACCGCGAAGATGCGCCGCCCAGACCCCTCCACGTTGGTCAAACCCTTACTGCGGCAAAAAGTTGCCTGGGGCGGAGCCCGAGCTTCAGTTTGTCAGGCCGCAAGATCGCTTGCGACGTTACCTCCTTGTTTTCAGTCTCTTGGGGCTTTAACACAGTTTTAACAATTCGGTAATGTGGCTTTGACCCGCGACCGTTAGCTTGGCTGCGCCCGAGGTTGTGTTTGTATACCTCGCACTGCCTGAATGCTCTTACAGCGGGACGCTTAAAAGCACTTATGAACCCACACAGCGCGGGTCGATTTTCTTGCGTTCGAGTGAATCTTCCGTGAGGCGGCGTACATCGAAGTCTCCATGTCGGTCAGTGTCCACCCCCGGAATTTCATGGCGCTTCGATACGCGTCCAGTTGGCCGATATCCCATTTTTCGCGCTGTAGATTTTAATTCTCGCGAAGTGTTCCGGCAGCCACGCGTGCGGCGTGGCAACTCGGGACGATACCCATCAAATTGAACTCGATTTCAAGGAGGAATTGCATGCGAGTGTTTGTGACTTATTTGCTCGCTCTCGGCCTGGCAACCAGCCCGGCGATGGCAGGCGACGATACGAAAAAGGTTTCCGATGATACGGCGAAAGCCGCGCCGGCGAAGACCGCGAGCGATTCGAACAAGAACGCTTCGACGGAATCGACTCCCGCGGTTGAAGCTGAACTTCAGCAAATGAGGGATCTGCTCAAAGCACAGTCGGATCAACTTGAGCAGCAACGCGCCGCACTCCAAATCGAGCAACAGAAGGTGCAGGCACTCGAAGATCGTTTGAGTGCGACTGTGCCGAGCGCCACGGCGCCTTCGGGGATCGCGGTCCCCGCAGGTTCAGTGGAGCCACACGTAAATAGTGCGGGGGCCTCCGCGACACTAGCGGCGCCGGGAACTCCAGTCGAGGCCCAGTCGGGCATCACAACGGATCAGGATCAAAAAGGTCCGGAGTCAATTCGCTATAAGGGACTCAGCCTCACTCCGGGCGGCTTCGTAGCGGCTGAAACGGTTTACCGCCAGCACGCACTTGGCGCAGACATCAATACGCCGTTCAACAGCATTCCGTATCCTGACGTCGCGCTAGGCCATCTGACGGAAAACGCCTTCACCGCTCGGCAGAGCCGCCTCAGTCTGCTCGCGCAGAGCAGAATCGGCAGCGCGAAACTGACCGGATATTACGAAGCTGATTGGCTGGGCACGGGCGTAACTTCCAACAATCGGCAGAGCAACAGCTATGTGTTTCGACAGCGAGTGCTGTACGGGCAAGCGTCATTTGAAAATGGGTGGAGCGTTACGGCTGGTCAGCAATGGACCTTGGCGACTGAGGACCGGCAGGGTATCGACAACCGCCAAGAGGTAATTCCACTGACAATTGATCCAGATTACTCGGTTGGTTACACCTGGGCCCGGCAATACGGCTTTCGAGTTGTTAAGACCTTCGACAACAAGTTCACGCTTGGCGTTTCGGTGGAAGCGCCGCAAGCCACCGTCGGTGGGCGAGGGTTCTCTCTCGTAACTACAACGAACGTGGGAACTGCTGCAGTCACAACGAGTGGGAATACCTTCATCGATTCTCCGGGCAGCGGCGCCGGTCTGTATAACTTCTCCGACACGACCGGATACTCGGTGAACAAGGCTCCCGACCTCATCTTTAAGGCGACTGCCGATCCGGGCTGGGGCCATTACGAGATTTACGGGATTCTCAGCGAGTTTCGAAGCCGGGTTTATCCTTGCGGTGTAGTAGGCACGAACGCAGGCGATACTGCCCCTCCCACGCCCACGACGACTATTCCTTGCCCCGTTGATGGGTCCACTGCGCCGAGCGCACTTGGCGTGTACGACGATTCACGAACAGGCGGTGGGTTGGGGTTTGCGATTCGCGTGCCTGTGGGTACCAAGAAGGTCGAGTTTGCTCTGCAGGGAGCCGGAGGAGATGGCATCGGTCGTTACGGATCCGCACAACTAGCAGACCTAACATTCCGTCCCAACGGCACGGCATCCTTGATTCGTACAGCCCACGGACTTGGTGAACTTGAATTCCACCCAACGCCGAAACTTGATATCTATGCCTACTACGGTGGAGAGTACGCATGGCGTTCGGCATATCAGGGCTACGACAGCATTAGCATCACCAAGACGCCGGGTATCCCCGCTACCTCGACGTCAACGGCGATCCCCGCCACTACGACGACTGCGTTCAAACTCAACCAGATTGGTGGATACGGCTCGCCGTTCGCCAATAACAGCGGCTGCAGCACGGAAACTGCGCCGTCCAATGACCTCACTCCATCCGGAGGCGGGACTTGTGCCGGGGACACTCGCTACATTTGGGAGGGAACCTTTGGGTTCTGGCATAAAATTTACCAGGGTCCCATGGGAGGCTTACGCTGGGGCATTCAGTACTCCTATATAAGCAGAGTTGGCTGGTCCGGCAACGACAACGTGTCGGGCGCAACGTCAGGCAACTCACCAAAGGCCACTGAGAACATGATATTGACGTCGTTCCGTTACTACATCCCATAGGCGCGCTGGCACTAAGCGGCGTTGCTGACTTGGTATGAAAAGAGGGGCAGCTCCTCGCGGAGTTGCCCCTCTTGTTTTTATGACGGACATACCGGAGATCCCACCTCGCAGCCCATTCTCCAGGCTTTCTTTATGTCTTCCAGAGCGAAAAGCAAAAATGGTTTGTGACAAGCCTGCTTCGGAAGGGTTTAACCTTAGGACTCCTCTGGTCTTAAGTACCATTCCGATTTTACCGCTTCGAATATTAGGATGGCGCGATTCAGGGGTGTCCTCTAGCTCATGCTTGGGAAGTCGCAGAAGTTCGCCCGGCCACTGTTGCTGTTGCTATCCGTGCTGCTTGTCGCTTTTTCCGGCGCCGCCGACGAGCGCCCGCCCGCCCTTCCTGACCAGCCTCATTACGCCATCGAGCATTTCGGGGAGCGTTTCGGACTCTCCGCGATCACTGTCATCTCGATGGACCAGGACAAGCAAGGATTTCTCTGGATCGGTAGCCAGACCGGCGTATATCGCTACGACGGACTTCACGTCACGGCATACGGTCTCGCCGATGGATTGCCGGGGCTGCACACAAAGCAGCTCTTGATCGCGCCCGACGGAAAAGTGTGGGTGCGCGTGCGCAAAGGGCTAGCGCGGCTCGAAGGCCCGCGATTTGCTCCGGTGACGATTCCGGCCGAAGCGGGAAAGCTCACTTCCGATGTGCAATCGTTCGCTGTGGATGCCGCCGGCAAACTCTACGTCATCGTCGACAAGGGCCTGCTGATTCTTGATGTGCGGACTCGCGAATTTCGCGTGTTGACAGCCGCGGACGGCCTGCCGAGCTCATGCGTCGAAGCCGTCGTTCGCGCGCCGGACGACAGTATCTGGCTTGCCGCCGCCGGGCACCTTGCAAGATTCAATCCTAAGGATTGGAAATTGGAAATTCTGCCAATGCCGATTCTGCCGGCAGATCGCGTTGCAGCGCTGGTGCCCGACGTCCGCGGACGAATGTGGATTCGCACCCAGAGTCACGTGGCGACGCTCAATCTCGAAGCTTCGGGTCCGAGGCAATTGGTATTTCACGACGAAGGAATTCCACCCGCGAATTCGGATGGCATTCCCGTGGTTGATCGCCACGGCGATTTAATGCTTCCGACGGCGAGCGGCCTCTATCGTTGGCATGGAGATCGCTGGCAAGTGATCAGTCGAGCGAGCGGGCTCACATCGAACGCGCTTTTCTCGGCGCTTGAAGACCGTGAAGGAACAATTTGGGTCGGACTGGCGGGAGCAGGTCTCGATCGCTGGCCGGGCTCGAGCCAATGGTCCGGGTGGATTGATGATGGCGGATTGCCGGATTCGCTCGTCCTCGCCGTTGTGCGCGATCCGCGCGGCCGGCTTTGGGTCGGCACGAATTCCGGACTCTCGATGTGGGATGACGCGAATCATCGTTGGAAAGTTTGGAACAACGCGAATAGTCCGGTTGGCGGCGTGCGCCGGCTCGCGATTGCGAAAGATGGTGAGCTTTGGGTGCTGTGTCCCGCTGCGTCGCTCGTGTGGATTGACGCGTCCCTCGATAACCCAGTGCCGGTCGCCGTCGCAACGGGGAAGGATGTCGCCTCGATCTCCACCATTGGTGCCGCACCGGACGGCGCTGTCTGGTGGAACGGCGACAAATCCATTCATATCGCGCATCGGCAGAACTCGAGCTTCAACTCGATGAGATGGCCGTGCCAAAAGAATTTCAAGGTACGACGACATCTATCTCGCTCTCACCTCGCGGCGTTCTGTGGGGAGGCGGGCCGAATGGCCTCTCGCGATTCGACGGCGCGCGATGGCAGCGGTTTGGCGCGGCCGACGGCCTCCTCGATACGAACGTTTATTCTCTCGCTGCCGTAAGCGATAACGAGGCCTGGGCCGGATATTCCGATCAGAATGCCGCCACGCACGTGCGGATCGACGCACAGAGAAGGCTGCAAGCGCAGCACATTTCGAAGGCTGCATGCCTTCTCGGAGTTGACCGCAACGGCAACACCTGGCTCGAAATGGGAAATAGCTTGGGGCGGCTCTCGCCGGATGGCCAACTCCGCAATTTCACCCGGAGCGACGGATTGCTCTGGGACGACACAAATTGCGGCGCCTTCTGGCAGGAATCCGATGGAACGTTGCTGATAGGAACGAGCCACGGCCTCGCGCGTTACGATCCCCGGCAGGAAGAATTGCCGCGAGCGCCGCCATCAGTTGTCCTAACGGGCGCGGAGTTTGCCGGTGACGATAGCTTCACGAAGATTAACCCGCGAGTGCCGTACGATCAGGCGTGGTTCTCGGTGCAATTTTCTGCGATGACGTTTCGAGATCCAGATCAGGTCACTTGCCGCTACCGTTTGAAGGGTCTCGAACGCGAGTTCTCGGAAACATCCTTGCGCGAGGTGCGTTACTCGGCGTTGCAGCCGGGGAATTACACCTTCGAAGTTGCGTGCGGCTCGCAGGATGTGGGCTGGAGCGCAAAGCCGGCGCAGTATTCGTTCACCGTGCTCGCACCGTGGTGGCGCACGACGTGGGCGCGCACCGCCGGAATCGTTCTCGTTGGCTTGCTGATACTGGCGCTGATTCACTTCCGGACGCGGCGGCTCGAATCGGATCGCCGCCGTCTCGAAACCGCTGTCGAGGAGCGAAGCAGCGAACTCGCGAGAGTCAACCGCGAGTTGCAAGAGGCTTCGCTCACTGATCCGCTGACGGGCGTTCGGAACCGGCGGTTCTTCTATACGACCATCGCCGCCGACGCCAATCAGGCCACGCGCGCTTATTTCGCCGACCAGTCAAGCTACAGCCGCGATCACCGCGACATCATGTTCTATCTGATTGACCTCGATCACTTCAAACTCATCAACGACGCTTACGGGCATGACGCCGGCGATGAAGTTCTCGTCGAATGCGCCCGCCGGCTGTCGTTAATTGTTCGCAAATCCGATTTTCTGATTCGTTGGGGCGGCGAAGAATTTCTGATTGTCTGCCGCGCTGCGGAGCGAAAGGATGCGGCAATCGTCGCCGAAAAAATACTCAGCGCCATTGCGGAAGAGCCCTTCACAATTGCCGGCGGAAAGAAAGTGAATCGCTCGTGTTCGGTTGGCTGGGCGCCGTTCCCGTGGGATCCGGCGCTGGCGCCATTGACGGTGGACGAAGTGCTGAAGATGGCTGACCGTGGCCTTTACCGCGCGAAAGATCGCGGCCGGAATCACGCGATCGGAATGCTTCCGATGGAATTCGCCGAAGTGCCGGTGGCCGCGGGCGGCGGAGAAGATAAGGAAGAGGAGTCGAGTTTATCGGTGCGCGAGGTCGTTTCGCCGGGACCGGGCTGGTAGCGCGCCATCCGCTCGGCTTCTTGCACTGGGCCGTGGTCGCGCCGCCATCTTGCCAGCGATTTTTCGCGGAGCCACGCCAAACAAAACCGCCGGCAAGATGCCGGCGCGACGAATGCGTCGGCGGCAATCGCCGCGATTCTTATCTGCGGCTTAACTGAACCGACCGATTTATCCCTGGTTATTATTCGCGCTCGCTTCCACGAGCTTCTGAATCGCGGGCGCGACCATCAACAGAAGATCTGCCTGCGGTTTTTTCGCCTGTTCGATCGAAGCAAGCTGCTGCGATTTCCAATCGGCAGGCGCGGTCTGACCTTTGTCAATGAAATCGAGAGCTTGCAGACCGGCGGCTCCGAGCGCGGAGAGTTCCTGCGAGAGCGGCTCGACTTGTTGCAGCAGGTACGAACGTTGGAGCACTGGTTGTAGACGAGCATCGTTGTCGCGCCACATGGAGAGCTGCGCACGGATTTGGTCCTCCGTCGAGCGATCGTGAAAATGGCTCGCGATCATCGTATCCACGGCGTTCGAAAATCTGCGCGCGAGCTCGCTTTCCGGCGCGACGGAGTCCACGAGCCGGTTCAGCGGCGTATCGCTCTTCAACGTGAGTCCGGCATCGAGCGCCGCTTGTTCACGCCCGTAACCCTTCACTGGCTCGACGACGTCCGCAAGAACTCCAAGCGCGGAAACGTCTGCGGTCCCCGCCATCCGGCGGAGCATCGCGTTCAATCCCGTACGGTGCGTGAGGCCCAGGCGTTCGAGCCTCCAACTCTCATCTTCAATTCGTCGATACATCGAATCCAAGTCCGTCACGTTCTGCGGCGACCAGAGCCGCTCTGCAATAGCCGCAGTTCGCGGCCAGATGCGCGAATCAATATTTTCTCCGGTCACGTATTCCGACCACATGCACGCCTCGCCTCCGAGAACGAGATGCTGCTGCTCGGGCGTGAGGCTCGCGGCATCGCCGCTGAGCGGATCGTTCGCATAATGCTGAGAGGCTGGCCACATATAATCGAGGTAATAGCCGAACGAAAGAATGCTGCGGAAGCCGAGCCGCGCTGCATCGGCGAGAGATTTCTGCCCGCGCCACGATTGGATGACTATGTCCTTCGGCAAATCGGGAGCGAGAACCTCATCCCAACCGATCATGATCTTTCCGTGCTTGCTGACGATTTTCTGGATGCGCGTGTTGAAGTACGCCTGAAGCGCGTGATTATCGCTCAGCCGGTGCGCGTGCATGAACTCCTGAATTTTCGGATTCGCGTCCCACTGCTTGCCGTTCACTTCATCGCCGCCGATATGAAAGTAAGGATCGGGGAACAGGTGGCTCATCTCGCCGATGAATTTATCGAGGAATTTGTACGTAGACTCCTTCGTCGGATCCATCGCGGGATCGAAGATGCCCCACGTACGCTCGATCTGATACGGCCCCGGCGCGCTGGCGAGCTCGGGATAGCCGACGAACCACGCCGTGCTGTGCCCCGGCATGTCGAATTCCGGCACCACGCGAATGCCGCGGTCGCGCGCATATTCGATTAACTCGCGGGCGTCAGCCTGCGTATAAAACATGCCGTCCGAGCCAAGTTCCTGAAGCTTCGTATACGCCTTGCTCTCGATGCGGAATCCCTGATTCTCAGAGAGATGCCAGTGGAAGACGTTCATCTTCAGCGCGGCCATGCCGTCAATATTTCTCTTGATCACATTGAGCGGGACGAAGTGTCGCGAAACGTCAATCATCAGCCCGCGCCAGATGAAGCGCGGCTTATCGTCTATCCGCGTCGCCGGAACGGCGAAACCATCCGGCGCGATCGCGACGAGCTGCGAAAACGTCTCGAGTCCGTGAAGAATTCCGAGCGGATTGGGGGCGTTTAATTTTGCGCCTGTGCTTGTGACTTCGAGGGTATAGCTCTCGTCCTCGTCCGCGTCTTGAACGGCCTTGCTGGCTTGATCAGCATGAATGACAAGTGTCGCTTTATCGGGTTCACCGAGTTGCGTTGACAGGAGCATTCCCGTTTCTCGTGTGATGTCGCGAAGGAATCTTTGCACCGCGCGGCCGAGGCGAGGTTCGTTGTGGCCGCTGATCGCCACAGAAAACGATTGATTGATGAGAAGCCGTCCCGCTTGCACCTGAATGCTCGACGGCAACGGCATGAGATCGGGCGATTCGCGCGATTCCTGCGCTGTCGCGTAACCAAAGGCAATGCAAAGCACGGATGCGAGGGAAAGTATTCGAATGCATTGATCGGATTGCGAGGGATCCTCCGGTACCGGCAGACCCGGGCAGGATATTACACGCGCGCATCGCGCGCCAAGCGGTTTCGGTCTGTCGTCCCGAGGACTACAACTCGCGCAACGAAGCCGCAATCGGCCGAATCGCGGCGCGAATTGCGGGCGGCACGCCGCCCACAAATCCCATGAACAATGCGAACACCACGCCGATGCCGAGCAGCGCCGGCGTTACTCGAAACGCGAACGCGACATGCGAGAATGTCTGAAAATTCATCGCGCCAGTCGTGAAGCCATTGAGCGGCAGCACGGCAAGACACCCCAGTGCCCCGCCGATGAATGCAATGAAGAGCGCTTCGAAAATGAACGACGTGACCACGCTGCCTGCACCGAATCCCAGCGCGCGCATCGTAGCAATTTCGCGCGACCTTTCCGTGATCGCCGAATACATCGTGTTCAGCGCCCCGAAAACCGCGCCGATCCCCATCACCAACGCCACGATTCCGCCGAGAATTTCGATCAGCGTCGTCAGAGCGCGAGACTGCTTGTCGTAATAATCGATTTCGCGCTCCACTTTCACATTCAATCGCGGGTCGGACGTGAGCGCGTCCTTGAACGAGTTCAGCGCATCGGGCGAAGTCAAATGCACGGTGACCGACTGAAAAATATCTTCTGGCCGTTTGAACGTTTGATTCAACACGCGCGAATCGCACCACACTTCCGAATCGAACGCGCTACCGCCAGCGTCAAACACGCCGACGACGGTCCACGTCGCGCCGCCGAAGCGAAGCGTATCGCCGAGATCCAGGCCCACGTACTCGTGCGCCACGTTGCGCCCGACAACCAACTCGTTCAATCCCGGCTGAAAAAATCGCCCGGCCATCATTTTTACAGACGGCCGAACTTCCAGCACTTTGGGCGAAACGCCGCGCACCTCTACGTTCGCGTCCGTGCCGGTGGATCTCAGCGGGAACGCCACGACCACGACAACCTCGGGCGAAACGAGCGGTCCGTCCTTTCCCCGCGCGACGCCGACGGTGTCTTCGATCACGCGTTCCTGTGTCAGCGTGATGGCGCTATCCATTTCCGACGACGAACCCGCGCGGCTGACGATCGCGTTATCGGGCGAGCCTGACGATACGAGCGTGGCCTTGAATCCTCGCGCGAGAGCTAGCATGGCAATAAATACGCCGACGGTTCCCGCGACGCCGAGAATCGCGACGACAGCCGAAGTCCATCGCGCGCGCACGCTGCGGATGTTATAGATGAGTGGAATCGCCATAGCTCACACCCTCCGAAGCGCATCCACCACGCGCAACCGCATCGCCGAAATCGCCGGCAATATCCCTGCTACCGTGCCCACCGCTAGCGCCAGAAGCACACCGAGGAGCATGAACTTCACTGGGAAATAAAAGAACGGCAGTAGACCGCCAGTAGGATCACCCATGAGCGACCAACCCTTCGCGAGCAAGAGACCCAGTCCGCCGCCAACGAGTGCGAGGAGCAACGATTCCGCAAGCACGAACACCATCACAAACGTGTCCGAGAATCCTACCGCTTTCAGGACCGCAAGTTCAGCCGTCCTCTCGCGCACCGCGATAGCCATCGTATTTCCAGTGACCAGCAGTAACGTAAAGAACACCACGGCTCCGATCGAAAGAATCAGGAACTCGATATTGCCCATCTGCTTCACCCACGACGCAGCAAATGCTTTTTCGGTGTCCGTCTTTGTTTCGTAGGGCGAGTTCGCGAATTCGTCATCGATAGACTTGGCGACTTTGGCCGCGTCGTCAGGATTTTTGATCCGCACAATGTACCAGCCGACCGCGCCCTTCTGCTGCGCGGCTTCGTCGAGGCGCTTCCAATGAAACCAGAACTGCGTCGTATCGTCTTGCGGCCGTTTGGCTGTGTAAATTCCGCGAATATTGAATTCCCAGTTGCCCGGATAGATCGTTCCCATGATTGGAACGCGGTCGCCGATCTTCCAGCCGAAACGCTTGGCAGTTTTTGCGCCCACGAACGCGCCTTCGCGATCCCCCATGAACGCCGCCCACTGACTATCATCGACGGTGAACTCCGGATACATCTGGCGATAGGTCTCCTCGTCAATCGCGAAAAAGGGAATGAAGTTCTTGGGATCCTGATAAACGCCGCCGAACCAGTTCGAGAACGTAACTTCTTTCACTCCGGGTGTCGCCAGTAGGCGGTCGCGATACGCCAGCGGCAGCGGTTGGATGATGGATACCTTATTGATGATGAAGAGGCGATCCACGCCGGCGATGTCAACGCCCTGGCTGAAGGCTCCGCGCACAATGACGAGAAGCCCAAACAGGAACAGCGCCACGACGAACGAACCGATCGTCAGCATCGTTCGAATTTTCTTGCGCTTGAGATTGGCAGTCAGCAGATGAAGATATTTCATACACGAGCCTCCGCCGCGGCGCCTTCTACCAGCACACCCTTATCGAGGTGCAATGTGACGTTGGCGCGCTCGGCCACCATTGGATCGTGCGTCACCAGCAGCACGGTCTTGCCGAACTCGCGGACCAATCGCTCGATCAAAGCCATAATTTCATCGGCGCTCTTGCGGTCGAGGTCGCCGGTCGGCTCGTCGCAAAGTAGAAAAGTCGGATCGGCGACGATGGCGCGCGCGATCGCGACACGCTGCTCCTGTCCGCCGGATAGCTGCCGGGGATAATGATTCATGCGATCCGCCAATCCGACGACAGACAGCGCCGTCTCGACGTGCTTCCGCCGCTCAGCGCCTGAGAGCTTTGTGAGCAGCAGAGGCAGCTCAACATTTTGAAACGCGGTCAGCACAGGCAGCAGGTTGTACATCTGAAAAATAAATCCCACGTGCCGCGCTCGCCACGTCGTCAGCTTGCCCCCCGACATGTGCGAGATTTCGTCGCCGTCAACTGTAATGCTGCCCTTCGAAGGCAAGTCAATTCCGCCGAGAAGATTTAGAAGCGTGCTCTTGCCCGAGCCGCTCGGGCCCATGAACGCGACGAATTCGCCTTTGTCCACGTCGAGATTCAGATTCTGAAGAACGTGAATCACTTCGCTTCCGCGGCGATAATTCTTCTCCAGGCCGCGAACGCAAACCAGGCTTTTGCCGTCGCCACTTCCATCCACTCGAACCATCGGGCTCTCCTCTAGCGCTTGATTTCGACTTCCTCGCCGTCGTGCAGTCCTTCGGGCGGCTTCACGACCACTGATTCGCCGCTTGTGATTCCAGCAAAAACCTCCACGTCGGTTCCGTGATCGCCGCCGAGGCTTACCGCGCGCCGCTCCACTTTTGTGTCGTGCAGCACGAACACCACCGGCTTGCCGCCATCTTGAATCACGGCATCCTGCGGGATCAGCGTTTGCGGCGCGGCATTCGCGGATTTCGATTTGCCACTGGACTGTTCGGACGTATCAAGAAATGCGACCTTGACGCCCATATCCGGCAAGATTCTCGGATCGAGATGATCGAAAGAAATGCGGACCTTCACCGTCGCCTTCTGGCGATCCGCCGTCGGAATCACGGTGCGAACTTTCGCCGGAATCTTCCAGTCAGGATACGCATCGAGCGTCGCCGTCACCGGCTGGCCGTCCTTGACGCGCGCGATGAAGGATTCGTTCACGTCCACTTCAATCTCGTTGGAATTCATGTCCACGATGGTGGCGATTCCTGTGCGCGTGAATCCGCCGCCGGCTGAAACCGGCGACACCATTTCGCCCACTTGCGCGTCCTTCGAAACCACCTCGCCCGTGAAGGGCGCGCGCACCGTGCAATTGTCCACGTCCTGCTGCGCCACGGCGATCATGGACTGCGACGCATTCACTTGCTCCTTCGCCAGCGCAATCTTCGCGCGCAAACTGTCCGCCGCGGCGCGCGATGTGTCGAGCACTTCGACGCTGTCGATTCCTTCTTTCTGCAATTCCTCGGCGCGGTGCAGTTCGCGCTCGGCGAGAGTCAACTGCACTTGCAGGTCCTGAATGGCGGCTTGCGCGGCCTCGCGATTGGCTCGCGCGGATGCGAGGCGCACCTGCGCGTCCGAATCGTCGAGCCGCGCGAGAATGTCTCCCTCGTGAACGTGGCGGCCTTCTTCGGCGTAGACGGCCGTCACGCGCGCGGTGATTTTGGCAGCTATGGTTGCTCGGCGTCGCGGCGTGACGTATCCGCTCGCATTTAATAGTGTCGCGGCTTCGCCCGCCTGAGCCTTGCGCGCCGCCATCACTTCGACGACAGGCTTGTGCGTTCGCAGCGCGAACACCAGTCCTGCGACGATGAGCACCAAGCCGCCGCCCGCGGAAATAAAGGCCAATATCTTGCCCAAACCGCCCCGATGGCGCGCGTGATCGTCAATTTTCAGCGACGAAAGGTCGGGTCTCGATGAACTTGAACTCATGGCAAGTCTTTGCGCTCCCGCATAAACTGCTGCCCGATTCTCTCTATTCTTAAACTACGCAATCGCCGGAGTAATGTTTCACTTCGACAATTTCGGCCGACTCTCCGACCCTGGGCGCTCCACATCGAAATGATCCTCCATTCAGGGGTGAATGGCATCAATCGGAAGGCGGACGAACTCACAGCAATTTTAGCCGTTCGGGGCGGTGCTGGGCAACCGCAATCGAAAGCGGCGCGAAGGCCTCAACTGAGGCGAAAAAGTGATTGCGGCTAGCCGAATTTCACTTGCGTGGCCTGCCCCTCGGCGTCGTTCGTCTAAAAAAGTTCTCGCGGATTCATCTCCAGCAGCACCGCGACTAACACTTCCGGTATCTGATGGATGCGCGTGTTGTAAGTAGCAACCGTTTTGTGGCCGTGCTGCCGCGACTCGACGATTTGCAGATTGTTGTGGCAAGATTAATTGTTTGCATGTATATGAAGCGTGGGGGAGTGAAATGGCAAAGGCCACATTTGCAGCGGGATGCTTTTGGGGAGTCGAAGCGGAATTTCGAAATTTGAAGGGCGTGACAGGCGCGCAGGTCGGATACATCGGCGGCAATACCGCGAATCCGACGTACAAAGAAGTTTGCACCGACCGGACCGGCCACGCCGAAGCCGTCGAAGTGGATTACGATCCCGCGCAGATCAGCTACGGCGATCTCTTGAAGGCCTTCTGGGAATTGCACGACCCGACGACGCCGAATCGCCAGGGTCCGGACATCGGCTCGCAGTATCGTTCCGCGATTTTCTTTTACACACCTGAGCAGGAAGCCGAGGCGAAAGCTTCGCGTGACGCGCTCGCGGCTTCAGGCAAATACAAGCGGCCGATCGTCACGGAGATTAAGCCCGCGCCGCAATTCTGGCGCGCTGAGGAATATCATCAGCAATATTTCGAAAAGCACGGCATGGCGGCCTGCCACATACCCGGAAAGAATTAGGCGAATAGCCTGAAGCATCCATAGCCGAGCGACGCTCCGATCGCAGACCCCGCGACGACGTCGCTCAAGAAGTGCATCCCCAAAATAATCCGCGAGGCCGCGATGCACACCGCGGCGATCATTAAGATGTCCAAGAGCTGCGGGTAAAACATCCCGAGGCAAATCGCGATCGCAAACGCCGTGATGGAATGCCCCGACGGAAATGAGAACTGATCGGGCGGCAAAATCGCGGACCAGCAGTGCGGCTCAAGCTGGCATGGCCGAGGCCGGTGACTCGCGCTTTTCAAAATCTTGAAGATGCAAATCCCGATTCCTACGGCCAGCGACGCGGATCCCACCGCAACGAATCGCGCCGGCCCGCCGTAAGTTAGCAGGATCGCAGCCAGCGCGTACCACAGCCAGCCATCTCCGCAGCGCGTCGCCATAATCATCCAGATTCGAAACCAACGCGGTGCTCGCCAGCGATGCACCCGGCGCATCAATCTGTGATCGCGCGTTTCGATGAAGCCCCAGACGTTTCGTGCGACAGTCATCTGCGTCACTCCACTGCGCTCGCCTCCATGGCAAAGAGAGGAAAGCGGCTGCGGGCGGAAACTTTGGGTATCGCGCGTTCAGCCCAGCGGCGCGCGAACATTCGTTCCGAGTAACAATTCCTGGCAATCACTGCAGGGACGAATAACGCGAGAGGCGCCAACACGGTTGTCCAGCGGCGCTCGCGCATCATTTCGCGAGCGATGAGAAGAACGTCACGCGTGAGCTTCGCGTAGCTGCCGGATTTGCCGCGCGGCTTACCGAGGCCTTGACGAACGCCCGTGAGGAAATCTTCTTTCGTGCATGCGCCGGAAACTTCGGTGTACGCCGTGCCGGCGGAAGCAAGCGTGTGAGCGTCGCTGCCCCCAAGCGCGATCTTTCGCGTGCGCCGCGCGAGCCGAACCGCGTGCCGATTGTTGCCAAGCGGCATCAAGCTGTTCAGCGTTTCCATCGCTGGAAAATATTCCTCGAACCATTCGAAATCCTCCACTTCGCGGCGGCCCGTGAGCGCGGAGAAAACGTGA
>Ga0182015_10001558_pt1 | contig 29811 bp, 28 predicted proteins | sample 712P3MmetaG_FD_120478 | JGI IMG/M metagenome (GOLD analysis project Ga0182015, IMG submission 120478) | Permafrost microbial communities from Stordalen Mire, Sweden - 712P3M metaG | ecosystem: Environmental > Terrestrial > Soil > Wetlands > Permafrost | place: Sweden: Stordalen | collected... | reverse complement strand
TCTCTCCCTCGCCGCCGCCAAGGCGCTGGACGTGTACGTGCCCGGCACAGCGAAAATTCGCCTCGAGGTTTTGCAGACGCCCGCGCCGCTCGATACAGGTGGACGCTGGGCGGTTCAGATCGGCTCCTTCGCCGGGCAGAACGCCGCCGCCGAACTGGCGCAACACTTGCAAAAGCGTTATCAGACGGCCAAAGTCGTGAAATTTGTGAGCCCCGTCGGAGACTGGTGGGTGCGGGTTCGTGTGTTGGACGACGACCGCCAGCGCGCCACGACTCTGGCCCACGAAACCGAGACGGCGGAGGGAGCGGTATTTCTCGTCCGGCTCGACTGAGAATTTACGTGCAGCTCGACGGAGTGATATTGTTTCTTCGAAAGATATCGAAAAACCAGAGAGACTGACTTATGGCGGATTGTTTATTCTGCCGGATTATTCGCGGCGAAGTCCCATCCAAAAAAGTGTACGAAGACGAGCATACGTTTGCCTTTGAAGATCTGAACCCGCAAGGCCCGACCCACGTGCTCATCATCCCGAAAAAACATATCACCGGCTTGAAGGAAGCTGCGGCAGAAGACGCCGAACTTGTCGGACGCTGCCATCTGGTGGCCGCGCAGATCGCACGCGAGCGCTCCATTGAAGACGGCTACCGCACGGTGCTGAATGTGGGCCCGCGCGCTGGGCAGTCGGTTTTTCATCTGCACGTGCACCTCATCGGAGGACGCGCGCTGCACTGGCCGCCCGGCTAAATCTCCCCACCTAAAACAAATTGTCATCCTGACCCTGAGCTTGCCGAAGGGGAAGGACCTGCTGTTTGCCGGTCGCAAACGTACACGCGGCTCGTTTCCCTTTTCAAGCTGGGGCACTGCCTCCTTCTGCGCAACAATCTCTAGCTTACAATCATCAGATGGCAAACCTCACACTGGTCTACGGTCTGCGCCTGCTGCCCTCCGATGAGGTAGTCGAGGTTGGCGATGCAGCGATCAAACTGAAGAATGGGCGGGACGCGCGGGTCACTATGCACACTCTCGAGGGCAGCAAAGACGAGATCGAGAAGCAGCTCAGGACGAGTCTGGCGGCCTTTTTCGACATCTATCCTGAGATATAACGACAGGCGCAACGTCCCATAATCAGGCGTCGAATCAGGGAACCGAATGAGGCTGATCTCTCTCGAACTCGAGAGCACACTGCGGGACAAAGGGCTCTGGCCCCAGAACTGGGTCGCGTGGGCGGCGCTCTACGTGCTCGCGCTCGACCTGCTTCTGTTCGCCGTGCAGTCGCTGACGCGTCAAGCGAATCCCGCAATATCGCAGAGCCTTACCGGCTGGGTAACTTTTCTAAGCGTGCTGGGGATTGTGCTCTTCGCGATCGCCGGCTTCCGCTGGCTGCGTTCACAACTCCTGTGGCGGCTGCGGAACCGCTTGATTGTTACGTATGTTTTCATCGGGGTGATCCCAGTTTTTCTGCTGGTGATAATTTCGCTGATCACGCTTTATCTTCTAGCCGGGCAGTTCGCCAGTTTCGTTGTGACTTCTGACGTCGCGACTCATTTGCGAGGCATGGAAGCAGCCAATCGAACCATTGCCCATCACCTGGCGACGCAAGTCTCGAGCGGCGGAAAGCTCAATGCGGAAATTCTCGGCCGGACAAGGCCGCATCGTCCAGAATGGTCGCGGCGGCAGGTTTGCGCGTGGCTCCGGAATCAGCCTCAGCCTTACTGCTCGGGCGCAGAAGGTGTGGTCGAGTTCGACTTTCCACCGTCGATCACCGGAGATTTCAGCGATCTCGTAAACGACCACGGCAAACTCTATCTTCGAACCGCGACCGTCGTCACGGCTGACCCGGAACTTTTGCGCGTGGTTTTAAGTGACCCGTTCGACAAGGAATTTGTCGAGAAGATCGCGGCGAATCTGGGCCGCATTTCAGTCTATGGAACCGAGAGCCCCTCGTCGGCGGGTTCGTCCGCGAGTAAGTCCGCGAGTGCGAGCACGTCGGCGCCGCAGCATGGCTCGCAAGCCCCTCTGGTATTCGACGACGGGGGACCCCGCGAGGAGACCTTTTCCGCGGGCGAGATTCCTCCAGCAGGCAACGCGCTCGATCATGAGATCACTTTAAGAATTCCTGTACAAGTAATGGATTGGGCCACCGGCAAACCAGAGCGCGTGGGAGCCCTGGCGGAAGTTGAGACTCGAGCCTCGGTGCTGTATGCCAGACTCTTTGCCGCGCGCGGAGATTATGCCAAAGGCGTGGAATACATTCTGTTGTTGATCGCAACTGCATTCGCGATCATCGAGTTGCTGGCGCTGCTGGTCGGAACCAAACTGACGCGTAGCATCACCTTGGCGGTCGATCAGCTCTACGAAGCCACCAAGCACATCAATCGAGCCGACTTCAGCCATCGCATCGCGGTGCATTCGAACGATCAACTCGCGACGCTCGCGAATTCCTTCAACTCAATGACCACGTCAATCGAGAAACTGGTGCAGGAGCAAAAAGAGAAGCAGCGCCTGGAAGGCGAACTGGCGATTGCGCAGGAGGTGCAGGCCCAGCTTTATCCGAAGTTGATTACACAACTGGAGACGCTGGAAGTGCACGGGTTCTGCCGCCCCGCGCGGACGGTAAGCGGAGACTACTACGACTTTCTCGCGCTGAATTCCGACCGGCTGATGCTGGCGGTAGGCGACATCAGCGGCAAAGGAATTTCGGCAGCCCTGTTGATGGCAACGATCCACTCGGCGGTGCGCGCATACGCCCTCGAAGATGTACCCGTGCTGCGCGAACCCGCGACGGTCGCTGCATCCGGGGGCGTGGGGTTGATGCTGGCGTCTGAGTCGCGGGGTGCGGACGCGTCTCCCGCTACACTGCTGACGCTGTTGAACCACCAGCTTTTCGAAAGCACTCCCGACGCCAAGTACGCAACTCTGTTCTTGGGAATCTATGACGGGGCCACGCGCCGCTTCACCTATGCCAACGGCGGTCACCTGCAACCCATCCTGATCTCAGAAGATGGTTCGTCACAACTCCTGAGTAGTGGCGGAACTGTAGTCGGCCTGTTCGACAATGTGAGTTTTCCGGAAGCAACCGTGCAACTCCAACCGGGCGACGTGCTGGTGACTTACAGTGACGGAGTAACCGAACCGGAAAACGATTATGGCGAGTTCGGCGAGGAGCGGCTGATCCAATTAGTACGCGACAATCGCCATCTGCCGCTGGAGCGCATCACCGAAATTGTCATCAACGCCGTAGCCGACTGGATCGGCGAAAACGAACAGCCGGACGATGTAACCCTGGTGCTGGCAAGGTCGAGATAGTGGAAAAGCTGTCATCGAGATAGTAGAGACCCGTATCATCCTGAGCGGAGCCAAGCCATGCGCGAAGCGCATGGCTTGGCGTAGTCGAAGGACCCCTACCCCTCCACTAGCCTCTTAACATCGGCCAAAATACCCGAGACGCTACTTCCTTATGTATTGTCTTATTTGTACGTATCATCATGTACATATCTAACCTGCGTAGGTTACTTCCAGCGCCCAGGTTTCACAACCGTCACTTTGGAGGTCACCTGCTGACCCTTTTCCATGCCTCCGACAATGACCAGGCCCTTATGCGTCACCATCAGGCCGCGATGGTCCATCATGGGATCGGGAGTATTTTCGTTAATCGTTTCCCATCTTTCGCTGTAGGCGCTAAAAGCGAAAGTTACCGGCGACGGTTCGGCCGGTTGTCCGTTATAGCCGATTCCGTCGTAGCTGTGAGGATTGTCAGTGCCGCCAGAGAAGTAGATCCAGCCCTTTTTCCTCTCCAACGGTCCAGCGCCGGCCGCGATGTGATAGCGCGCGTTACCCGGATGGTCGGGAAGCCTCTTCCATCGGATTTTCGTGATGTCACCTTTATTCGAAGTGGGCAGCTTGCCCATCCAGCATTCGCTTGAAGCGATGTATTTGGGACTCGCGCCGGCCGGATTCTTGTAGGCGCCGTCCACGTAGACGATGTCGTTGCCGATGATGGCGCCCGCATGTCCGAAGACCGGCGTTCCAGGAATCGGCGTGCCCTGCATCCAGGTATCTTTGTCCGTGTCATAGATCTGGACATTGGGCACCGCATCGCCCGTTGCACTCGACCTCCCGCCAATGAGAAAAATATAACGGTCACGATAGAGGCCGACCACTGCGTCATCGACCGGCACCGGAATGTCGTGACCGCGATAATAGCGATTTTCAATCGGGACAAAGACGTTCAAGTCAGACACGGTGTTTTCTCCACCCTTGGCGTCAACGACGTAACCTCCAAAGATGAAGACCTGGTCGTGGAGCGCGATCGCCGACGCCGCCAGGCGTCCCGCCACGCCTGGCACGGGACGCTCTTCCGTCCACGTGCCGCTGTCCGGATCCATTTCGTAGGTGCTGGTGGAGACGGCATCCCACGTTTTCTTGGGCCCGATGCCCATGAAGGAAAAAATCTTGGGTCCGCCTGCGTCGTGAGAAATTGTAACCGCGTTATTCGAGACCGGCGCCGGGAGTGGGCTGAGCTTAGATTCGTCGGCGGCCCGAAGCTGGGCCATGAAAAGAAGATACAAGAACGCCGGGAGCAGTTTGGTGGATGCGGATTTCATCGCTGAAATGATAGCAGTGAATGCAACCGAGACTCAGAACCATGTGCGCTTGCGATATTCGCGATAGGAGTCGCCGAACTTTGCTTCGAGCACAGCGGCTTCGCGGCGCGCGCGCAGCACTTGCACCGGTATGAGCACCAGCAAGAAGAGCAGGAGTTTAGGGCGGTCCAGCAAAAGGACAATGCCGATCAGAAAAATTTCTCCGAAGACATAAATCGGATTGCGGATTCGAGAATAGATGCCGCGGGTGACGAGCGCCGTGGCTTTCGGAGCAATGGAGAACGACCGGCCCAGCGTATAGCGGGATAGAATCACGCCGGCGAGGCCGATCAAGCTGAGCAGCAGACCAACCATACGCACCGGCCCGTGCGGCCCCGGGGCAGATAGAGGTGCAGATAGAAATATCCAGACGATCACCCACAGCCCCGCGGCCAGGGGCAACAAGACGCGCCATATGGTTCCGCGATCCATCGTCTTTTCCTCCTAGATAAGTTCTATTCCACCAATCCCTGACGCACGGCGTGGATGAAATCGGTGTACGCGGGCTCTACGCCGGAAGCGCGCATCTGCAAGGCGATCTGCCCGCGATGATACGTCGAGTGAAAAAGCACGTGCGTCAATATGTCCTCCACCCGGCTGGACCAGGGTTCACCCTTGCTGTTGCGGTATTCGACTTTGTCATCGAGCGAGCCGGGCGCGAACTGATTTCCGAGCCGCGTCAGACAATTTCGCCACGCCGACGACATCTCGTCGGCCAGCGCCATGCAATCCTGAATCGTTGAGCTGGGCCACACCGGCATGCTCTGGCGCTCTTTCAGAATCCGTTCGAGCCAGAGCTTCTGCGCCGACAGAATGTGGCCCATGCGGCCGATTGTATCCGCCGAAATCGGACCAGCCGTGCGCATCGCGGCGAGGCATTCGCGATTCGCCCAATGATCGTAGGCAAACATCCGAAGAAAATCTTTCGCGTGCATAGAGCTCCCTTCCACGAAATGGACTGCAATGCAGATCGGCGAGCGGGTCGCGACCATCCGCGCAAAGACGATACGACGAAGGGCGACGCGATGACAATGGAGAGCGCGGTGGTGTGATTCGTAGAAAACGAGCCCGAATCTACGGAATTTGGTAACGCAGCGGGTTTTGGCCTTCTATTCTTCATAGATCAAGCTGTTAATTCACCCGTAAGTCGATGAAACAATGAGACCTGTCGTTTGGTGCAACAAGTGCCCATCCTCTCACAAGCATCGGCTGTTTCGTTCCGATCAGGCCAAGTGCATTTTCAACCTAATCGTGGAATCGATCAGCAGAATCAACAAGATTGTTTGACAAAGCAGGCGTTCGAGGAGCAGAATCTTGCGCACTCGCAACAGCAGTGGATGCGGCGCATCGCAGGCGATGTGCTCCCGGCGGAAAGATAGCAGCGGAAAGATAGCAGAAGACCGGGGCCGCTACCAGGTTGGCAGTACTAATTTTCGGGTTCCCAGTAAGTTCGTGCATTCGTGCAAGCGACAAAATCACGTGCAAAAGATCTTCAGGGGGTAGGTAAAATGAAAAGACTGCAGTTTTGCCTTGTGGTGTTTGCTCTTCTCGCCCTAACGTTCAGCGCGCCCGCATGGGCACAGTCATCGTCAACCGGTACGGTTTCGGGCTCGGTGACTGACCAGACGGGTGCTGTAGTGGCAGGCGCCACCGTCTCGCTCACGGATGTCTCGACCAACATCCCGCGAAGCACGACCACCAACTCCAAAGGGAGTTACATCTTCGTGGACGTTACCCCGGGCACTTACAACGTTGCCATCAGTAAAGCGGGATTTGAAACCACGAAGACCGAGCGACAGGTGGTAAACGTAGGCACCCTCCTCACGCTCAATTTGTCTCTGCGGCTGGGTCGCGCCACTGAAGTGGTGGAGGTGACGGCCGTTGGCAACGAACTGCAGACCATGAATGCCACCGTGGGCAACACGGTCACCAGCGTCGCCATCGACAACCTGCCAAGCCTTGGCCGTGACGTCAGCACTTTCGTCACGTTGCAGCCGGGCGTGGGCACCGACGGTAGCGTTGCGGGCGCGTATCAAGACCAAAACTACTTCTCCCTCGATGGCGGCAACAATACCAACGATCTGGATGGCTCCGGCAGCATATACACGCCCAGCATGACCGTCGGCGACCCGACCGGCGGTGTTGCCGGTCAGTATTTTGGTGTGTCCGGCGCGTCGGGCGTGGTTCCAACTCCTCAGGACAGCGTTGAGGAGTTTAAGGTAAATACATCCAACCAGACGGCCGATTTCAACAGTTCGGCCGGCGCCGAGGTTAAGGTGGTTACCAAGCGCGGAACCAATGCCTGGCACGGCACGGGGTACGAATATTATAAAGACAACAACTGGTCGAGTAATAGCTACCAGAATAACTTATTCGACATCCCGATTCCCAGCTTCCATTACAACCGTTTTGGCGGGGCGATTGGCGGCCCGATTATCCCCAAGGAGATTCTTGGCGGCAAGACTTACATCTTTTTCAATTACGAGGGTTTCCACTGGCCCGATTCCGAGACCATTAATAGGAACGTCCCCTCGCCGTCCTTGGAAGCGGGGAACATAACCGACCCCGTGACTGGTATTGTTTACAACCTGGCGACCATAGACCCGGAACATCTGGGACTCAATCCTCTGGTTTCGCAGATATGGAACGCCTATGAACCGAAGTCGAACACTAGTTCCTGCCCGTCTGGGCAGACCCTCTGCGACAATGTCAACGTTCTAGGATTCTCGGGCAACGTGAGTCTCCCGACTACCAGCAAATTCGCCGTGTCGCGCTTGGACCACGATTTTTCGTCCAAAGAGCATTTCATGGCCAGCTGGCGTTATTACAACATTAAGTCTGCATCTGCGGACCAGGTGGATATCGGCGGCTACTTCAGCGGCGACAGCTTGGGTGTGCCGGCTTCCGTGTCCAACAATCCGATTCAAGACGTGTACATGGTTGCGGCTCTGACCAGCAACATTACCAACAACACCACCAACGACGTCCATTACAGCTGGCTGCGTAACTGGTGGTCTTGGTCCCGGGCCGGAGGCCCGGTGCAGAACTGCACGCTGTGCTCCGGGCTGGGCGGCGCGCTCGAAATCATGAGCGGAGAGGGCGATGGCGCAGGTCAGGACCTAGCCCCATACAACGTAAACAACCAGCAAATCCGCACCCGTTTCTGGGATGGGCACGATCAGATGTTGCGCGACGATCTTTCCACGTTGCACGGTAACCACCTGTTCCAGCTCGGCGCTATGTATCAGCGCAATTGGGACTGGCATCAACGCAACGATGGCGGCGGCTTCATCAACGAGTATCCCGTGTATTCCCTTGGCAACGGAACTGCCGGATCGGGACTCTCGTCAGATCTGTCGATCTGCAGTCTGATGTACACACCCCCCGGAGGTAGTCTAACCCCCGACATCTCCAACTGCGGCGCCCTCACCGCGGCGGCACTGGGCATCGTTTCCGTCGCGAATCAGGCCTTCAGCCGTTCTGGCCCGAATCTGACCTTGAATCCTCCTCTGACCCCCGCATTCGACCAGAGCACTATTCCCTACTACAACGTCTACTTCAGCGACACCTGGCACTTGAAGCCAACCTTCACCCTGACTTACGGCTTGAGCTGGGCGCTGGAGATGCCGCCCACCGAGGCGAATGGCAAACAGGTCGTAATGGTCGATCAGTCCGACGAGCCGATTGAGGTCACGTCCTACCTGGCGGCTCGCAAGCGCGAAGCCCTGGCTGGTCAGGTGTACAATCCCGAAATCGGCTTTGCCCTGACAGGCAATACCGCGAATGGGCAGAAGTACCCGTACAACCCGTTCTATGGCCAATTCGGCCCGCGCGTCGCCGCGGCTTGGAATCCTCACTTCGATAGCGACTCGCTGGCGGGCAAGATCCTCGGGCACGAAGATACGGTGATTCGCGGTGGCTATGGCCGCCAATACGGCCGCTTGAACGGTGTGACCCAGGTACTGATACCGCTGCTCGGCCTCGGTCTCATCCAGCAATCACAGTGCACCCAAAACCTCGCCACCGGTTGCGGCCCAGGCGCGGGTACCCCTTCAAACGCCTTTCGGGTTGGGCCAACGGCGTCTGGTTTCAGTGGCTTGACTGCTCCAATCCCGGTGCCCACTACGACGCTGCCCCAACCGGACTATCCTGGGTTCAATAACTCTTCGACCGCCGATGCCTCGGTGTTGGACCCGAATTTCCGGCCCGACGTGATTGACGCGTTCGACTTAACCATTCAGCGCCAGTTGTCGCGCAAGCTCAACCTGGAAGTTGGTTACATCGGACGCAGAATCACCCACGAATTCCAGCCCATGGCCATGAACACGGTGCCTTACATGATGACGCAGGGCGGGCAGCAGTTTAAGCAAGCCTACGCCAATACGGTATTGCAATACTGTGGAGGCATAACCGGACTGGGCGGTGGTGGCTGCGCCGCGAACGCGGGCGCGGTCACGCCGCAACCGTTCTTCGAAACCGCTCTAAAAGGCACGGGATACTGCACGGGGTACTCGAGCTGCACGGCGGCGGTCGTAGCCAATGAAGGTGCGGCCGGCACCGGCAACCTCAACAATGCTCAAGTATTCAGCCTGTGGAGCGACCTGGATTCCGGTTTTGGTTGCCCGTCTAGTGGCTGCACCCCGGTAAACGGCGGGACCGGCGCGTTCGCCTTCCCGCGCAGCATGATGAACACCCCCATTCCCAACAGCGTTAGCCCAATCTACGGAGCCGGCGGCCAGACGTCGTCGGGCATCCAGGTTGACGCCAGCACAGGCTGGGCGAACTATAACGCTGGTTTTGTCTCCCTCAAGATGGCCGATTGGAGGGGACTGACCGCACAGACAAACTTCACCTACTCCAAGGCTCTGGGGACGGGAACTCTCTACCAGGCGGTCAGCTCTTACGCTCCGTTCGATTCCTTCGATTTAGCCGAGGAGTACGGCAGACAGGCTTGGGACCAGAAGTTCACGTTCAACACGTTCTTCGTCTACCAGCCGCCCTTCTACAAGGGGCAGTCAGGAGTCATTGGACGGGTGCTGGGTGGATGGACGTTCGCGACTGTGTTCACCGCGGGGTCCGGCACACCGGTCAATCTCGAAACGACCTACGGTTCTGCTCAGGAGTTTGGTGGGGCGGATGATATCAACTTCACCACCGACGCCAACGCTTTGCCGATTAAACCCGAAGGCCGCTATAGTGCCCACTACAACTCGCCCTCAAACGGTTTGCCCATCAATGGGTTCAAGAATGGGGTTGCCGATATCAGCAACTGGCGTAACCCGATTCTGGGGTTGGATAACAGGGATTGCGGCTCCGGCTGTATCAGTGGCCTTCCCTACTGGAATATGGACTTCAGCATGAAGAAGAGTATCTTGGTGACGGAGGGCGTTAATATGGAATTTCAAGGCGTCTTCGCTAACGTCTTGAACCATGATCAGTTTCTTAATGGCTTTTCGTATCTTGGCAATCCCGCCGGTTGGGGCGCTTTGGGTGGGTCAGCGCAGGAGCAAACCGGCGGCAACCGCATAATCGAGTTAGGCGCTCGGGTTCGCTTCTAACTTCAGCCTTCGAGGCGCCACATCCGTGACGCCTCGAACCAACTCCGCATAACGCTTCACTCCGGGCCTCACCGATCAGGTGAGGCCTTTGTTTTGTCCCGCGTTGTTTTGAGCCCAGACTCGGTCCGCCTCTCATGTTCCGTGCAAAAGCCGGCTTTGGATTCATCACAACCGTAGTGATCCCCGTCACAGACACCGACCCCGCTCCCGTGCGAGAATCTCCACTGAGTGGCGCAGCGACAAGTGTGCCCGTCTTCCAAGACAAAGTAGCGCCGGCGTCTCGCCGGCCCAAGCGGGCGGATTCCGTAGTTGTAGAAAGATTATTCGGTAAGAGAGCCGGCGGGACGCCGACGCTACAAGAGGATACCCCAAAGCCACCCTTCACCTGAATTTGAGGAGCTAAGTTGAGGCGTTTAGCGGGCGTGAGCGAAGCGGGAGCCCGCTGCCGAAATCCTGAGCGAAGCGAAGGATCTCGTAAGTCCTTATTCCGGCATATTTTAACTATAAGTCCTTTAAACCTGATATTTTGCGTGACTTTCATGTCCTAACCCCATGATTCCACAAGGTCGGGGGGAGGGGGGTACCCCCTCCCTCGATGTAGTATGTCGATTTTTCTCAGTCCGAATCTCTTCATCTCTATGTCCACCACCGTCCCCGAAACAATTCTGAGCGAGATCACATTTACACTCCTTTCACATGGCCGCTTTATGCTAGCGTCTCCAGAGCTCGCGAGTTCCCCCATGACCGCAAAACAAACTCCGCCCTCGCGAACGAAGCGCCGGCCCACTTCGACGCGATCCCGAGCCGCCGAAGTTCGTTCCCGTCCCTCTGATATTCGCACTGAAGACGAACTGACGGCCCTTGTCGTCCGCGGTTGCCTGATTGCCCGCGACGCCGTCTTTAATGTCCGAGACTTTCTTGCCGATGGCTCGCGCCTCGCTTTCCTTGCGATCAAGGATTGCGAGAAAGAACTCGACCAGATCGAGCGCAAGATCGATGAGAAACTGCCCGAAGCCATCACCCGCGTCGGCGAAGCGAAGGCGCGCGAGTTATTAGCCTGCCTGAAGTTCATCACCGACCTCGAACGCATCGGAGATCTAGCCTACAGTGCGGTAATGCAGCTGCAATCGCGGCGCGAGAAATTGCCGGCAGCAGACTCGCGTCAACTGGTGGAGATGGCTTCCCTGCTCTGCGAAATGCTGGAACAGGTCCATCAGGGCTTCCTCAAGCGTGACGTGTCGCACGCGCAGATCGTTCTGCAATCCGATCCGGAAGTTGACCGGTTGTGCCATGCCTTGTTTCACAGGCACCTGGCCGAGCCCAACAGCCCGACCGGCCAGCAGAATTTCGACATCCTGCTCGCCGCCCAGGCGCTGGAGCGCATCGGCGACCACGCCAAGAACCTGGCGGAAGAATTGTATGGTTTATCGGAGGGCCGCTCGCTGCGCCACAATGCCAGGAAGCTCTCGACGGCATAGCAGGGTATTGTGGGTCGGCTCATTCTAAATTTCGCGTTCTTTGCGAAATTTAGAGTGGGGATGTGAATCTAGTACGCCCAGTACGGTCCAATTCCGCCCGGCGTGTGCTGGCCCTGGATGGCGGTAAATACGTTGCGTCCGTAGAAAAAAGGCAAGCCCCAATCGAAGCCAGACAGAGAATTCGGTCCGCCTAATTGCCCAAAAACGTTATCGTTCGGGGAATTGTTGAAAAGATTGTCAGCATTGGCTACGCTGAAAGTGACCGTCCCGCTTGGAGTTCCGGTCGATCCGGCATTGCTGGCCGAAAGATTCTGGGTCGTGGACGGGCAATAGAAGTAGTTCGCATCGGAACAAACTGGTATTCCGGTCGAGCTACTGTCCAGGAAGTAAAATCCGTTCGAGCCGCTATCGATGAAGCTCTGGTTGTATTGCTGACTATTGTAAGTCGTGATGAAGTTTCCGTTCACGTCCACCGGATACACGGTTGCCCCGTTTAATGCGTTGTTCGATTGCGTTCCGATGCCGAAAATCAGCGATCCGCTCAGCGTCGCCTCTGGCCCGCTGACTGCCGGCAGTTCGATGATGACCCCGTTGTTATCGGTCGAAAAAAGAGCGACAGGATTTTGCACCTGCAGGGCTAGACTTTCGCCCGCCTCCACGCAGCCGGAAGCTGGACACTCCCAATAGATGGGACTCGGTGATTCACAGCCTTGGCCGCAGTCCTGCGCCATCGTTCCCACCCCCAGAATGCCATTTGCACCCAGGGCCGAAAGCGTGTCTTGAGAGCTTCCGAAATTCGCGCAGGCGGTCGGAACAGGAAAATCCGAGCCACTGATCACCTGGATTGGCACCGAACTGGCCTTCTCCCCGGAGAGCTCGATGTCCGCCGTCTGCACCGGACCCCAGGTGTAGCCGCTAACAAATGGAAGACACTCAACCACTGCATTGCCGTCGGATGCCTTCTGTTGCGGCAGGGCGGCGGTCAGGACCGAAGAAAGAATTCTCAGTCCCGATGATCCCGTATCCACCAATACATCGTCGATCGTCTGACAGGTGGTGGTGGACGGCACACATACCGTCACGCTGGCAAATGCGCCGTTGGCATAATCCCCGTTTGGTCCGGCGTTCACCGAAATGGCCAGCACATTGTTACTCGGAGTGGTAGTAACGGTGGAGCCATCGGAGCTCGACCCACTACCTCCACAAGCGACGGCAAACAGCAACCCTCCGCAAATCGCGGCAGTCACCATTATTCGATTCGCGATTCGATTCGCGCCTGTCGTGATGCATCTCATCGAATTGCCTCCGCGCTTACTCCCTGCGGCAGCATTTCCGGGATATAGGCCCGGCCGGTGAAGGACCGCATATGTCCACCCGATTGCACCACGAGTCCGGGCTGGTCGATCACCAGCGGCTTTCGACCAGCGTGCGAGTTCACCTGTGCCTGGGCGGCCTGCTGGTACTGTCCGAAATAGCCAGCCAATATCTGCCGCATGTCTGGAGGCCATGGCCCCTGCCACGCCACGCCAAACACCTTCCCCGTCGGTGAAACGAATTCACGTACGACAATCCCCGACGGAGCCTGGATCTCATGCAGCGTGTAGGCTTGAGTTTGCGTGGTTCGCAGACTGCCTTGCATATGGGCCTGGTCGGCCTGTACGGAGCTCACGTCCTCACCGAGACCGGCAAAAGCGGGCAAAGAAATAGTCAACATCGCTACATAAAGAATGACTGCCCACCGTCCTGACTTCGCTGCGCCACTAGTTGCGCCCGTATAGGATTGAATATGGCATTGAAGCATCCGGCGTTCATTCCCACGCGGTACGTTCCGATTTCCGCGGAGAGCATTCGCGGAAAAAGCAGTCACGGAAAAAAAGCTCACGGTAAAAGCCTCCTTCGATTTGAAGCTGAATGGCGGAGACACTTCAACGGTGGAGTGTGGTTGTTTAGATTTGGCATCGGCTGCAGGGGTTGCCAAGATTAACGGTAAGGTTTTGTAAAGGAAAGTGAAGAAAGGAGGGAGCAATCATTGCATTTTGGGGGCGTCGCTTCAGCAATGCCGTAAAATCTGCGAAATTATTCCAGTTATCAGGAGTTGGGCTCTGCGCCTCAATGAAAATCGTGGGACACCGTCTCTGCCCGCGTGACACTGAGCGGAGAGACTTTTTCCGCCCGAATATGAATCACGTTGTCCTGATTCTGCAGAATCCCTTCGATCATCAGAAATCGTTCCGAAATCAGCAACACCCGATTCCTCTGCAGAAGATCCGGGGCGAAGATGGCATTGGCAATTCCCGTTTCATCTTCCAGGCTCATGAACATTATTCCCTTGGCTGTTCCCGGACGCTGGCGGGCAATCACACATCCGCCGATCCGCAATCGGCGCCCATTCGGAAGGTGCGCCAGATCGGAAGCGCTATAAATCCCCATCCGCTTCATCTCCGCCCGCCGGTACTGCATGGGATGTGGGCCAACCGTCAGCCCGGTAGCGTGAAAATCCGCCACCAATCGCTCTTCCTGAGTCATGGCGGCGAGCGGAGATTCTCCTTCGATTTCCGGCAACTCATCCAGCAACGGGCCCGGCCAGCGCACCGCGCGCTCCACCTGCCAAAGCGCATCGCGGCGATGAAAAACCTTTGTGTCTCTGTGACTCCGTGGTGAACCCCCGATTGCATTCAGCGCTCCAATTTCCGCCAGCGTCGTTAACTCATCCTTGCGCAACTCCGGCACACGCCGTGCCAAATCCTGAACCGAAGCTAACCGCTCCAAGCTGCGTTCTCGAACCAAAGCCTGCCCCGCCGGCTCACGCAACCCGCGAGCGTATTTCAAGCCAAGACGCACTGCAATATTTTCGCCTGACATTCCGCCGTTGCCTTTACTGAGAACCGAGAACTGAGAACTGAGAACCGGCTCCAGCGTGCACTTCCAATCCGACTTCGTCACATCCATCGGCAGCATTTTCAATCCGTGCCGCTGCGCATCTTTCACAAGCGTCGACGGATGATAAAAACCCATCGGCTGATTATTCAGCAGCGCCGCCGTGAACGCCGCCAGGTAATGACATTTCAAATAAGCGCTGGCATATGCAATCAATGCAAAGCTCGCGGCATGCGACTCCGGAAACCCATACAGAGCAAACGAAGTAATCGATTGAATGATCTGCTCCTGCGTCTCGTCCAGGATTCCGTTGCGCGTCATACCAGCGCGCAATTTTTCCTCGATCCCTTTCATTCGCGTCTCCGAACGTTTGAAGCCCATGGCGCGCCGCAATTCCTCCGCTTCGCCGCCGGTAAAGTTCGCGGTGATCATTGCCATGCGCAGCAACTGCTCCTGAAACAGCGGCACGCCCATGGTGCGATTGAGTACGGTTTCAAGCGACGGATGGGGATACGTGACCGCTTCCCTGCCCTGCCTGCGCTTCAGAAATGGATTCACCATATTCCCCACGATCGGTCCGGGCCGGATGATCGCCACTTGCACAACGATGTCATAAAATTTCTCCGGCTTTAGACGCGGCAGGCACGCCATCTGCGCGCGGCTCTCTACCTGGAACATTCCTACGGTGTCGGCTTTTTGCAGCGTGGAATATACAACAGGGTCGTTCGCTGGGAGGTGCGCCAGATCCACTTCTTCTTCATAATAATCATGGATCAATTGGAGAGAATCTTTCAATACCGCCATCATGCCGAGACCCAGCAGATCGACTTTGATGATGCCCATGTCCGCGCAGTCTTCTTTATCCCATTGCACCACGACGCGGCCGGGCATGGAAGCGGGTTCCAGCGGGACGACCGAATCCAGACGGCCTTCACAGATGACCATGCCTCCGGAGTGCTGACCTAAATGTCGCGGCAGGTCCTGAACCGCGAGACATAACTCGAAATATTTGCGAATCCGGGGATGGGTAAGATCGAGCCCGGCATCGCGCAACCGGCGATCGAGCGCATCATTTTCGTCTTTGAATTCCCATGTGGCCACTGCCGATGAAATTCGCTTCAGCGTCTCCGGATCGAATCCCATCACTTTGCCCATTTCGCGCGCCGCCATGCGATTGCGATACGTGATCACATTGGCGGTCATGGCTGCGCCGCGTTGGCCGTACTGTTGATAGACGTATTGGATCACGCGCTCACGCTCGTCACCACTAGGCAAATCGATATCGATATCAGGCCACTCGCCGCGTTCTTCGGAAAGAAATCGTTCAAACAATAATTCCATGCCAATCGGATCCACTGCCGTGATGCCGAGCGAGTAGCAAACCGCGCTGTTGGCGGCCGATCCGCGGCCTTGAACCAGGATGTTCTCTCTGCGGCAGAAATCCACCAGATCCCAGACAATGAGGAAGTACCCGGCGAGTTTCAGTTTTTCTATCAAATTCAACTCGCGCTCGATCTGCCGGCGCGCGCGCTTTTTCAATTCAGCACCCGCCTGTCCATACCGGCTCTGCCATCCTTCCCAGGTGCGCTCACGCAGAAATGACATCATGGTTTCTCCCTCCGGCACGGGATAACGCGGAAACTCATATCCAAGATTGTTCAACGTGAACTCAAGCCGTGACGAAAGTTCAACCGTGTTCGCAATGGCCTGTGGAAGATCGGCAAAGAGCGCGCGCATGGCTGCGGGAGATTTAAGATAGCGCTCGGCATTACGCGCCAGCAGACGTCCGGCATTGGCCAGAGTGCGATGATGACGCAGCGCGGTGAGCGCATCCATCAACTCGCGCTCGTGAGCCACGGCATAGTTCACACCATTCGTCGCCAGCAGCGGCAATTGCAAAGCTTCTGCAATCTCGATCGCAACCCGGTTTCGATACTCTTCATCGCGATGAAAATGCCGCTGCAATTCGACGTAAACATTGGACTGGCTAACATTCGATCGGCCAAAAATCTCCACCAGCCGCTTCACGGCTTCGAATGCCGCTCGCGGTCCACCGTGCGTAAGCGCCGCCGCCAGCGGTCCCTCCTCTCCGCCAGTCAAGCAAATTAAGCCGTCGGCATGCTCAATAAAATCCAGATCCGATGCACAGGCTCCTTCCTTGCGCCCAACGCGCAACTTCATTTTTGTGATCAGGCGGCAGAGATTTTGATATCCAGCACGCGTAGCAACCAGAAGTGAAAGCCGAAACGCAGTGCACGTTACTTCTGCCCCAATATGTGCGTTGATTTTGGCTTTTTGTGCGGCGAGATGGAAGCGCGGCGAGCCGTACACTCCATCCCGATCGAGCAATGCCATCGCCGGCATTCCCAGATTCGCGCACACCGCGATCAGTTCCTCGGGAATAGAAGCGCCTTCGAGAAAGCTGAACGCGGAGCGGGAATGGAGTTCAACGTACATCAGTTCTCAGTTCTCAGTTCCCAGTTCTCGGTCGCTCTGGTAACACTGGGAACTGAGAACCGAGAACTGATTTCAGTCATACGTTCCTTCTACAAACCAGTTTCCATTTAGCTTGTCCTGTACCAGGCGATACAACACGAGGCTACTTTCGGCGACTACGGCAATGTCCCACTCTTCGCGTGACCAGCCTTCCTGTTCCGACCAGTCTCCGGAAGAGCGCCAGGGGCCGGCGGTCCAGACGATTTCGCCGGCGATGTCCTCACGCTGCAGGCATCGCATCTGCACCGGCTTCGTTCCACGCACACTAACACTCACGCCCAGCGGCGGACGAAACAGGCGCAAGGCAATCACTGCGCTCATTTTTTCTTCAGCATTTTCCACAGGCTTTTCCTCGACCTGGCATGCACAGTCATTTACTTGCATAGACATCTCCTTCTTTCGCTTTCCAGACGGCTTCCCTTTGGGCTCTACGGGGACGAACTGTGCGGGCGCAAAGTGCCGCACCGCAAACATGCCTTCGCGATGAGTATCCAGTAACTCCACGGACCCAACTTTTCCCTCGCCGACAATTGCTGCGATGCGCGCCAGCGTCAGCTGCAGTTTTTCAGGCTCCGGAAAAACCGGCTGAAATAATCCACTCTGCAGAGTTCGCGAGCGCGCGGGATCCGCCGACAAATGAACCTTCACGATGGGCGCTCCCGGCGGATGCGCCTGCAAATCAAGCTGTAACAATTTCAGAAATAGTTTCGTGTCCAGCATGGGCATTGGTAGCCGCAGCGTACGGCTGAACGTGCGGGTGAGTGTTCGATCGATCGACGCGCAATCATTGGACCGCACTGCCGCCAGCTCCAGATTCAGATGCAACTCCTGCGCTGCCAGTGCACGGGCTGACAATCGGGCGCACACTTGCTCCAGCATGCGGTTCAGCAAAAGCGCCAGCGGTTCCAGCAGCACGATGGGATATTCCAGATCCACGCTCTCGGCAAAAATCAGCTGCGGTTGCAACATCCGCAAGCTACGCGATGCCGCGCCCCGCGCCAGTTTTTGCAGACGGATTCCCTGTTGTCCCAGGCGTTCACTCAGCGGAACTTCGGGAAGAGCCGCGAGCGCCCGCAGCTTGCGAATGCCCCAGCGATCAAAGGTTTCCGCCCAACGTGCGGCTTCCACCGCATCGGAAGAAAAACTTCCCAGCAACACATCCACCGGCAGATCTCCGAGACGCTCGGCTCCCTGCCCTGCGGGAATCAAAGTCACGCCGGAAAAACCGCGGGCCGCGAGCAAAGCAGTATCTGGATTCGCAGCCACGGCGACGTTTGCTTCCAGTCCCATCTGAGAGACACGATGCGCCAAATCGCGGGCTATCTTCGCCAGCGGACCGAGCAACGGCTCGAGTCCGGCAAGGTTTAGAAGCGCCGTGCCGGACGAGGTATCTTCCACCTCCGGAGAGAACGATTGCGCGCAATCGAGCAACGCAGCATGTGCCGACGTCTCCTGCGACTCCGAGCGCGGGCGCAGGGTTAGTTTTTCCCAAGCTTCCAATTGCGATTTAGTTGCCCCGATTTCTACGCCCGTCTGCCTGGCTCTTTCGTTGAGCGCTATCACTTTCTCCAGCGGAGGCCGTCCGGTGAGTACGGCGATACTGCGGGCGCGTAATTCAGGTTCGAAGCGAATGATCGCTTGTACGGGAAAATCGGGAATGAAGATGCAGGCAAACATGGAGCACCAAATTCAGTGTCATACGCCATTCTTGTCCTCGCGAGCGCTCGCGATGACAACTCATTAGAGATGTCGTGCGTAGTGACTATCCCGCCCAGGCGGCTCGACTGTTGAAACTTGCTGTCGATTGCGCCGGCTTGCGCTCCAATCGCGAGCGCAACAACTCGGCGGTAATCTCGAATTGTTCCAGCAATTCTGAATGCGGCAACTCCGAATGCAGTAGTCGATTTCCTGATAGCTGAGAGCTGACAGCCGACAGCTTTTTCCCTGACACCTTCACCAGCACCGACGAACAACTCCCGGCAATCGGCTGCTGTTCCAAAACCAGCATGGCGGTGGGCGTGTGCTCAATGGCCCGGCGGAAGCGGAACCACGAGGCCAATGGAATACGCCGCGCGCTCTGCGCGGGGACATCGCCGAGATCGAGAGCGATCATTCCGAAACCATTGCTTTGCAGCAGGAGGTCGGTGACTTTGAGCATTTGCCCGAGTTGCGATTCGCAACGCTGGCGCTCTGGAGTTTTCCATTGATTTTTCCAGCTGGAAAATCGACCAACGCTGGAGTCTGCTCTGAGCGCAGGCGAAGGAGGTTTACGCGAGGGATATTTTTCTCCGCAGCGTACCCACAGCAAACGGTTCATTTCCATGCCGGCAGCCGCCGCTGAGGTCGGATCGAAAGCATCGCTTGCATCCACAAGGGCGCACACTTCTCCGCGTTGGGTAGCGCGGGCCAGCGCGCGAAGCAACAGGCTGGTCCTTCCCGATGAAGCTGTGCCGCAGATTTCCGTGAGGCAGCCGCGAGCCAGGCCACCGGTCAGCGAGTCGAGTTGCGGAATGCCGCTCGAAACCATTTCCGGCGCCGGACGCACATCGAGGTGCGAAGCTGGAACGACCGCGGCGAGTTTTGGGATTGCGCCGACCTGGGCTAAAATTTCCGCGATCTTTTTTGCAGTCTCCTCCGCAGTCTTCTCGCCGCTCGAGCGTGGAGAAGGCTGCGGAGAAAAAATAAAAGGGCGACCCATGGCCGCCGATGCAAAAAACGGAGAGGCACACATACTTTCTCGCAATTATCAGGGAACTCAGAGGGCAGAGGATCAGCCCGGGCGATCGCTATAGTTTCGCTTTTTGTTCGCCTATTAAATTATCCCTCTCCCGCCCGATATTGTCAAGGACGTTCGCTAAGAATAAGAAAAGGAACCGCTCTTGCGCGGCCTGCGGGCTGGGCCGTATTATCAAAAGCGCCAGGCAAGAAGTACGATCCACGCCACGAAGGCTTCACTCCGCACGATTTGCAGGGAGTGCAGCCCGAGATCTACCGCTTGCAGCAAGAGTTGCGCGTAAGTCATGATGGCACTATCGTCTAGAGGTTAGGACGGAAGATTCTCAATCGTTTTCGGGCTGCCAAACTGTCGGACGGCCCATATTTTTGTTTGCTTTACCTTTCTCCGTGTTTGTCCTTTTTCGACGCAATGGGTAAAGTTAGGGTAAACTCCTTTGGATAAACCCACCCTCGCTTGCGCGCCGACAAAAGAAAATCGGGTAGTGGGCCAGTTTCAATTTCCACAGGGTCGCTTTAGCATCCCGTCTATGGCATGATTGGGACGCAATGGCCATCGGCAAAGGCAAGCGCCCTCGCGATCCAAACCAGCTCGCCGCTTGGACTGTAGCAGTTTCCACCGGTCAGATACCAGCCCCGGAACCACCAGCCCCCAAACTCGCCGCTCCTGCGTCACCCGCAAACATCTCCGAGTACATGGCGGCCATCGGTCGCAAGGGCGGTCAGATCGGCGGGAAACGCCGCCTCAAGACTATGACGAAGGCCCAGCGTTCTAGAGTCGCTGCCAAGGCTGCGAATGCGCGCTGGAAAAAAGCCAAAGCCCAAAGCTAACCAACTTTGCGGATGCGCGAAGTATAGTTAGGAAATTTCGGCCTAACGTGAAAGTAGCCCGGCAGGAACCGGGCCGCTTTGCGAAACCATCTAGGAGCGCAATCCAATGGTAACAGTGGAGTTGCGCCTTGGTAAATTCAACTGACAGAACTCGCCTCATACCGGAAACGACGATGGCAACAGGCCGTCGAAGAAACCAGACGCTATTGGAGCGCACATCGAACAAGTACGGCCATCAGCAGTCCGATAGTCGCTGCGCTATTTTGGGTGTTTGTTAAAGGCTGGAAGGGATGGCTTGAGATGCTATACGCAGCCACTCTTGGCCTCATGCTATTTGGATGTGGCTGGGGTGTCGCCTTTTTCGTTAGTCTCTGTCGTGCTCCGGCCCAGTTAGACAAGGGACGTGCGGATGAAATCAACCTGCTCACTGAGAAGTTGAAATCGCTTGAGCCGTCAGACCAGCAAAGGCAGACTAGAAAGCATTTCTCACTTCTAATGGACGATGGTGCGTCGCTGGAATTCGCCCTCCGCACCAGTCCAAGCAATCAAGAATTTAACGATTTATTGCCGTCCTTTGTCGATTGGGTGGATCGCGCATACAAGTCACTGAACGAGGCGGGGTTTGAAACAGACGCTAGAACATTTAAACGTATCGAGGAAACATCTCCATCAAGGGATGATCTGAGCAAATTCGATCATATTGTCGGTTGGAAGCGCGGCCAAATGTCTCTGTTAAAAACTTATCGCGATAAACTCGAAGAGATAGTTCACGGCCACAATCTGTAAAACCCGCAGTTTTATGCGCCTTCCAATACTATCTCCTTGACATGCTAAAGCGGATATAGTATAAGGGTAAGTATGAATTGCCTAGACAACGCGACCCGCGCCAAGGTCATCGGATGCTTAATCGAGGGCTGCTCGGTCCGCGCCACGGTTCGCATGACCGGAGTTTCCAAGAGCACGATTACGAAGCTGCTGGCCGATCTGGGAGCCGCGTGCGCCGCCTACCATGACCGATACGTCCGCAACCTGAAAGTGCGCCGTCTTCAGGCCGATGAAATTTGGCAGTTCGTTGGAGCGAAGGCGAAGAATGTCAGCGCGGAAAAGAAACAAGAGGGCTGGGGCGATGTTTGGACATGGGTTGGAATCGACGCGGATACGAAGTTAGTGGTTTCGTATCTCGTAGGTGGACGGGATGCGGGATGGGCAACGGATTTCATGAACGATTGCGCGAGCCGCATCAAAGGGCGCGTACAGGTCACTACAGACGGTCACCGCGCATACCTAGAGGCAGTCGAAGGCGCATTCGGAATGGATTGCGACTATGCCCAGTTGCAGAAAGTTTACGGCGCTCCCGCAGAAAATCACATCCGCTATTCCCCGGCAACCTGCATCGGCTGCGACATGAAAGTGGTGAGCGGTAATCCCGATCCGAAGCACATCAGCACTTCGTTTGTGGAACGCCAGAACCTCACGATGCGGATGCACATTCGCCGCTTTACTCGCCTGACGAATGCTTTCAGCAAGAAAATTGAAAACCACGCGCACTCCGTGGCCTTGCACTACATGTTCTATAACTTCTGCCGGATTCATCAGACGTTGAAAGTCACCCCGGCGATGGAAGCGGGATTGACCGATCACGTTTGGAGTTTGGAAGAGTTATGCGTCTTGATGCCGAAGCCGACTGTCAGGGCTTCCACGATTGAGAGCGATCTGGTGCGGAAGGCGCTAGGCTAAATGGCCATTTTCATAACGGTGTTGCTTTGGTTCGGCATTTTATCCCCACAGCAACCAGCTACCGGCAAAGGCAAAGAAGCCCTCAAAAAATACGAAGCTCAGCAGAACGAACAGACACAGGACTGCGCCCCTGTCACTGTTCAGTGCTGCCCACAAGCTCAAAACTCCAAAGCCAAAAGCGACGATTCCGATGCAGAGTCGAAGAGCTGGACATACCGAGCGTATTTGATCTCTGGCCCGTTCGTAGTTGTAGTGACCATAGGAACTCTGATCTTGGTATGGCGACAGATTCGCGCGATGAAACAAATCGAGCGAGCTTGGTTGGTCGTCACAACAGAACCGCCGCACACTATGGTGAAGGCCAAGGGCCGCAGTTGGTTTGAAAATGGGTTCGGTTTCGATTGGTACATTAGGAACTGTGGGAAAACGCCCGCCTTCATCACTAGGATCGGTGCACGGCTTCATCGCGTAGAGGCTCTTACTGATCTCCCCAAAGAACCGTTGATTGAGAAATTCGAGAGCTTCCCGCATGGCATGAGCATAGGCCCCACTGAGACCATCCCCTGGTACACATTCGCCAGTCCCGAAGACAAGCAACCCATTACATCCGAAGAGTGGAAGGATTTTAACGAGGGGAAGTTTTGTTGGGTCGGGTACGGCATCGTGCAATATAAGCTCAGTATCGATTCGAAAATCCGCGAGACTCGCTTTTGCTACCTCTGGACACCCCAAGGCCCAAACGCATTCGTGCGTTCGGCCCTGCCAGAGCGGTACACCAAGCAAACCTAACACTGCGACCGCTAGAACACATTTGGAGAATCGTTTCGGACAAGCCACTGCTATTATCCCCTGAGAGGGGATTGAAAGCGCATCCAGCGCGGTTGACCTCACAAAGCGTAAGGCCCGGACTGGCATCCGGGCTTTTTTCCATTGTAGCCTGTGGAAATTGAAACTGGCCCACTACCGCAAATCGCTAGGGCTCACCAGTCTGTGTTAAATTTGATTCGCTGGGCTTTTCCATGAATTTCGGCGACATCTAGCCGCCCCATACTCTTCGCCCTGTGCGGCTTCGGCCCTTTCGGTTGCGAACTCCGAATATCCCAAACTAAGCACCACTGTTTCGGGAGTCCCCTTGTCAAAGCTAAATGCTCATATTGTTATCGCTCCACGCCTCCTCGATGTGACCCAAGCCGCCGTGTACCTGTCAAGCACTCCGTGGGCAGTCCGCAAATTGCAATGGTCGCGCGAGGTTCCACACATCAGACTTGGATCAAAAGTTTTATTCGATATTCTGGATCTGGACGCCTTCATCCTCCGCGCTAAGCTTGGCGGGAAGTTCGGAACCGTCTGCAATGCCGCCGGTGTATGTGCATGATCACCCATGTGTACTAAAGAAGGCGTGGCCCTTGTCGCCCCAGATCGGCATAGAACTTCGCGATTCCGAATGGAGAAACATATTCAGCTTTGGATTTGCACTGCGCGAGAGAAACTTCGATCGCCTTGTGCAGAGCGCCCGGGCACCCGCTGGAATGATCGTCCGCTCGCGGGCGTATCGCTTCGTATGTGGTCTCAGGAGTCGGCTTCCTGGGAGCTCGAGTCATCTTCAAGGATGGAGCAAACGTCCGCGGTCTGAATACCGCGGTCACTATCGATGCTCCGCGGCCATCGGCGTTTTGGCGGGATTGGGTGCGCCGCAGCTTTCCTTGATTCTCGCGTTTGTGGTGCTATTGGCCAATATTGCCTTACGTCCACTCGCATATCGCTTACATCCCATACTGCTCGATGCTGCGCCGCGTGAAACATCCTATGAGATCAATTTAACCTGTCGACAAAAAGCCCGTGCAACTCCACCCTTTCTAGCCGTCTCGCAGGATTGAAGTGTGAGAAGTGAATCGCTGTGAGGGTGATTGACTCGAAGAAGCAAGATTTAGAAGGGGGGGCGCTCTGGATGGGTCTCTTTCCCTCTTCCCGGCCTTCATTAACTTGAACATCTCAACCACGTAAGATTTGCCCCTAATGATCGGTCAAACCATCTTCGGGATACTGCGTAGCCCTGTATTCAAGCCTTTAGCGCTGCAAATGGTCTGTCTACGGTGTGTTCGTCTGCGGGTTATGTGACGAATTGAGGGACAACTTAGGATACGATTTGTAAAGGATTTTCTGGTGGAGAGATGAGGGATTCCACATCCGTATTCGACAGATGGAACCACTCACCGCGTACGCGTTTATCCGACAGCCTGTCGTGAAGTGTCTTCTCAAGTTGAAACAATCGTTTCGTCGGTGTGGGAACAGGTGAGGCGGCAGAATACAACATCTAGGGATGACTTCGCATGCTGTGATGCGGGTGACCGCTGAAGTGCTGCATCATGCGTTCGCCAAGGAGAAACAAAACCACCGCCAGCACGATTGCAAAAAGGAACTGCCTCATTCCGAACGAGGGTTGCGCAGGTTCCCTTTTGCCCATGTTTCCCTCTACGGCTGCCTTCGGGTTATGCGGCTGCCGTCAACGTTATATTCTGATCCACCACGCTGTCGTTGGGCACTTTCTCGTAGTGGCAAAAGCTACCCCAATCCTTTCTTTTCCAGCCAGGCAGTGTCTCCGGAAACTCTCATTCCTTCATATCCGCGATCTAATGCGCGATTCAGTTTGTCGTTCCACGCACGGGTCACTCGCTCCATATCGAAAATTCCATGTTCCAGATACCATTCCCGCGCATGAAAGATTTCCATGCTTCGATCGGCTCGGTATTCATCAAGCTCAGGTATCGCTTCCTTCAACGCGTTCCAGGCCTCGGGTTCAGTGACGGGCTCAGAAAGAACCCATACGCAGAACTCCTTGTTTTCAAGCCCGGCCTTGAAGTAGAGCACCGGCATCTCAACCAGTTCAGTTTTGGTCGCGTAGAAATTGCAGAAATGCGTTCCCCAAGGTCGATATCCGACTGGGCCGATTCCCGTATTCCTCAATTTACTCGTCATCAATTTGCTCGTCATCCCCATTTCCATGGGAAGCTCTCCCTTCAGTCTTGCTGATTGCGACGCTATTCCTCCCCGAATCTCAAGTCTGTGACATATATCACATTGCGGGAGGCAAAATTCCCTCTTGCAAGAGACGCAGGGGAGCAACTGTCGCGCCGATGCCTCAATGGTCACCTCAAAACGGGTCAACGGTCACTGAAAACCGGCCAACGAACGTCGCCTGGGACTAAGTCGTCTTACTCCGAAGCCTCCTGTGGAGGCAAGTCTGTTTAGTGCGCCAAGTCCGTGGACCACGTTTGAGTACATGGCCGTGATGAAGACGGTCGCTGCATGGACGCAACGAACTGCATCCACGACGAGCCCGGGGTCGTCCGGATGAGCAGGCTATTGGTTGATAACGCAGCCAGTGGGCCGCCAGATTCTTCAAGACGCGCGCACTGGCTGCACGGGAGATCCGGAGTGGAGACATGTTGCGAGTGACAAACGACGGCAACGACTTTCACGTGGAAGTCCTGCTTCTCAGCGAAGTGCGCGGTCCGGCTTCCGTCGCGCAAACGCTATATCGCGAGACGGATGCGAGCCGGGAGCTGCGCCCGAAGGTGGTAGTCGAGCGAAGGCGATGGGTGAAAGGGAGCGGTTAGTCCAGGGCGCGAACCTGCCCACTCGCCGATAGCGAGTCGGCTCACGCGCTATGTGATCCTAAGCGTCCTCGCATCCCTCAATCGGATGCCTTTTTACTTGGTACAGGGCGACACGTCGGCTTGAGTGGGCCTCGGAGTCTTGCTCTCCTTCTAACCATAGTTGTTTTCTATAAAGCAAAGTCGCGAGCTTGACCCGCTTGATGCCGCCTCTGATTCCGAAACGCCGAAACATGCGGCTAAAATGAGCCTTGACCGTGCGCTCGGCAATTTCCAGGTCGCGGGCGATTTCGGAGTTCTCATAACCTTGAAGCAACAAATTAATGATCTTCTGTTCCTGAGGTCTCAGTTCGTTGAACTTCTCTACCATAAGCACTTCACCTACCCGATGTTGATTTGCACCTTTTGTCTTAGCTGCGCGATGGAAGGGCTAACTAGGGGTGCTTATGAACTCTAAGCCTGCCTGAATTCTTTACAACTGCCCACGGGAATTAGCCAATCCGTAAGCTAGTGCTTATGGAGTAGTTCTCGAATGAGGCAGCATACATCGGTGACAGGTGAACTTTCTGATGGGCCAACGGGCGGATGTCAATTTCCGATAATGCGATTCGCCCGTTACTAAGAAGAAGCAGTCGTCACTACGCCACCAATTAACGGCGCTGCTTCCCGCACCGTTGTCCGACTAAAGTGGGGGAAATATTACGAGATCAGGGTTTGTGTCTGTTCAATTCTGAACAGGCATTGAAGGCATTGTTCAAGGTCTGATGGCCGACGTTGTGCCGCTAGTCAATCAACCTCAGACGCGCGCAATAACGTGGCTCATTTTCGCGGCGAATTATCATCAGAGCAGCGACGTACAATCCAGTTTGCCGAAGGATAGCTGGAGAGACTGTCAATCCGTATTTGTGAGCAGAGAGTTTCCCTCGGGAGTTCTCTAAGAGCATGGGCAGCTTTTCCCGACGCGAGTTTCCCACTTTTAAGAACCGCGAGGAAGCTCTGGCACAGCTGGTGAAGAACTGAATAGCCTCGCATTCTCGAGGGCCTCTACCGCCGGAATTGCGCTCGCTGAAGCGTGGCATTGCGAAAGCTGATCCGTCTTGTTACCTCCGTTATGCCAATTAAGGTGCTCGCTTGTGTTAGAAAGCAATCATCCGAGCCGCGAAGGTTGAGTGTGACGGGAATCTGATGCCGAATCAACGGTACGAAGCTGGGCGATGACTACAGGAGCGAGTCCGGCATTCTCGCAAGGAACTTCCCCCAACCGGAGTTTTCCTCGCTACAAGCTCGCGGTAACCTTGGCTCTCACCGCACTGCGATCGGGCATTCCCAACCATATTCCTGGACATGCCTTTGAGATAGGTGAGGGCGGAATGGGTGTTGTCCCGGCGTCACAACTCCTCGTCGGCGAGTCCGTCCGCATCGAGTTTCCTTTTCCGCACATGGACTCGCCGGTGCGCGCGACGGCGGTGGTGCGCTATCAACGCGAACGGTGCTTTGGCCTCCAGTTTCTCCGTTTGCCAGTCGAACAGCAATCGATAGTCAGTTACTGGACTCGACGCCAGGGCGAACTTTTGTTGGCCCCTGCAGACGACGCCTTAGAGGCAGTAGAAGAAGCACCCCAGTTGCTCCCGGATTTGGAAGGTGCGACACGCAGTTCCGGTCGCGTGCGCATCGTTGCGCTCGCCGTTTCCTTGATGGTGATCTCGGCTGGGCTGGGCTGGCGGCACTGGCAGCAAGGATGGACGGAATTGGAAGCGCAGCTTCCGGCAAAAGACACCGCGGCGGTGCAACCACAATGGAGGGTCCAACCCAAGGTGATGGCGCAGCGGATCGTCTACCATGTCATCCCTGAATATCCGGAGCTTGCACGACAGGCGGGAGTGCAAGGCACAGTGGTGCTGGACGCCGTTGTGAGTAAGGAGGGTGCTGTGACACAAATGAAGTTTGTCAGCGGACCCGACGTGCTGTCGCAAGCAGCCATGGATGCAGTGCGATGGTGGCGCTATGAACCCTATCTTGTGGATGGTCAAGCGGCGACCGTCGAGACCACCGTGGCTGTCAACTTCCGGCTAGCGAACTAAGAGTACCTCGAGGTTTCGAGAGGCCACCCAGTCTGCATTTTGGTAGTGGACTTCTGAAGCGACTCGTGTATTTTAGCGTTGAGCTACTCGGTAGCTTCGGTGTATTGAAGAAGAAGCATTTTGACATTCTTGCCGCTCTTCCAAACTGAGACTTAACGATTCGCTGAACACTTGTTCTGCTTTCTCATTCATATCTGATCCTACTTTAAAAAGGCAGGATGGCGTAGTGGCTGGTTGATTTAAGATAAAAAACCACTACGCCACCAACGAACAACAGCCGCACGCTGCATCCAGGTTCAACCTGTGGCAGAACGTGCTTGCCGCACCGCTGTCCGGTTATCACGTGGAGAATAAGATTACGATGTTAGCGGCTCTGCGTCTGTTCAATTGTGAACAGGTAAAGGCAAACGAGTCACAATAATAGGTTAGTAACAATAGCTCAAGTAGTTGACCCGTAGTGCGTAACTGATATAATGTTCTGAGATATCATGTAATCAGTGACATTACACGCAAAATCTCCGGTAGATGAAGAAGCATGTCGCCTGTTTGCGCTTTACGAGGCATCTAGCGCCAAAGAGGCCGCCGCTACCTATCGACTATTACATCCGAACCATCGATTGCCTCATCGGGAATACATGATATTGCTTGGCGATCTCCGATCGATGCGGATGGAATGCAATGAGCAAATGCTCGCAATCGGAGCACATCGTAAAAAGATGGAAGAACAGACAGAGCACTGAAGCGCATGAGAGTACTTAGGAATGCAAACAGTGGTCCGAATATGTCAATGCCAATGTTAACGTGCGTAATCTGCCAGAAGCCCGTTACGACTGATGAGGCAAAAACGAACGGGAATCGTAAACCTGTTCACGCAGAGTGCTTAACGGTAGAGCTCATGGTGAAACTTAGTGAGTACGTCGGATGTGGTCCGATGGATGGTGAAGTTAAAAGGAGGGCATCGTTCAAACTCTGATGCTCCCATTGTGTGTGGTCATTGGGCCTTCCCATGCAGGCTATCAATCTCCCGCATGATTCGCCCTGCCCACTGCATAAGCATCCGGACGGTAATCCGGCTGTGGGACCCACAGTGGCCTACCAGACTCTCGACACTTCACAGCTGATCTGTAAAGCCAGAGGTCATGGCAGGGACACACGAAATGTTTTCATGAGATTCAGGTTCTAAGGAACGTTGACAACGCAATTGTCTCTCCCAGCGTTTGTCTGATTGCGGTCAAGAATTGATGATTACTGGTAGGCTTCTGAAAGAAAGCCGCCGCCCCCCCATCCAGCGCACGTTTCTCGTTGTCAGACGGAGCACGGGCGGTGAGCACGATGACTGGGATTGCTGAGAGACACGCCACTCCTCGCATTCAAGATCGAGGACGACTAGATCTGGTATCTCTTGGCGCGCCAAATTTATGCCGGCAGTGCCATCCTTAGCGCAGACCACTTTATAGCCGCTGCCTTTCAATCTGACGGCCAGGCCGAGCAGGAGATGTCGATCGTCGTCGATAATCAGAATGGTCTTTCCGGCCATTTAAGCTTCTTCTGACGTCGGTACAGGCGATAATAAAAAAGGTTTCGACCGGCTCGCCTCGAGGATTGCGCCGTAGCGTTGTTGGAGAAATGCCTTACCGAGTGCACAAAGCAAATCCGCAGATGCCTGAAGGACAGCGCTGCTTACTGGACGCTGCTTTCTCGATAAATCCCAAAGTTGCTCCGACGAAACGCCAAACTTCTTGGCCGCCCGCTGCAACAGCAAC
>Ga0182015_10001557_pt1 | contig 29821 bp, 29 predicted proteins | sample 712P3MmetaG_FD_120478 | JGI IMG/M metagenome (GOLD analysis project Ga0182015, IMG submission 120478) | Permafrost microbial communities from Stordalen Mire, Sweden - 712P3M metaG | ecosystem: Environmental > Terrestrial > Soil > Wetlands > Permafrost | place: Sweden: Stordalen | collected... | reverse complement strand
CTGACGAGCAGCGGCTCGATGGTCACTGTTTGGCACCTCCGTGTGGTGATGGGCCACCACACGGGATCCGGGGCTGACCCATCTCTGATGAACCAGCCCTGGTAACGACTGCGCGGTCGGGTTAGAAGACCCCCGGCAGCCTTACGGCTGGCGGGCCAAAGTATCGACGCGCAGTTGCGGCCATTGACGCAAACTCTAACACACGCGCGGCCTCGCGTTCCCGACTTGATCCGACGGGCGGAGCATGTCAGGCTACGCACGTATCGGCCAGCAGCTAGCAGAGCAGCCCCCGAATCGAGGTCTGTTCGACACGGCCACCGAGCATGACGCCTGCGGCGTGGCGTTCATCGCGCGGATCGCCGGCGGCCCGGCTCACTCTGTGGTCGACCAGGGCATCCAGGCGCTCGTCAATCTCGGTCACCGGGGCGCGTCGGGCGCTGAACCGGACAGCGGCGACGGTGCCGGAATCCTCCTCCAGCTCCCGGACGTCTTTCTCCGGGATTCGTCTGGGTTGTCGCTCCCGGCGCTCGGGGCGTACGGCGTCGGCATGGCGATGCTTCCCCAGGATCCGGATGAGCGGGAACGGTGCGAGGCAATCGCGCTCCAGGCGTGCAGAGCCGAGGGACTTCGCCTGCTCGGCTGGCGCGACGTGCCGGTGGACGCCGGATCGATCGGACGGTCGGCACGTACGGCGCTCCCCGTGCTGCGCCAGATGTTTGTCGCCGCCATCGGTCTCGAGGGTGCCGCGCTCGAGGGACGCCTGCTCGTGCTGCGACGGGTCATCGAACGCAACGCCGTCGCAGTCGGAATCGGCCGCGATCGCTTCCACTGGGCCAGCCTGTCGAGCCGCACCGTGGTCTACAAGGGGATGCTCACCGCGGCGCAGCTCGCGGGCTTCTACCCCGACCTGCTCGATGAGCGCATGACATCGATGCTCGCGCTCGTCCACGCGCGCTTCTCCACCAATGTGCTCCCTCGCTGGGACCTCGCCCAGCCGTTCCGGATGTCAGCGCACAACGGTGAGATCAACACGCTTCGCGGCAACGTCAACTGGATGCGCGCGCGCCAGTCGAAGTTCCGCAGCCCGCACTTCGGGGATGACATCGCAAAGCTGATGCCGGTGCTCGACGAGTCGGGATCCGACTCCTCGCAGTTCGACAACGCCATGGAGCTGCTGGCCATGACCGGCCGGTCGATCGAGCACGCGGTGATGATGATGATCCCCGAGGCGTGGCACCAGAACCCGCTCATGGATGACGAGCGGCGCGCCTTCTACGAGTTTCACGGCTCGCTGCTCGAGCCCTGGGACGGCCCGGCGGCGATCGCCTTCACCGACGGTCGGGTCATCGGCGCGACGCTCGACCGCAACGGCCTGCGTCCCGCGCGGTACCTGGTGACGGAAGACGGGCTCGTGGTCATGGCGTCTGAGGCAGGTGTGCTCGATCTGCCCGAGGAGCGCATCGCCAGGAAGTGGCGTCTCGAGCCCGGGCGGCTCCTGCTCGTCGACACGGCGGCGGGGCGGATCCTCGATGACGCGGCCGTGAAGAGCACGCTCAGCTCGGCGCAGCCGTACAGCGAGTGGATTCGAGCCGGGACCGTGCACCTCGACGAGCTGGATTCCCCCGACCATGTGCCCGCGCCGGACCCGGGCACACTCCTGGTCCGCCAGCAGGCATTCGGCTACAGCATCGAGGACGTCGAGCTCCTGCTCGAGCCGATGGGCGAGACCGGCGAGGAAGCGGTCGGATCGATGGGCAACGACACACCGCTCGCCGTGTTGAGCGAGCGCCCGCTGCCGCTCTTCAACTACTTCAAGCAGCTCTTCGCGCAGGTGACCAACCCGCCGATCGATCCGATTCGCGAGCAGGCGGTGATGTCGATGGTCACCACCCTCGGCGCCGGTGGGAACCTCCTCGAACAGGGACCGGCGCAGGCGAAGCGGCTCGAGATGCCGCATCCCGTGCTCACCAACCACGACCTCGAGAAGCTCCGCCACGTCACCCAGCGTCAGTTCCCGGCGGAGACCATCTCGATGGTCTTTCACCGTGACGCCGGTGCCGCCGGACTCGTCGCGGGGCTCGAGCGAATCTGCCGCCTTGCCTCACAGCAGATCGAGGCAGGTGCGACCGTTCTGATCCTGAGCGACCGGCACATCGATGCCTCGCACGTGCCCATCCCGTCGCTCCTCGCCACCGCCGCGGTCCACCACCACCTGGTCCGCGAGCAGACACGCACCGGGGTCGGTCTGGTCATTGAAACGGGGGAAGCGCGCGAGGTGATGCACCTCGCGCTGCTGATCGGCTACGGCGCTGAGGCGGTCAACCCGTACCTCGCGTTCGAGACGATCGCAGACATCGCGCGACGCGAGCTGATGCCCCCGACCATCGACGCGGAGCGCGCCGAGGGGCTCTACGTCCAGGCACTGGTCAAGGGGCTGCGCAAGACCATCGCGCGCATGGGCATCTCCACGATCCAGTCGTACTGCAGCGCGCAGATCTTCGAGTGCCTCGGCATCGACCGCACGGTCGTCGATCGCTACTTCCCCAACACCCCGTCGCGCATCGGTGGCATCCGTATGGATGTGATCGCGGCCGAGGCGCTGGCGCGCCATCAGCGCGCGTTTCCGGACGTGCGCGTCACGCCGCCGACGCTGGAGGATCGAGGCGAGTATCGATGGCGCCGCGATGGTGAGCACCACCAGTGGAATCCCGAGGTCATCGGCGCGCTCCAGCACGCGGTCAAGTCCAACGACGAATCGGCGTTCCAGCACTACGTCGCGCTTGCCGATGACGAGTCGCAGCGGCTGAAGAATCTGCGCGGCCTCTTCGTGCTCCGGCAGGCGCCAGTCTCAGTGCCGATCGATGAGGTGGAACCTGCGCTGGACATCGTGCGCCGCTTCTCCACGGGCGGGATGTCGCACGGCTCGCTGAGCAAGGAGGTGCACGAGCTGCTCGCGATCGCGATGAACCGGATCGGAGCGCGCTCGAATACCGGCGAGGGAGGAGAGGACTCCTCACGTTACGAGCCGGATGCCAACGGTGACTGGCGCAGGAGCGCCATCAAGCAGGTGGCATCGGCACGCTTCGGAGTCACTGCGCACTATCTGGTCAACGCGGATGAGTTGCAGATCAAGATCGCCCAGGGCGCCAAGCCCGGCGAGGGCGGTCAGCTGCCGGGACCCAAGGTCGACGATGCAATTGCGCGGCTGCGCCACTCGACGCCTGGTGTCGGGCTCATCTCGCCACCGCCGCACCACGACATCTACTCGATCGAGGACCTCGCCCAGCTGATCTGGGACCTGCGTTCGGTGAATCCGCAGGCCCGGATCAGCGTGAAGCTCGTTGCCGAGGCAGGCGTCGGCACCGTCGCTGCGGGGGTCGCAAAAGCCCGTGCCGACCACATCGTCATCGCGGGCTACGAGGGCGGCACTGGTGCGTCGCCGCTGACGGCGATCAAGCACGCGGGCGTGCCGTGGGAACTTGGCCTCGCCGAGGCGCAGCAAGTGCTCACGAGGCAGCGGCTGCGCAGCCGGGTCACGCTCCTTGCGGACGGCCAGATGAAGACCGGGCGCGACGTGGTCGTGGGTGCGCTGCTCGGTGCTGACGAGTTCGCGTTCGCGACGGCGCCGTTGATCGCGGCGGGCTGCGTGATGATGCGTGTCTGCCACCTCAACACCTGTCCGGTCGGCATCGCCACGCAGGACGCGGTGCTGCGCTCGCGGTTTGCCGGCCGGCCCGAGCACGTCGTCGCCTTCATGCTCTTCCTTGCCGAGGACGTGCGCCGCTGGATGTCGCGACTCGGCTTCCGGCGCTTCGAGGACATGATCGGCCGCGTCGACCTCATCGAGACCGATCCTGCCGTGCATCACTGGAAGGCGCGCGGGCTCGACCTCACGCCGCTGCTCATGGTGCCCGAGGTGGAATCCGCCACGGACCGCCGGCACAGCAGGGAGCAGAGCGCAGACCTGGGCGACATGCTCGACAACGAGCTGCTCGCGCGCTCTCGCGATGCGGTCCTGGGCGGGAAGGCCGTGCGCATAAGGCTCCCGGTGCGCAACGTCCATCGCTGTGTCGGCGCGATGCTCAGCGGCGAGATCGCACGGCGACACGGGGCTGCCGGTCTTGCGGACGGCAGCATCGATGTCGAGCTCGATGGCGCCGCGGGGCAGTCGTTCGGCGCGTGGCTCGCGAGTGGCGTCACGCTGACCCTCCGCGGTGAAGCCAACGACTACGTGGGCAAGGGACTCTCCGGCGGCCGCCTGGTTGTCGTGCCCCCGGCCGCTGCGACACGGCGCGCAGAGAACAACGTCATCATCGGCAACGTCGCTTTGTATGGTGCAACCTCCGGGGAAGCGTTCATCCGCGGTGTGGCCGGTGAACGCTTCTGCGTGCGCAACTCGGGTGCGGTCGCCGTCGTCGAGGGAGTCGGCGACCACGCCTGCGAGTACATGACCGGCGGGGCCGTCGTCGTTCTCGGGGCGACGGGGCGGAACTTCGCGGCCGGCATGAGCGGTGGGGTCGCCTACGTGTTCGACGAGCAGCAGATGTTTGCGGCGCGCTGCAACCGGGCATCGGTGGCGCTCGAGCAGGTGGGTGTCGACGACGAACTGGTGCACCGACTGATCGAACGCCACGCCGCACTCACCGGCAGTGCAGTCGCGAAGCGAGTGCTGCGCAACTGGACCCAGGAGCGCGATCGTTTCGTCAAGGTGATGCCCGAAGAGTACCGGCGGGCGCTGCGCGCCCAACTCGAGCTGGTGAGCTGATGGCGGCACGCACGGGGTTCCTCGAGCACACGCGGCACACGGCCCAGAAGCGGCCGGTCGCGGAACGCATCGCCGACTATCGCGAGGTGTACCTCCCGCTCCCGGTCCAGGTGCTGCGCGACCAGGGGTCGCGTTGCATGGACTGCGGGGTCGCGTTCTGCCACCACGGATGTCCGCTCGGCAACCTCATCCCCGAGTGGAACGACCTCGTCTATCACGACAACTGGAAGGCTGCCGTCGAGCGGCTGCACGCGACCAACAACTTCCCCGAATTCACCGGCCGTCTCTGCCCGGCGCCATGCGAGCCCGCATGCGTCCTGGCCATCAATGATGACCCGGTCGCTATCAAGCAGATCGAGCAGTCCATCATCGACCGCGCCTTCGGCGAGGGCTGGATCCGCGCAGAGCCGCCGGCCCACCGCACCGGGCGGCGTGTCGCCGTCGTCGGGTCTGGACCCGCGGGACTTGCGGCAGCGCAGCAGCTCAACCGCGCCGGCCACCGCGTGACGGTGTTCGAGCGCTCGGATCGCATCGGTGGCCTGCTCCGGTACGGGATCCCCGATTTCAAGATGGAGAAATGGGTGATCGACCGGCGCGTCGACCTGCTCGAAGCCGAGGGGATCACCTTCGAGACTGGCTATGACATCGGCATTGACGTGAGCGCGGAGCAGCTGCGGGAACGCTTCGATGCGGTCGTGCTCGGCGTCGGCGCCGACCGGCCGCGCGATATCGATGTTCCCGGGCGCGGACTGCGCGGCATCCACTTCGCGATGGACTACCTGGTGCAGCAGAACCGGCGGGTTGCAGGAGATCGTATCAGCGCTCATCCCGAGATCACCGCCCGTGGTCGCACGGTGCTCATCATCGGCGGCGGCGATACGGGCGCGGACTGCCTCGGTAATGTGATCCGCGAGCAGTGCCGCGAAGTGCAGCAGCTGTACATCTACGCGCAGCCGCCGGATTCGCGGCCGGAGGGGAATCCGTGGCCGCAGTGGCCACTCATCCTGCGCACGTACCCTGCGCATGACGAGGGGGGCTCACGAGAGTTCGGTCTCATGGTCACGCGCTTCGAGGGTGACAACGGCGATGTGGGCAGCGTTCGCGCGGTGCGTGTGGAAGCGCGTCGCGACCGTGGGAGCCGTGCGTTCGTCCCCATCTCCGAGGACGAGGTGCAGCTCGATGCCGACCTCGTGCTCATCGCGATCGGTTACGAGGGAGCGACGCGCTCCACGCTGCTTGATGAGCTCTCGATTACATGCGACGCGGGTGGCAACCTTGCCGTCGATGAGAGCTTCGCCTGTGCGACAGCGGGCGTCTTCGCGGCCGGGGACGCGGTGCGCGGTGCCTCGCTGATCGTCTGGGCCATCGCTGACGGGAGAGCTGCGGCGCGCAGCTGCGACGCATATCTGACCGGGAGCGTCCGGCTCCCCTAGCCTTACGCGGGCGGGGTCGGGGTTGATGTGGGAGCCGGCGTCGGCGTTGGCGTGGGAGCGGCACTCGCTGTCGGCGACGCGGGCGCCGACGGTGAGGGCTGATGGCGTTGGTGGAGGCCCCGTCGATGCGCTTGGCGAGACAGCCGGTGAGGCCCCTGCGCTCGGCGATGCGCCGGCCGACGGGGACGGCAGCGCCGATGGGATCACGTCTGGCAGCGGGCCGATCTTGAGAGCCGGGACGATATTCCCGATGCGCGGGAGATCCGCCTGGGGACCGCCGAAAGGCGCGTTCGAGCTCGGCGCGGCGATGACCAGCGCAGCAACCGCCGCGACCGCCGCGACTCCAAGCGCTGCGAGCGGAGCAACGAGCGTTCGCCTGCGGGCCGGCCGATCGCCGGTGTTCTGCGGCGAGCGAGCATACGCGACGCTCGGGCGTCAGGATGATTCCTCGGCTGCCAGGCTCGCCCACGGAGCGTTGGAATAGACGAAAGCTTCGAAGAGCAACAGCAACGCCAGCACGATGGTCGCGAGACTCGGAGAACGCACCAGCATCGCCACAGCGCCGGCGACGCTCGCGACCACCAGGAGCGTCTCCGCGCGCGACGCGCGGAGCGCACCGATGAGTGAGCGACCCTCCTTGCTCTTGGCGGTGCGGAGAAAGTCCGCATGCTTTTGCACGAGGCCGCGGACGCACGCGAGCGTCACCAACCACGTCGTGACGTCGCCCCGGGTTGGCTCCACGACCCGCCCGTCTGGTTGGATGAAGACCTGCTTGTACCCGGCCCACGCCGCGCCCAGCACAGTTCGAAGGCGGTTCGAGGGCGCCGGCGCCGCGCCTCCCGGAGGCGTTGGCGTGGCGGCACCGCACACGGCCAGCATGAGGCTGCCCGCCAGTGCTGCAGAGGCAACCCGTTGCGGTCGCGCGAAGCCGGATTGGGCCTGGAGGCTCGCAGCCGACATGAGCCAAAACTCCACGTGGGTGCTTGGTCGATCTGCTCACGGGAGCCTCAGGCTCATCCGTTCGCATCCAATCTGTTAGCTGGACTAGCAGATTAATTGGACGTTACGGTATCAAAGCGCTCTGTCGGAACGGCCTGCGGGTCTGGCTTGGGAGGCCACGAGGAGGTGCCCGACTGTCGCTCGGATCGCCCATGTTTCGTGCCACGCGCACCAGCCGGAACCATATGTGATAGTATCGCTGTACGAATCAGCTATACGATCGCTGACAGTATCTTGGGATAGGGCGGGCAGCGACGCAAGGAGGTAGTTGCAATGGGCCTTGGAGTAGGCATCTTCCTGTTGGCGGTGGGAGCCGTCCTGGCTTTCGCCATCCACGTCACGACCAGCGGGGTCGACCTTCACACCATCGGGTACATCCTCATGGGAGTGGGTGCGCTCGGCATCGTGCTGGCGTTGATCTTCTGGTCGTCGTGGGGCGGTCCGGGATACATCAGGCGGAACGGAACCACCACGACCACGGTCGACGATCGTCCGCTCTGACGGCGACCGAGTCGCACCGACCAACCACGAAGACACATTGAAGTTCGCGACACAAGGAGGCGAGGCGTGATCGTTCTGGGCATCATCCTGCTCATCATCGGGTTGCTGGCAGCAATCCCCGTACTGGTGACCGTTGGCGTCATCCTCATCGTCCTCGGGCTCGTGCTCGAACTGCTCGGGATGGCCGGGCATGCGGTGGGTGGCCGGCGCCACTACTACTGAGGGGCTCAGCCCCTCCCAACGCGCTGAAAAGAGACACGTCCCCCACGGGGCGTGTCTCTTTTGTTCTTCGGCGACATGGTGCGGCCACGTTGCACCACGCCGGTGCAGCGCGCCGCGCGATGTGGCGCGCTGCCGGCTCGCGCCGGTTACGCCGTGCGGCTGGCGATCCGAGATGCAGGGGCCTCGGGCGCAAAGCCCACGACGAGGAGGACCACCGCGGATACCGCGTGAAGCGCGATGTCGAGCCCGCCGATCGGCACGATGCCGAGGAAGTTCCCCGTGTTGAAGATGGCTCCAGCTACGGCGAGCACCAGGTAGATGATTCCGATGCCCCGGGCGAAGAGACGCGAAGCGCTCGCTCCTCGGGAATACGCGAGCAATCCGAGTGCGCCAACGGCCATGTGCACGACGTTGTGCACGGCGTTCACCGGGAACAACCCAAGGAGGTTGTGGGCCGCGATCCCATCGGCGCCTCCGACGATCGGAATGAAGCCGGCGATGCCGACGAGCAGATAGACGGCACCGAAGATGCCGGCCGCGGTCTTGGAGATGGACATGTGATCCCTCGTAGTAGCGGTCCTGTGACCGTGGTTGTCGGCTGGGTCTGGGAGTTGCTACGCGGCGTGTACCGCAGGTGGATCAGTGTTCAGGCATCGCCGCAGGTGATCCGGCCTCGTGGACGTGGCCGTATCACTTCACGACGATGGATATGTCCGGCGACCACACGATTGCGCTCACGGGACTGCTGTTTCTTCCAGTTGCGGTGATCCCCGTACTGCTTGCGCTGCAGAACGCTGCGGGAAGATCAGCGCGCGCCGCTCATCTCTGGTCACTGGTCGAGACGGCAGGTCCGGCGACGCGGCTGAGCTCGCTGCTCCTGCTCGCGACGGCGGACATTCACCTCACGCTGGTGCCGGTGCATCTGGTCGAACAGCCCATCACTGGCGTTCTCTTTCTGCTGGATGGGATCGCGTTGACGGCGGTTGCGCTGGCGGCCTTTGTGACACCGCGCTGGCGCGTGCCGGCGCTGATCCTCCTGGTCGCCAACATCATCGCCTACACGCTCTACCTTGGGGCCGGCTGGGAGGGCGCCGACGTCATCGGTGTCGGAACGAAACTGGTCGAGCTCGCAGGGATCGTCGTGGTCTGTCGCTCGTATCGCGAATCGTCGGGATCGCTTCGCGCTGCACCCGTGACATCGGTCCGCTAGCGAGGGTTGGGCCGGTCGAGGTTCCAGTGGCGTCCGACCACGGCCAGCCACGACCCATTCGGGGTCGCCGTGAGTCCGAAGCGGCTGATCATTCGCTGTCCACCTTCGTGGTCGCCGTACAGCAGGTCGATGGTCACGGGTTGTGCCGCGGTCGCGGCGTCGCGGGCGACGCCGAAGATCGGGTCGTTCGGATCGCGAAACGCACCCTGCCAGAAGCCGGTGTCGCCGGCGGGGACGTAGATGTCGCGGCTCATGCGCCGGAAATCGCGGACATCCGCCGGGTCGGTGCCCGCGATTCGTTCCGGGTAGAAGTGCCAGCCATGGAGCACCGCGATCCCGGACCCGGCGTTGCGAAGGCCGATCACCAGGTAGATCGCCTGCGGACTCACTTCGAAGGAAGCGTGGCCGCCGTCAATGGTCACCCAATGCAGGTCGTTGAACGAGACCTTCTGAGGCGGATCCTGAAGGCGCGACGGCATGAGCACCGGGCGCAAGCCGGCGAGCAGCGATCGTTCCGCGGCACGCGCCGCGCGATTCGCAGAGCGAACCGATGAGAACGTGGCGACCGCGAGGATCAGGGTTCCGCCCGCAGTCGCAAGCGCTGAGATCGTGACCCAGTCGACCATGACGCCGGAGCTTACCGATCCAGGAGGCTGAACGCGGCGCGGTGACGCCTCGTCAGGCTCGATGCGGGATCACTGCGGAAACATGCCCGGGGCTGGTCGCAGCCTCGACATCACGAGCCCCAAGACGTTCGCCGCACGAGCTGCAGACGAGAACGGCCTCGGTCACCGCTCCGCACGACTTGTGAGTCACCTGGAGCGGCGGCCCGCTCGGCGCCGCATAACGGTCACCCCACTGACGCATCGCGGTGAGAACGGGCCACAGGTCACGCCCCTTGTCGGTGAGTCGGTAGTCGTGCCGGGGTGGGTGCTCGGAGTACGCGACCGTGGCCAGCACGCCCGCATCCACCAGCGTGTTGAGCCGGTCCTGGAGGATGTTGCGGGAGATGCCGAGACGGCGCTGAAAGTCGTCGAACCGGGTCACGCCGAGAAACGCATCTCGGACGACGAGCATGCTCCACCACTCGCCGACGACCTCGAGGCACTGGGCAACCGAGCAGTCCATGCCCGCAAAGCTCTTGCGATCCATCGCGTCAGCTTAGTGAGTTGCATAATAGAACGCAAGTGCGTAGAGTCGCGACAATGACCCAGCAGAGCGCTGCGCCGTCGGCTGCGCAGGTCGCGACACCGGTTAGTCGCCGGCGAATCATCTTTGCGGTCACGGCACTCGGGGCGTTCATGGCGTCGCTGGATCTGTCGATCGTCAACGTGGCGTTCCCCGCGCTCGAACGATCCTTCCCGAGCGATCCGCGAGCGACGCTCGCGTGGGTGATCACCAGCTACGGGATCGTCTTCGGATCGCTGCTGGTGATCGCGGGACGCACCGCGGACCGGCTCGGCAGCCGGAAGGTGTTCTTCGCCGGCCTCGGCGTCTTCACCGCAGGCTCGGCGCTCTGCGGCCTGGCGCCGTCCGTGGAATTTCTCGTTGCCGGCCGGGTGATCCAGGGCTGCGGTGCGGCCGCGCTCCTGCCGGCCTCGTTGAGCCTTCTGCTTGCCGCATTCCCCACTGACCGCCGTTCCCAGGTTGTGGCCCTGTGGGGTGGTGTCGGAGCACTCGCCGTGGCCACCGGTCCGTCGCTTGGCGCGGCCTTGATCACCGTCGGAGGATGGCGCGCAGCGTTCTTCGTGAATGTGCCGATCGGTCTGGCTGCATGGATCGCGGGCCGCCGTGTCCTCGTCAAATCACATGCCGGTATCCCGGGGGCGGCGCCGGACTACTTCGGCGCGGTGCTCATCGCGTTGACCCTCTCCGCGCTCGTTCTCGGCATCACCGAAGGACCCACCTGGGGCTGGGCGACTGCACCGGTGATCGGTTGCTTTGCCGGCGCCGTGATCGTCGGTGCGCTGTTCCTGTGGCGGTCGGCGCGGCATCCCGAGCCGGTTCTCGACCTGACGCTCTTCAGGGCTCGATCCTTCAGCGTGGCCAACGCGGCGACGTTTCTGTACGCGATGGGATTCTTCGCGATGCTCCTGGGAAACATCCTGTTTCTCACGAGCGTGTGGCACTACCCGATTCTCGAAGCGGGACTGGCGGTGACACCCGGTCCGCTCGTCGTGGCGCTCGTATCGGGACCCGCGGGACGCACCGCGTCGCGCGTGGGCTTTCGCAAGATCCTGCTTGCCGGCTTCACCGTGTTCTTTGCCGGGTTGGTCTGGTTCGCCACCCGCGTCGGTGTCCAACCCGAGTACGTCACGACCTGGTTGCCGGGAACGCTGATCATCGGGCTCGGCATCGGGCTCACCTTCCCCGTACTCGGTGCCGCGGCCGTGTCGAGCCTGCATCCGAACCGCTTCGCGGTGGGGAGTGCGGTCAACCAGACCGCGCGCCAGATTGGTGGTGCCTTCGGTGTGGCGCTGCTCGTGGTCATCCTCGGAACGCCGCACAGTACCGTCGACGCGCTGGCGCACTTTCACAACCTCTGGTGGTACGCCGCCGGCACCACGGCGCTGTCGGGTCTCGCATGCACCCTCATCAGCCATAAGCCGCGGGTTGCGGTGGAGGCGGCGCCTGCAGCCGAGGTGGTCAGCGAGCCGGTCGCAGTCTAGGCGGCGAGCACCCGGCGCGCCTCGCGCGCCATCTGCGCGTCCTCGCGTGCAGTGACGACGACGACCGCAGGCCCGCCATTCCCCGGCGCGATGATTGCGTCTCCGTCGGCGGGCAAAAGGGAGTCCGGGAGCCCGAGGATGTCGAGGCGAGCGCAGAGGCGGCCGCGGACCAACGCGGAGTGCTCGCCGATCCCTCCGGTGAACACCAGCGCGTCGAGGCGCTCGAGCGACGTCGCGAGCCCGCCGATGACCCGGACGAGCACGTGGATGTAGACGTCGAGCGCAAGGACGCACGCCTGGTTGCCGAGCGCCGCCTCGCGCTCGACGTCGCGGATATCCGACATCCCGCAGAGCCCGAAGAGCCCGCTGCCGTGCTCGAGCAACCGCGTCATCGCCCCAACGGTGATTCCGTGAGATTCCTGCAGCCAGAGCAGCGCGCCGGGGTCGACGGTGCCGCTGCGCGACGCCATCACCGCGCCCTCCAACGGCGTGAAGCCCATGCTCGTGTCGACGCTGCGGCCATCTCGTACCGCGCACGCCGAGACACCGGAGCCGATGTGCGCGATCACAACGTGCAACTTTTCGGCGGGTCGTTGCAGCAACTCCGCGCTGCGCCGGCTTGACCACGCGTACGAGAGCCCGTGAAAGCCGTAGCGACGCACGCCCCAGTCGCGCCAGTGCCCCGGAATCGCGTACGTGGTCGCGAACTCGGGGATGGCGGCGTGAAACGCCGTGTCGACACAGACGATCTGGGGCCGGTCGATGCTCGCCCGCGCGGCGTCGAGGAGTGCGAGCGCGGGTGGGACGTGCAGCGGTGCGAGCTCGACTGCGGCGTCGAGCTGGTGACGCACCGCGTCATCGACGATGACGGCGTGCCGGATCGACGCCCCGCCGTGCACGAGCCGGTGAGCCACAGCGTCGACGTCGCCTACCCGCGCGGCGAAGTCGCGCAGCGCCGCTATGGGATCAGCGTCGCCGTCGGTCTCGTGCGCATCCTGGACCCGATCACCGTCATCGACAACGCTCAGCTTCAGACTGCTCGAGCCGGCGTTGACTGCGAGGATGCGCATCGATCAGGCCGAAGTGGCAGCCGGCGACCAGCGCTGCCTCACCCTGGCCAGCGCCAATCGCGGATCTCGGGCATGTCCTCGAAATATTCCCGCACGTAAGCGTGGTGCCGCCGCAGCTGCGACTCGCAGAAGCGGTGCAGGTCCTCGGCGCCGGCGGGAGTGCGCCGGGTACGGCGGAGCGCCTCCATGACCAGGTGGTAGCGACTCATCTCGTTCAACACCACCATGTCGAACGGCGTCGTCGTGGTCCCATGCTCGTTGTACCCGCGAACGTGGAATCGCGCGGCGTTGGGGCGCCCATGCACGACCTGGTGGAAGGCTCTCGCATAGCCATGAAACGCCATCACCACGTCGACGTCATCGGTGAACAGGTCGGTGAACGTCTCGGTGCTGAGCGCGTGAGGATGGAATGGCGCGGGGCTCATCGCGAGCAGGTCGACGATGTTGACCAGGCGAAACCGCAGGTCGGGCACGTACACGCGGAGCAGCGCCGCGGCGGCGAGAGTCTCCAGCGTCGGGATGTCGCCGGCGCAGCCGAGCACAACGTCCAGGTCGCCGTCAACCTCGTTTGACGCCCAGGACCATACCGATGCACCACGCGCGCAATGCTCGATGGCCGCTTCCATGGACAGATACTGGAGCTCCGGTTGCTTGTCGATGACGATCAGGTTCACGTAGCTCCGGCTGCTGAAGCAGTGATTCGCCACCGAGAGCAGGCAGTTCGCATCCGGGGGGAGGTACACGCGGACAACGTCGCCGCTCAAGGACATCACGGTGTCGATGAGCCCCGGGCCCTGATGGCTGAATCCGTTGTGATCGTTGCGCCAGCAGGTCGATGTCAGCAGGATGTTCAGTGCGGCGACCGGCTCGCGCCACGGTAAGACGCGCGCTGCCTCGAGCCATTTGGCGTGCTGAACGGTCATCGACGCGGACACCATCGCGAAAGCCTCGTAGGTTGCGAACAGACCGTGCCGCCCGGTGAGCAGATACCCCTCGAGCCAGCCCTCGCAGAGGTGCTCAGACAGCACCTCCATCACGCGTCCACCGGCGCTCACGTGATCGTCGATCGGGATCGTCTCCTCCTCCCAGCAGCGATCTTCGATGTCGAACACGGCACCAAGCCGGTTGCTGTTGGTCTCATCCGGGCAGAAGAGGCGAAAGTTGTCTGGATTGCGGCGGTAGATGTCGCGAATCCACTCCCCGAGCCGCCGGGTCGACTCCGCGACGGTGACCCCGGGGTTGACAGGCATCGCGTACTCGGTGAACTCCGGAACGTGCAGGGGACGGAGCAGCCGCCCGCCGTTGGCGTATGCCGTCGCACCCATGCGCTTGTCGCCATGCGGCATGAGCGACGTCACCTCCGGGACGGGAGCGCCACCCGGCTCGAACAGCTCGTCGGGTCGATAGCTGCGCATCCATGCCTCGAGCTGCGCGAGATGATCCGGGTTGGTCCGGACGTTGTCGAGCGGCACCTGGTGCGCACGGAAGGTGCCCTCAACGGGCAGCCCGTCGACGAACTTCGGTCCTGTCCATCCCTTGGGGGTGCGCAGCACGATTGCCGGCCAGATGGCCTGGCCCGAAGCGGCGCCGCTGCGCGCGGCCGACTGGATCTCGCGGATGCGCTCGTAGCAGCGATCGAGGGTCTGCGCAAACTCCTCGTGGACGGCACGCGGATCGTCGCCGCTGACGACGTGGACGTCGTATCCGTGAGCGGTCAGCAAGCCTCGGACATCCTGCTCACGCGCGCGACCGAGCACCGTAGGGCCGCTGATCTTGTAGCCGTTGAGCTGCAGGATGGGGAGCACCGCCCCGTCGCGACGAGGATCGAGGAAGCTCACGCCTTTCCAGGATCCCTCGAGCGGTCCGGTCTCCGCCTCACCGTCGCCGACCACGCATGCCGCGATCAAGTCGGGATTGTCAAAAACTGCTCCGAAGGCGTGCACCAGGGCATATCCCAGCTCGCCGCCCTCGTGGATGGACCCGGGCGTCGGCACGCTGACGTGGCTGGGGATGCCGCCCGGCGTCGAGAACTGACGCACCAGGCGGAGGAGGCCGGGGTTGTCGAGGGAGACCTCCGGGTAGATCTCGGAGTAGGTCCCTTCGAGGTACACGTTGGCGACGATCGCGGGGCCGCCGTGGCCGGGCCCGGCGATGTACAGGACGTCGCAGTCCCGCTGCTGGATCAGACGGTTGAGCTGGAGATAGATGAGGCTCTGCGCAGGCGACGTTCCCCAGTGACCGAGCAGCCGTGGCTTGATGTGCTCCGCACGCAGTGGTTCGCGCAGCAGCGGATTCGCCTGAAGGTAGATCTGCGCGACGGTGAGGTAGTTCGCCGCTCTCCAGGAGGTGACGAGAGCGTCCAGGTCGACGGTGCCGGTGGACGGGGTCAGTGTGGTCACCACCGCCATCGTAGCCGGGGCGGAGGGTTGCACCGGAATGGCACATTTCTCTGGGAGAGATGCAAGAGCAACCACCGAGCGAGAGCGGCAGGGGCGGCAGACGCCGCGTGAACACGCCCTCGGTCGTTGCCCTCCTGTGCATCATCGCCGTCGCCAGCGCGATCGGGATCGTGATCTCGCTCAGTCAACGCCCCACGTCCGCTCCGGTCAGCACCTCTCCCACACCGACCTCGGCGCCGCAATCACTCTCGCCGACCCCGGTACCACTCGAGCCCGAGGCCGGCATCGGCTTCAGTGTCGCCGACGACCTGGCGACGCACGAGGTCGTGCTCTTCGGCGGTGTCGGCGACTACCCGAACACCTGGCTCTGGGACGGCGCCAGGTGGACGCTGGCCCATCCATCGCTCAGCCCCGCCGGGCGTTTCGGCGCCTCCGAGGCCTATGACCCGCAGACCAAGACAGTGATGCTCTTCGGCGGGCGACTCGAGCCCGGCGATCCCGTCCACGACACGTGGGCGTGGGACGGGACCACGTGGGTGCAGCTCGACAGCGGGGCGGGCGGCCCAGATCCCGGTGAGGGATCCGACATGGCCTGGGACCCGGCGACCACACAGATGGTGCTGCTGACGCGGTCGGGGGTGATCTCGAATCCCGGCGCGACATGGGTTTGGGCCGGGACAGACTGGACCCGGTCGGCCGGTGGGGCGCTGCCTGCCGGCGCGACCTACAGTCCGATGGGGTACGACCCCGTGACGCGCTCGCTCATCGCAGTCGGCTGTTGCGTCGGGCCGCCACCGTCCACCGGCGCGGTGAACACGACGTGGAGGTGGAGTGGCAGCGTGTGGACGCTCCTGCCGCCGACGGCGGGAGCTCCCATCAACGGATCGACCATGGCGCTCAATCCGGCGACGGGCCGCCTCGTGCTGTGCAGCTGCAGCGGATCCGCGTCGTCGACGCAACTGGCTCTGTGGGTCTGGGATGGGCATGACTGGGCATCGTTTCCGACTGCCGTACTCCCCGTGGCCGGCGGGACTGAGGTCACCGACGGCACTGAGCTGCTGATCTTCGGACCACCGAAGTCCGTCGCTCAGTCACAGTCGCCACCCGTCGACGCCTGGGTGCTCACACCCCGTTCCACCTGGGCTCAGCTCGGGAAGGTCACGTAACCGACGAGACATTCAGCCGCCGGAGCTGCACGCCCCGGCGGTCATCTGCTGGCCGATCTGACCCGGCGAGGTGACGATCCCAAAGTTCCAGTTGTTCTCCGCGAAGGCCAGGTAAGCCACGGTCGTGACGAGCGGAATCGTTCCGCCGTTCGGAGGCGGTGCGTTGAGGTCGGCGCAGGCGGCGGTCAACACCTCGCCGGAGGTGGCACTCGGCCCCAGCGCGAGCAACTTTGACGGGATCTTGGCGAAGAAGATGATCGCGGCGACGTTCGGACGTCCATCCGGACACTGGTGGCGAGACAGTGCCGTCCTGCGCGACCGTCACGCCGCCGCAGTTCTCGGGCTGACCGGGAAACGGCCACGGCGTCGGTCCAGGCGGTGTGGCGACCGGTACTGACAGCGGGACGGCTGTTGGCGTCGCGGTGGGCGCGGTCGTTGTGGAAGCGGACTTCGTGGGAGCGGGCGTCGTGCTGCCGCAGGCAACAACCACGAGCCCGGCGCCGGCGACGGCCATCGCCGTGAGGTGCTTTCCGAATTTCAACTGCGACACGTGGCTCATATAACGCCAGATCCCAAAGAGGGATACGCCGCGAAGCGGAGGCGGAGTCCACGGCTCGAAACGCTAGGCTGGGTGATTATCACCACCACAGCACCGGCAACCCGAGACGTCACTTTCCCATCGCGGGGCTCGACATTTCTCGGCTACCTCGCGCTTCCGGATGCCGTGGGTCCGCACCCCGGCGTGGTCGTGATCCATGAAGCCTTCGGCCTCACCGACAACATCCGCGACATCACGCGTCGATTCGCCCACGAGGGATACGTGGCACTCGCGGTCGACCTGTTCACTGGGCACAGCCGCACCGTTTGCATGGCGTCTCTCATGGGCTCGATGCTCACCGGTCGCGAGCCCGCATCAATTGCGGACCTGGGCGCGGCGATGGACCATCTCATCGCGCAACCCGAGGTGGACCCGGAGCGTGTTGGTGCCATCGGTTTCTGCATGGGCGGTGGCTTCGCCATCGCCTGGGGCCGGCGGGACCGGCGGCTCCGCGCCATCGCGCCCTTCTACGGCACCAACCCGCGCCCCCTCGAGGCGGTTCGCCGGATGTGCCCGGTGGTTGGCAGCTACCCGGGCAAGGACTTCACCGCGGGGTCCGGGCGGAAGCTCGACGCCAGGCTTGCAAAGCTGGGCATCGCCCGCGACATCAAGGTGTATCCGGGGACGCGACACTCGTTCTTCAACGATACCGGCAAGGCATACAACGCTGATGCGGCTGCTGATGCGTGGCGTCGTACGCTCGAGTTCTTCGCCGAGCATGTGCAGTCACCGCGGCCTCCCCGATGACCGAACCAATCGATGTCCGCGAGCGAATGGAACTGTGCGATCTTCTCCTCGAGCTCGGCCCGGACGCGCCCACCCTGTGTGACGGCTGGACGACCGCTGATATCGCTGCGCACCTCGTTTTGCGCGAGCACTACCACCGCTGGTCCGATGCGCAGCGCGCAGCGGAGAAGGCGAAGGGATTGCCGGCGATGGTTGCCCGGCTGCGCGCCGGCGCGCCGTTGATCCCGTGGCGTCTGCCGCGCATACGCAATGTGTTCAACGGGTTGGAGTATTTCATCCACCATGAGGACGTGCGCCGCGCCAACGGCCGCGAGCCGCGTCCGCCAATGGCTGATCTCGAGGCGCTGTCGTGGCGGATGACCGGTTTCACGGCTCGCCGGATCGCGCGCAAGATCCGCCCTCACGGCTTGGAGCTGGTTCGCCCCGGCGGCGAGCGACGACGCTACGGAACAGGCGACGGGGTAACCATCACGGGCCCGGCGACCGAGATCGGCCTCTACCTGAGCGGCAGGCGCTCCGCAGCGCGGGTGATCCTTGATGGCGCGCCCGATGCCGTGGCCGCAATCGAGCACGCCAACCTTTCGGTCTGAGTATCGAAAGGCGGCAGGATCGGTGAATGAACCCGTGACCCGGATGCTCGCGGACGATGCCGCGTCACGAGCACTCGGCATCCAGGTGCACGATGTCAGCGCAGGTGCCGCGACCGCGACAATGACCGTGCGCGCGGACATGGTGAACGGTCATGGCATCACCCACGGCGCCTACGTGTTCGCGGTTGCGGACACCGCTTTCGCATGCGCCTGCAACAGCCACGGCCCGCTGACGGTCGCCGCCGCAGTCGACATCACCTTCGTTGCGACATCGCGTGCAGGCGATGTGCTCGAGGCGCAGGCCGTTGAGCGCACACGGTTCGGACGCTCGGGCATCTATGACGTCACCGTCCGCCGCGGCGATGACGTCATCGCGGAATTTCGCGGCACCAGCCGCACGGTCGGGAATGCGCCGGCGTGAACCTCGGTACGGCCCCGCCGCCCGAGCTGCTCGACACCGGCGAGCGTCTGAGCCGCGACGAGTTGCTCGCCCTGCAACTCGATCGACTGCGCTGGTCACTTCGGCATGCGCACACCAACGTGCCGCATTACCGGAGCGCATTCGACGCCGCGGGTGTCACGCCTGACGACTGCGAGACGCTCGCCGACCTCGCGCGCTTTCCGTTGACCACCAAGCTCGATCTTCGCGACAACTACCCGTTCGGCATGTTCGCGGTACCGCGCTCGGAAGTGCGCCGCATCCACGCGTCGAGCGGCACAACCGGACGGCCGACGGTTGTGGGTTACACGCAGGACGACCTCGATACGTGGGCCGGCCTGGTGGCGCGATCGATCCGGGCAGCCGGTGGACGTCCCGGGGACATCGTGCACGTCGCCTACGGCTACGGCCTGTTCACCGGTGGCCTTGGAGCGCATTACGGGGCTGAGCGTCTCGGCTGCACGGTGGTCCCGGTGTCGGGCGGGATGACCCCGCGCCAGGTGCAGCTGATTCGTGATTTCGAGCCCGCGATCATCATGGTCACGCCCTCCTACATGCTCGCGCTCATCGACGAGTTCGAGCGTCAGGGTGTGGATCCTCGAACGAGCTCGCTGCGCATCGGCATCTTTGGCGCGGAGCCGTGGACCGAGGCGATGCGCGCCGAGATCGAAGGACGCATGGACATGCACGCGGTCGATATCTACGGTCTGTCGGAGGTGATGGGTCCCGGCGTCTCGCAGGAATGTGTGGAGACCAAGGACGGCCTGCACATCTGGGAGGACCACTTCTATCCAGAGGTCATCGACCCTGTGAGCGGCGAGGTGCTTCCGGACGGAGCGATCGGCGAGCTGGTCTTCACGTCGCTGACCAAGCAGGCGCTCCCGGTCATCCGCTACCGGACGCGAGACCTCACCCGCTTGCTCCCGGGGACCGCCCGGCCCGCCTTTCGACGCATGGAGAAGGTGACCGGCCGGAGCGACGACATGATCATCCTGCGCGGCGTCAACGTCTTTCCCACCCAGCTCGAGGAGCTGGTCGTTCGCACCGCCGGTCTTTCCCCGCACTTCCAGGTGATCCTCGAGCGCGAGGGCCGGCTCGACACGCTGACCGTACGCGTCGAGGCTCGGTCCGACTGCCCGCCCGAGCGTCGTGACCCCGCAGCGGAGGCGCTGGCGCGCGAGGTCAAGGACCGAGTTGGAGTCACCATCGCCGTTGAGGTCGTCGACCCCGACACCGTCGAGCGCTCGGTGGGAAAGCTCCAGCGGGTCGTCGACCGCCGGTCGTAGACTCCGCCAGCCCGCCAGTCCAGGCGTTCACGGGAGGCATTTCGGGTGGATCGGTTTCTTCTCTACCGGACCTACGATGAGCTGGAGGTCGGGCAGAGCCAGCGCACCCGCGGCCGGACCATCACGGAGACGGACATCGTCAACTGGTGCGCGCTGACCGGCGACTGGTTCTACCCGCACATCGACAAGGTGGCTGCGGAGCGATCGATGTTCGGACAGCGGGTCGCCCCCGGGATCATGGTGTTCGCACTCGGCACCGGACTCGGCGTGCCCAGTGACGCGACAACGATCCTGGCGAACTACGGCACCGATCGACTGCGCTACACGGCGCCGACCTGGATCAACGACACGATCTACCTCGACATCGAGGTGATCGAGAAGTCCGACAAGGACGCGAAGGCCGGACTCGTGACCTATCGCTGGGACATCCTCAATCAGAACGGGGTCACCGTCTGCGCGAGCCAGCTCAAGATCCTCACCGCCAAGGAGCGCGCGGCATATGCCGGAATCTGACGGCGAAGCCACAGTCCTGCTGACCTTCGATGGCGGCGTCGCGGAGCTCGTGCTCAACCGCCCCGCCAAGATGAACGCGATGAACTTGGCGATGGTGCGCGAGCTCGGCGAGAGCCTCGACACGGTGGAGTCGAAGGGTGCACGAGCGCTGCTGGTGCGCGGCGAGGGCCGCGCGTTCTGCAGCGGTCGCGACCTTGCTGACGCCGACCCGCTCCACGAGGATGGCGAGGCGATCCTTCGAGACATCTTCAATCCGCTGATCGAGCGTCTCGCCGGCCTCGCGGTGCCCACCATCGCGGCGGTGCAGGGTGCGTGTCTCGGAACCGGCCTCGGGCTGGCACTTGCCTGCGACCTGATCTACGCGGCGGACGACGCGCGGATCGGATCCCCGTTCGCGCGCATCGGCGCGGTCCTCGACAGCGGGGCGCATGCCGCGTTCGTCGCGCGAGTCGGCGCACATCGCGCACTCGAGCTCATCTACACGGGACGCTTGCTGTCGGGGCGTGAGGCAGCCGAGTGGGGGCTGGTCAACCGCAGCGTGGCCGGCGCCGACCTGCTGCGCCGGACGCGCGAGGTTGCAGCGTCGATTGCCCCCGGTCCCACCGCGGCGTTCGTGGAGTCCAAGCGGATCGTGCGCAGCATCACCGACGCCTCGCCGTCTTTCGCCGAGGTGCTCGCCGCGGAGGCTGCGGCCCAGGGCCGCGCATCGCGCACGCACGACTACCAGGACGGTATCTCCGCCTTCCAGGAAAAGCGCAAGCCCGCGTTCACCGGAAACTGAGACGCGCCAGCCGATGACCGACGACCTCGCAACCTCATTTCCAAGTCTTGTCTTCGAGCGACCCGAGGCCGGGATCCTCGTGATCACGATGAAGGCCGAGGGTCGCCTCAACGCCGCGGACGCGGCCATGCACCGCGACCTCTCGGAGGTGTGGCGCGCGGTGGACACGGACGCCGAAACGCGTGCCGTGATCATCCGCGGGGCGGGAGGCACCTTCTCGTCGGGTGGGGACTTCGACCTCATCGAAGCGATGGCCGCGGACTTCGCGGTTCGCGCGCGGGTGCTCCGCGAGGCTCGCGACCTCGTCTACAACGTCATCAACTGCAGCAAACCGATCGTCTCGGCGATGGACGGGGTCGCCGTCGGCGCGGGCCTGGTCGTGGGCCTGCTCGCCGATATCTCGATCGCCGGCCGCACCGCGCGGCTCATCGACGGGCACACCCGGATCGGAGTCGCCGCCGGCGACCACGCCGCAATCATCTGGCCGCTCCTCTGCGGCATCGCCAAGGCGAAGTACCACCTTCTGCTCTGCGAGCCGGTCAACGGCGAGGAGGCCGAGCGCATCGGCCTGGTCTCGCTCAGCGTCCCGGATGACCAGGTCCATGCCAAAGCGCTCGAGGTCGCTCGCAAGCTCGCCGCGGGGTCCCCGACTGCGATCAGCTGGACCAAGTACGCGCTCAACAACTGGCTGCGCGCGGCCGGCCCCATCTTCGACAGCTCGCTGGCCCTCGAATTTCTCGGCTTCACCGGTCCTGACGTCGTCGAGGGTGTCGCCGCGAGGCGGGCGAAACGCGCGCCGAACTTCGGTGCCCAGGGTCCGCAGGGGTAGGATCGGTCAACGTGAGTGTGGAGGTGTCGTCCGCCGCAAGCGGGCCGTCCTCATTTCCCGGGCTGTCCCAGGCGGCCTGGCAGGATGTTGCTGCCGAGGGCGCGCTCGGCGCAGCCACTCCGCATGACGTTGATCTGAGCGCCGAGCAGCTCCGCTCCCTCTACCGCCTGATGGCGCTGAGCCGCCGGGTCGATCGGCAGGCGATCAACCTCACCCGCCAGGGAGCGCTCGGCGTCTTCGCCTCGAGCCAGGGTCAGGAAGCTGCACAGGTGGGCGCGGTGTTCGCACTCGAGGCGGACGACTGGCTCTTCCCGACGTATCGCGAGACCGTCGGCACCTTCGCGCGCGGGGTCGACGTCGTCGAGCTCCTCGCCCTTTTCTCCGGCAGCTGGCATTGCGGCTTCGACCCGTACAAGTACCGGGTCGCGCCGCTGACGACCCCGCTGGCCACCCAGGCGCTGCACGCGGTCGGTCTGGCGATGGCCGCACGGATCAAGCACGATCCGATCGTCGCGCTGACGTTCTTCGGTGATGGCGCCGCCAGCGAGGGCGACGCCCACGAGGCGCTCAACATGGCGGGCGTCTACGGCGCGCCGGTGGTCTTCGTCGTCCAGAACAACGGCTACGCGATCAGCGTGCCGTACCGCCTCCAGACAAAGGCGTCGTCAATTGCGCTCCGTGCGGCGGGGGTCGGCATCCCCGGCATCCGGGTCGACGGCAATGACGTCGTCTCGGTCTACGGAGCGGTGAAGACCGCCGTCGACCGGGCCCGACGCGGTGACGGGCCGACCCTGGTTGAGGCGGTCACCTACCGCCTCGAGGCGCACACCACCGCCGACGACACCAGCCGGTATCGCAGCGATGACGAGGCAACCGAGTGGCGCGGACGCGATCCTGTCGAGCGCTTCCTGCGGGTGCTGCGCGAAGGTGGGGTCGTCGACGATGCCTTCGTCGCCGAGGTCGAAGCCGAGGGAGAGGCGACCGCGGCTCGCATGCGGGACTTTCTCTTCGATGCGCCGGCGGGCGACCCGCGCGAGATGTTCGACCATGTGTATGCGGCACGCACGCCGCAGCTGGATATCGAGCGCGCGCTCCTCGAGCAGGAATTGCGGGCGGCCGAGGAGAGCTGATGGAGCTGACCATGGCCGGCGCCCTCAACGCGGCGCTGCGCGACTCGATGCGCGATGACGACTCGGTGGTTGTGTATGGCGAGGATGTCGGCCGGCTCGGCGGCGTGTTCCGCGTCACGGACGGGCTCCAGGCGGAGATGGGCACGGATCGCTGCTTCGACACGCCGGTGGCGGAGGCGGGGATCGCGGGCACCGCACTCGGCATGGCGCTCTACGGTCTCCGTCCAGTCGTGGAGATGCAGTTCGACGGCTTCTCCTATCCGGCGCTCAACCAGGTGATCAGCCACGTCGCGAAGTACCGCAACCGTACCCGCGGGCGGGTCGGGCTGCCGCTGGTCATCCGCATTCCATACGGCGGCGGCATCGGAGCCGTCGAGCATCACTCGGAGAGCCCGGAGGCGTACTACGCGCACACCGCGGGACTCACAGTCGTCTCCCCGGGGACGCCCGCCGACGCGTACGCGCTGCTCCGCGCCTCGATTGCCTTCGACGACCCGGTGATCTTCCTCGAGCCCAAGCGGCGCTACTGGTTGAAGGAGGAGCTCGACCTGCCGGTGGCGGCTCCGCCGATCGGCGAGGCGATCGTGCGCCGCGAGGGGACAACCGCGACCGTGATCGCCTACGGACCGATGGTCACCACCGCGCTCGAGGCAGCCACGCGCGCCTCGGACGAGCAGGGGTGGGAGCTCGAGGTCGTCGATGTGCGCACGCTCTCGCCATTGGACATGGGCACGCTCGTGGCCAGCGCGACCAAGACCGGGCGTGCCCTGGTGGTCCACGAGGCTGCGCGCTTCGTCGGCTACGGCGCGGAGATCGCGGCCGAGTTGAGTGAGCGTGCCTTCGGCTACCTGGCGGCGCCTGTGCTGCGCGTCACCGGCTTCGATGTCCCCTACCCGTCGGCAAAGATCGAGCGCCACTTCCTCCCCGACGCGGATCGCATCCTCGACGCCGTCGGACGACTGCTCGAGTACTGATCGATGCCCACGATTCGCGACTTCCTCATGCCCGACCTCGGCGAAGGGCTGACCGAGGGAGAGATCAACCGCTGGTTGGTGGCCGAGGGGGATGTCGTCGTCGTCGACCAGCCCGTCGCCGAGATCACCACCGAGAAAGCGGTCGTTGAGGTCCCGACTCCGTTCGCTGGACGCGTGGCCACGCTGCACGGCGCTGAGGGCGCCACCATCACGGTCGGCAAACCGTTGATCAGCATCGAGGTGGCCGTCAGCGCGAGTGCCGAAGGCGCGTCGGGCAATCTCCTGGTCGGGTACGGGACCAGCGAGGCGGCGCCACGGTCGCGCCGGAGTGCACCACTCCAGCGTCCGGACGGCCCCGCGCCAGTCGCAACTGCAGCGATGCCACCGGCGTCTCCGCTGGTCAGACGGCGGGCGATCGAGCTGGGCATCGACCTGAGCACCGTCACCGGCAGCGGACCGGGCGGCATGGTCACCCAGGCCGACCTCGAGCGGGCGCAGTCCCGCGACGGTGCGACCTCGACGAGCGAGCAGCCTGCAGCCGCCGGCACGACCCGCATCGCGCTCACCGGCGTGGATCGTATTGCCGCGGAACGGCTCACCCGGTCTCACCACGAAGTGCCGAGCGCGACCGCGTGGCTCAGTGCCGATGCAACCCGGCTCATGGAGTTGCGTGCGGAGCTGCCAGCCGGGTCGACCGACTCGTCGGTGACACCCTTCGCCATCATCCTTCGGCTCTGCACCGTAGCGCTCCGGAAATTCCCCCGGCTCAACGCTCATTTCGACACCGAGACCAACGAGGTTGTCCGTTTCACGCCGATCCATCTCGGGGTCGCGGTGCAGACCGATCGTGGACTGGTCGTTGCGGTGATTCGCGATGCGCAGACCAAGTCGCTGCGGGTCATCGCGGACGAGCTGCAGGTGCTCGCCGGCGCCGCGCGAGACGGCTCCATCGATGCGGCCGATCTCCGCGGCAGCACCTTCACCGTGTCCAACTTCGGCGCCTTCGGCGTCGACGGCGGTACGGCGATCATCAATCCCCCGGAGGCGGCAATCCTTGGCGTCGGGCGGATTGCGACGCGGCCGTGGGTCGTCGACGACCAGGTCGCACCGCGCTCCGTCGTCGAGCTGTCGCTCGTGTTCGACCACCGTGTCGCGGACGGCGGCGTCGCCGGTGGTTTCATCCGGCACCTGGCGGACCTGATCGAAACACCCGACGAGGCGATTGCAGATGACTGAAAGCCCGGCCAAAGCGCCCGTCGCCCAGGCGGAGCTCCGCCGCGCGCAGGCGGATACCTGGGTGTACTTCGACGGCGAGCTCCGCCGCTACGGGGACGCGCACCTCGGGCTGCTCACCCACGCGCTGCACTACGGCACGGGTTGTTTCGAGGGCATTCGCGCGTACTGGAGCGAGCGACAGCACCGGATCAACGTCTTCCGGATGGCCGATCACTTCACGCGCATGACCGGCAATGCGCGGATGCTCCACATGCAACTCCCGCACAGCGTCGACGAGCTCTGCGCTATCACCGTCGAATTGATGCGGCGCAACGACTTTCGCACCGACGTGTACATCCGGCCGCTGGTCTTCAAGGCGAATGAGGAGATCGGCATTCGCTTTCACAACCTGCGCGACGGATTCATGATCGTGCCCGTCCCGTTCGGCGCCTACGTGGATACGACCGGTGGCATCCGCTGCCAGGTGTCCAGCTGGCGCCGAATCGATGACAACGTCGCGCCCGCACGATCCAAGGCGACGGGCATCTACATCAACAGTGCGCTCGCCAAGACCGAGGCCTTCCTCAACGGGTTCGACGAGGCGATCCTCATGACCCAGGACGGTCATGTGTGCGAAGGCAGCGCGGAGAACCTCTTCATCCTGCGGCGCGGTCAGCTGATCACGCCGCCGGCATCGGAGAACATCGTCGAAGGGATCACGCGCTCGGTGTTGATGCAGTTCGCGCGGGACGAGCTCGGCGTCCAGGTCGTCGAGCGGACCATCGACCGCAGCGAGCTCTACATCGCCGAAGAGGTTCTGCTCTGCGGCACCGGCGCGGAGGTCTCAGCGGTCATCGAGATCGACAACCGCCGCATCGGTGACGGCGAGCCGGGCGAGGTGACCCGTGCGCTCCAGGACCGCTACTTCGCTGCCTGCAAAGGCGAGGATGACCGCTACGCGAGCTGGCTGACCCCGATCATCTGAGGGTGTCGTCTCGCGACGAGCTCACTGATCGAAGTCGAGGACGACGGTCGGCGTTGTTGGATGCGACTGGCAGGCAAGGACGAAGCCGTCGTCGATCTCGCGCTGTTCCAGGGCGAAATGCTGGTCCATCTCGACGCTGCCGCTGACCAGCCGAGCACGGCATGTGCCGCAGACGCCGCCCTTGCATGCATAGGGCGCGTCGGAGCGCAGGCGAAGCGCGGCGTCGAGGATCGGCTCGCCATCGGCGTCGACGTTGAAGGTCGAGCTGCGTCCGTCGAGGATGATCGTGACCTCCGCGGCACCTGCTGACGGTGTCGAGATGCGCTGCTCGACGGACCGCGGACGCTGGGCGTCCTTGGCATGGAAGAGCTCAGCATGCACGTGTTCAGCATCGACACCGTGTCCGAGGAGCACGTCTTTAGCCGACTCGATCATCTCCCGGGGTCCGCAGAGAAACCATTCGTCGACATCGTCGGGACGGATCAGCTGGTCGAAGAACAGGTTGAGCCGCTCGGCGTCGATGTGCCCATGGAACAGCTGCACCTCCTGCTGCTCACGCGAGAGCACGTGATACAGCGCGAACCGCCCTGGGTACCGGTTCTTCAGGTCCTCGAGCTCCTCGAGAAACATGATGTCCTTGACCGTTCGATTCCCGTAGATCAGCGTGACCGAGCTCTGCGGTTCGACGGCGAGAATGGTGGTGACATTGGACAGGATGGGCGCGATCCCGCTTCCGGCCGCGATCATCGCGTAGGAGAGCGCATGGCCTGGATCGAGCGGGGTGTTGAAGTGGCCGATCGGCGTGACGACCTCGACAACGTCGCCTGCGCGGAGCCTTTCCAGCGCGAACGCGGAGAAGGTGCCGCCGGGAAGGCGTTTCACCGCCACGCTGAGCTCCCCTGAGCCGGCGGCGCTGCAGATGGAGTAGCTGCGCCTGGCATCGTCTCCGGCGGCCTCGCACCGGAGCGAGACGTGCTGGCCGTGCGTGAACAGGAAGTCGCTTTCGAGCTCGGGCGGAATCTCGAACGCGATCACCACCGAGTCATCGGTGAGCGGCTCGATTGCTTTCACCCGAAGTGGGTGGATGGTCGCGCGACGATGTCCTGCGGACACCTCCGCTACCGGCGCGGCGGCCAAACGCTCAGTGCTCCTTGAAGTGCGGGAAGGTCTCGCCACAGGCGGCGCACTGACGCACCGCCTGGCACTGCGTCGAACCGAAGTGCGCCAGCTCGTGCGTTCTCGTCGAGTCGCAGCGCGGACACAGCACCGCGATGGTGAGTGGCTTGAGGTCGAACCCCTGACGAGGGGGTGCTATGCCGTACTCACGGAGCTTGACCCGGGCCGCCTCGGACATCCACTCCGTGGTCCAGGCCGGCGACAGCACCGTACGCACGGTCACGTCGGCGTAGCCCTGATCGCGTACACAGCGCTCGACATCCTCACGGATGGTGTCGAGCGCCGGACATCCCGAGTACGTCGGCGTGATATCGACGTCGACGTGACCGGAAGCGTCGATGCGGACGTCGCGCAGGATGCCGAGGTCCGCGATGGTCAGGGCAGGCATCTCCGGGTCGGGGATCGCCCCGGCTGCGCTCCGGATCTCGTCGATCGCGTTCACCAGGTCACCCCAGGAAAAGAGCGGTGGAGGTGCTGCATCTCAGCCAGCATGTACCCGAACGGCTCGGTATGTAGTCCTTGCCGGCCACCCGAGGGCTTCCATGTGCTCTGCGGTACGACCAGCGTCGCGTCGCCGAGGACGCGCGTGACATACCCGTGCCACTCGGGATGGAGCGATTCGGGATCCGGTCCAACGCCGAGGATGCTCGCCTCCTGCGAGACGGCGTCGCTTTCGAAGAGTTCGGCGGTGTACGGCCAGAGGGTTGCGAGCGCCGCCTCCATGCGCTCGTGACTCTCGGCGGTTCCATCGCCGAGGCGAAGCGTCCAGTCGGTGGCGTGATCGCGATGGTACGTCGTTTCCGTCACGGCTTTCGCGGCGATGGCGGCCAGCTGTTCGTCGGTCGACGTCGTGAGCGACTGCCAGAGCGCAAGCTGAAATGTCGAACACAGGAGCTGGCGGACGGTCGTGGTGGCGAAGTCTCCGTTCTCCTGTTCGACGAGCAGGCAGTTGACGAATTCGCGCTCGTCGCGCAAGAACGCGTAGTCATCCTCTGATCGCCCGGTGGCGTCGAGCTCCGCGGTCCGTGCGTACAGGCCGCGCGCCTGGCCGAGCAGGTCGAGCGCGATGTTGGTCAGGGCGATGTCGTCCTCGAGCGTCGGCGCCCACGATGACCACTGCGCGAGGCGGTGCGAGAGCACGAGGCAGTCGTCCGCGGCGCGCAGCGTGTACACGGCCGCCGCGCCGGCGACCCCGAGGGTCACAGCTGCTGCACTTCCTTGGGTATCGAGTAGAAGGTGGGGTGCCGGTAGGGCTTGTCCGCCGCAGGGTCGAAGAACGAGTCCTTCTCATCGGGCGATGACGCGGTGATCATCGCCGAGGGGACGACCCAGATGCTCACGCCCTCCATGCGGCGCGTGTACACATCGCGTGCGTTGCGCAGCGCCATCTCCGCGTCGGGCGCGTGCAGGCTGCCGACGTGGTTGTGCGCCAGCCCGCGCTTGCTCCGGATGAAGACTTCCCAGAGCGGCGCAGGGGTTTCCTCGCTCATGCGGCGGCGCTGGCAGCCGGGTGCTTGGTCGCGTAGGCGGCTGCCGCCGCGCGCACCCAAGCGCCGTCCTCCTGAGCCTTGAGGTGATGCGCGGCCCGCTGCCGATTGCACGGTCCATCGCCGCCGACGACACGGCGCAACTCCTCGAAGTCGGGTTTGCCGAAGTCGTAGTGACCGCGCTCCTCGTTCCAGCGGAGCTCCGGATCAGGCGGTGTGAGTCCGAGCACGACAGCCTGAGGCGCGACCATGTCGATGAAGCGCTGGCGCAGCTCATCGTTCGAGAATCGCTTGATGCCCCAGGCCATGGACTGCGCGCTGTGCGTCGACTCGGTGTCGGGAGGTCCGAGCATCTCGACCGACGGCCACCACCAGCGATTGACCGCGTCCTGGGCCATCGCATGCTGCTCCGTCGTCCCGTGCGACAGCGCGTACAGCGATTCGAAGCCCTGCCGCTGGTGAAAGGACTCCTCCTTGCAGACGCGCACCATCGCCCGTGCGTACGGCCCGAAGGAGCAGCGGCAGAGGGGGATCTGATTGGTGATCGCCGCGCCGTCGACGAGCCAGCCGATCGCTCCGACGTCGGCCCAGGTGAGCGTGGGGTAGTTGAAGATGCTCGAGTACTTCTGGCGCCCCT
>Ga0182015_10001556_pt1 | contig 29821 bp, 19 predicted proteins | sample 712P3MmetaG_FD_120478 | JGI IMG/M metagenome (GOLD analysis project Ga0182015, IMG submission 120478) | Permafrost microbial communities from Stordalen Mire, Sweden - 712P3M metaG | ecosystem: Environmental > Terrestrial > Soil > Wetlands > Permafrost | place: Sweden: Stordalen | collected... | reverse complement strand
TGATTTAACGATACAACAGCTGTCTCAATGATTGGCTCAGTGAAATTGGAATAACTGTGCAGATACAGTTTACCTCTAGTTAGACGAGAAGACCCTATGCAGCTTTACTGTTGCTAGTTATTGGATATGATAAAACAAATATTAGCGTATAAGGTAATTGGCGTATAAGTGATATGATTGAAACACCTTTATTTAGTTTTTCATATTGGCATAATTGTGCTTACTTATATGTTAAGTGATATATAAGAAATAACCCACTTAAAAGGGAACAATGACTAGGAGGCAGTTTATGCGGGGCACAGATCCCATAAAAAGTACCTGGGTGTATCCAAAATTAATTTTGTAAACTTGTTGTTAGTTTTTATCTACTAAGACAACAAGTAGTTCTATATTTTTTTATGGAATTAAATTTTTTAATTTGTCAAAAGTTTTAGCTTTAACTAAAACTTATCCATTTATTTATCTATTAAGTTAGAAATAATATTTTATTCTAAGTAAGATTTTAACTATATGGGGAATAGATGTAATCAGAGTGTTATTCTAATATTTTTGGGTAATATTTCTACTTATCTTTATTAATATTTATTATTATATTTGTAATAATAAAATATAGCTTTTTAAAAGGTTTAAATTAGTAATTTAATAAGATAATTTTCTTTAATACTTATTAGGTTTAATGGCTTAATCTTGCTTTACTGTATGATTTACACATCTATCAGTCGCGTAAGCGGGGCATATGATCACAAGATGCAGAAAGGAAAGGTCTTGGATTTTTGAAAAAGCTACGCTAGGGATGTTAGTCCTCTAATGTCTTTTTGTCTGAGTTTTAATAAAGATTTAGAGTTTAAGTCATTAGTTATTTATTGGGTTAATTTCAAGAATAACATAGTAAGTAAATTATGTTAACTTGAAGCGAAATTTACTTTAGCAATAATATACTTATTCTTATTCTTTACTTAAACAATAAGGAATTTGAATATTTATTTTAGATGAGTAAAATCGTTCAACGACTAGAAGGTGATTGATGCTAAAAATAATCCTTTTAATAATACCCAACTTTTTACATATATTTAGTAGAGAAACAGTGATTTACTTAATATTAAAGTTAAACTACTTATATTAATATTATTAAATAACCTTCTTCTTAAGAAGAAGGTTATTTAAAATAATAAGCAATATTATTTATAATATTGAATTATTTATAATTTATAAACATATTATGTCTAATTATAAAACAATAGAAAACGATAAACCCCTTATATTTAGTAAAAAGATAAACGCTTCTTCTAGAATTATACCTTTAAGCAAAATAAAAAACACTTTAGGACTTACTAAGTATTTTCCTCCTATTTGTCAAGAATGAAGTAATAGTGTGTATGTTTATAATAGTGTGGCAATTAAAAGTATTAATATAGGACAGAAAAACTTAACTAGACTTATTAAAAGTTATTTTAGTATTTATTATAGTGATAAATTCTTATATAGTAAACGAATTCTTACAAGATTTAGACGATTAGCAACAAATAAGATTTTTGTAAGTAAGGCTGAATTAAAACATACTAGTACCAAAGTAATTATTACTTTATATATATACAATGAAGAAAGAAGAAGATTAATTAAAAGATTAAGAAGAATGCAAGCTATTTTATTTCCTTTAACTAATAAAAGTTATATACTTGATAAAGAGCAATATAATTCCACTTTTAATTTAGGAAAGAGATTAGAATTTTTAAATACTAATATAAATAATAATTTTACCTTATTAACTTTATTGGAAGAAATGAAGATATGTATTATTAAGGAAATAAAATTAGAAAAAGATAATTTAGTTACTATTAATAAGTTAGGTATTAGAAAGGAGAGCTTATTAACACTTAAAAATTTAGAAGGAAATCTTAATAAAGTATTAACTTTATTATCTTTTCTAAAAAATAATTCCCCTTCTTTTAAGAATTATGAAAATAATTATAAAAAAAATTTTGTTAAAATTTTTTTAGAAAAAGAAATTGCTATTATAGCTTATAATAAGCTATTACTTGCCTTAAATAAATATAAGTTTGAAGATGTTTTTCTTTCACGATTAAGTCCCTTGGTAAGTAAAATTTATAATAAAGAGGTGGAATTTAATATAGTTAATTTAAAAGCTGTATACTTAAATAGTGATATATTTACACAAGCTATAGCTTTAAAACTAAGAAATAGAAATAATAAATTATTAAAAGTATTAAGGTATTTCTTATCTATGGTAAAGTTACCTAAAATAAATTTTCTAAAAGAAAGATTTGTTCATGTTAATATTAAAAAATTATGAGTTAATAGAGTTAAAAATCTAACAATTAATTCTCTAACACTCAATATAAAGAAAGATAACCTAAATACTTTGTTAAATAACATTTTTAATACTAGTAATTTTTCTAAATTATTACCCACATATATTTTTACTACGGAAAAAGATAAATATAACGAAATTTTTAATAAACATGGTTTATTAAACAATGTTCTTTTACTTTTAAAACATAAGAATATGGCTGGTGTAAGATTAGAAGCCAAGGGTAGATTAACAAGACGTTTTACGGCTTCAAGATCAGTGTTTAAGATTAAATGAAAAGGTAGTTTAAAAAACATAGATTCTTCTTATAAAGGCTTATCTTCAGTAATATTAAGAGGACACTTCAAAAATAATGTACAATATTCAATAATTAATTCAAAAACTCGTAATGGAACCTTTGGTCTAAAGGGTTGAATAAGTGGTAAATAAAGTATAATAATTGTTTATTTATAAATTTCGCGTCGGTCTAGTTAAATATATTAAGTAAAAATGAAGAAATAGTCTGAACCGTTTTGTGAAAAACGGAAATAAGGGTTAAACAACCTTATGTTAACAAATGTTGAACAGGCTAATTGCGCCAGAGAGTACAAATTGAGTGCGCAGTTTGGCACCTCGATGTCGGCTTAACTTATCCACATGAATGTAGAAGTCATGAAGGGTTCGACTGTTCGTCGATTAAAAAGTTACACGAGCTGGGTTAAATACGTCGTAAGACAGTATGGTTTCTATCTTCTAGAGGAAATTAGAATAAAATAAAGATGGCCCCCTCGTACGAAAGGAGCTGGGTATATTAACCTCTGGTTTACCTGTTGTTTATGTGCCCAATATTATAAAAGTATAAGTAATTTTATACAGGGATGTTACTTTTACTTTGGTAAATTTATAGCATAGGCACGGCAGGAACGCTATGTTAGTTAAAGATAAGTGTTGAATGCATCTAGTCACGAAGCTTACTTTAAGATATTCTTAAATATACGTGATTTAACATCACGACTTTGGACATTTGAATGTCTAATTAATAGGCTTTAGTTGAAAGGATTTAAATGTCTTTAGATATAAAGTACTAATTTTTAATTTACTATTATTATCTATATCTTATGTTTTCTAAAAAAAAATTAAGTAACTACTTATTACTTTGTTTATTACACATACTAATCTAGTATGCCTGGTTAGCATAAAAGTAATGTAGCTGTTTTGTAATCAGTAGAAGCAAGTGCAATACTTGCACTGGGCTTATATGTTATCAGGCATTATAGTCAAGTGGCTTAAGACATGATGTTTTCATCATCACATTCAAGGGTTCAAATCCCTTTAATGCTAATTTTTTTATAATGCATTGCTATTATAAACTTTTTATAAATGCGGATTGATGTAATAGTAACATAATTGGCTCATGTCCAATAAATATTGGTGCAAGTCCTTTGTCCGTACAAGTTTTTTTTACTTAAAAATAGTGAAAGGGTTGTAGCTTAATTGGTAAAGCAAACTGCTCATGACGGTTAAGATGAGTGTTCGAATCACTTTTGCCTTAATAAAACTTTGTTTATTTTGCTTGGCTTATACATTTTTAAATGTAAAATTGTGCTCTATGTCTTAGTAAACAAATAATAATCCGAGTGCTGGAATTGGTAGACAGCGCAAATTTAAGCTTTGCTGACGTTATGTCGTGAACGTTCAACTCGTTTCTCGGATAAGTAGTTATAAGGGGATATAGTTTAGTAGGTAAAACAGTGACTTTGCAAGTCACGATCTCTAGTTCGAGTCTAGATATCTCCACAAATAATATATTACGTATAGTATACCATAATCAGTATATATTATATATAATAGGCTTATATAAAAACCGGCTCGAGAAGCTCAATTGGTAGAGCGGAACTCTGAAGATGTTTAGGTTGTAAGTTCAAATCTTACCTTGAGCAAAATATTGAATTTTTATTCAGAAACATGTTTTATTAACTAAACATGTTTCTGAACGAGAATATAAGTAATAAGTAAAATCTTATCGTATTTTCTTTATTTCACATTAACTCATTAAGTATTATATTGTAATAAGTAAGCGAGCATGATGAAATTGGTATACATCCAGTACTTAGGATACTGGGGCTTAATTGCTTTGTGGGTTCAAGTCCCTCTGCTTGTAAATGAAAATGCATGTGTAGGTGATATAAATTATATTTATATAAATTATATTGATATAAATTAAATTTTTTGGAGATAAACTCGTATTTTGTAAATATAATAAAAATATTTCGTAGACTAATAGGTAAGTCATAAATTTTTGGTATTTAATAGTGGGTGTTCGAATCACCTCGAAATAATTATATTAGGTGGATATAGTTCAATAGGTAGAACGATTGTATGTGGCACAATATGTTCTCTGTTCAAATCAGGGTATCCTCCCTATTGTTACATTATAGTTATATATAAATTTTCTAATAATTATAATTTATAAATTACTAGTTTTAACCTACTAATATAATATATTAGTCTTACTTTAATATTAATGTATTAGATTGTTAAACCTAATAGGTTAGCCCGAGTAGTTCAACGGTTAGAACATTAATTTCATGCATTAATAATGAGAATTCAAATTTCTCCTCTGGCTAGTATTTATTAGTAGATATATTAAATATATCTATATTTAATAAGAGAGAAAGTTTCACTTTGTATATATATATATTAAGGTTCAAATCCTTAAAAAAAATGTTAATTTATTCAATATTATTTTTACTATTAAGCAATGCCGTCACACTTAGGCGAGATAAATCAATACTTTTTAGTAGAATAACTATAAGTATATTATTGTATAGTGCATTACTAGCTAAAAATAGCTTATACATGTCAAATGTAAGTAAAGGTATAGGTATATATAGTGGTTTGTTTCATATGACTAATATTACACAAGTGTTCCACTTATTTATATTTCTAATAAGTGCACTAATACTACAGTTAACTGCATTTTACCCTAGAAGAGTTTGATCCAATAAATATTCTTCATTAGTAAAAATCTTATTTTATAATTTTATATATTATAAAAGTAAAATATTAAATAACAAAGGGGAACAGTTTAAAATTATAGAATATCCTTTAATTATATTATTTATAATAACAGGATCAATATTTCTTATAAGTACAAGTGATTTAGTTTCCATATTTTTGAGTATAGAATTACAAAGCTATGGACTATACTTATTGAGCACACTTTATAGAAATTCAGAACAGGCAACTAGAGGTGGTCTTACTTACTTTCTATTAGGTGGTTTAAGTTCTTGTTTCATACTATTAGGTACTGGTTTATTATATTCTAATTCAGGTCTTACTAATCTAGATGGCTTATATATTATAAATAGTTTAAATGATATCACAAGTAATGATAATATATCTTACTTTTATAAAGATCACTATATAAATATGTCTCTGCTTATTTTAAGTGTGGGCTTCTTATTTAAAGTAAGTGCTGCTCCCTTTCATTTTTGAAGTCCGGATGTTTATGATGCAATACCCACGGTAGTAACAACATTTGTTGCTATAATAGCTAAGATAAGTATACTAATTTTTCTTTTAGAATTAGTATATTACACTAATAACTCTTCATTTGCTTCTGAGTTTATTTGAACTTCGGCCTTACTACTTAGTTCTTTACTTTCACTTATTATAGGAACGATTGTGGGATTAACGCAATTTAGAATAAAAAGATTGTTTGCTTATAGTACTATAAGTCATTTGGGTTTCATACTTTTAGCTTTAACTATTAATAGTATAGAATCAATTCAAGCGTTTATATTTTATCTTATACAATATTCATTAAGTAATTTAAATGCTTTTATGTTATTGTTAAGTATAGGGTATGTTCTATATTATTATATAAATGATAATAAGGAATATAACGAGTTAAATGATAAGAATAATTCGCCTATACAATTAATTAGTCAAATAAAGGGATTTTTTTATATAAACCCTGTTTTGGCTCTTAGTTTGGCAATAACTTTATTTTCTTTTGCAGGTATACCTCCTTTAATGGGGTTCTTTGCTAAACAGATGGTATTAAGTGCCGCTTTAGATAGAGGATACATTTTTATTACTCTAATCGCTATATTAACTAGTGTTATAAGCGCTGTTTATTACTTAAATATAGTAAAACAAATTTTCTTTGATAAAAGTGAATATCAGGTAAACAGTGAGTTGCTTAATATAGATATTAATGCTAATATTACTAGAAAAGAAGTATTATTTGAAAAGTTAACGTTTACTTATAATAACATAATTTTATCAAGTTATTTAACTATTACTATTAGTGCAATTACTCTTGTAATTTTATTGTTTATATTTATGCCTCAGGAATGATTAAGTATGGCTAATATATTAGCATTAATATTATTTAATACTTAAATGACAAGCATAACCTTTTTTTTGTTTTTTATACCTTTATTAGCTTTTATCTTATTAGCTGTGAACTTAATGTTTGCACCTCATAATTCTTATCAGGAGAAGGATAGTGCATTCGAGTGTGGTTTTCATTCATTTCTGGGTCAGAATAGAACACAATTTAGTATATCCTTTTTTATTTTTGCACTTCTTTTCCTTTTATTTGACCTGGAAATTTTATTAGTTTATCCTTATGTAGTAAGTTCTTATAGTAATGGAATTTATGGTTTAACATTAATGTTAATATTTTTTTTAATATTAACATTAGGATTTGCATTCGAACTAGGTAAGAATGCCTTAAAAATAGATAGTAAACAAATGTTCATTTTAAAAGATAAGAATTCAAGTATTACTACTTATTTAAGTATGGTTAATATATACCAATATAGGTAATACCTATAAAAGTATAATTTAAGACGAAAAATATTTTCTATTAAAATAAATTACGTATAATTCATATACATAATATAATAAAAATATAAATATTATATTATAATATTTATATTTCTAAACTTATTTTAATTTACTTTTATCCAGGCTAATAATAAATTATATTTGATGATAAATAAGTTTTTATTTAATCTATTTATACTGTTCCCAGGTTTTTAATCCCTTTTATAGAAATATAAAGGTTACAATATTTATTATAAAAAATAGGGTATTTTATAATATATCTAAAATTTAAGATAAACACTTACAAATGTTTATTAATATAATATAATTAATGAGACTTTATAAAAAGCTCGAATAAGTAACAAGGGATTAAAATAGTTATTAAAGAAATGTTAGTTTTCTTATTAAGAAATATATATAATAATTGTGACACTGCAAGACCTTGAGGTTTATATTTTCAAGATAGTGCAACACCACAAATGGAAGGATTGGTTGAATTACATGATAATATAATGTTTTACTTAGTTATTATATTATTCGCTGTTGGATGAATAATGCTTTCGATTATCGTAAATTTTGTAAACAAAAAATCGCCGATTTCTCATAAATATTTGAATCACGGTACATTAATAGAATTAATATGGACTATTACACCAGCTTTAATATTAATACTTATAGCTTTTCCTTCTTTCAAATTATTATATTTAATGGATGAAGTTAGTGATCCTGCTATGTCGGTTTTAGCTGAAGGACATCAATGATATTGAAGTTACCAATATCCCGATTTCTTAAATTCAGATAATGACTTTATAGAATTTGATTCATATATAGTGCCTGAGTCCGATTTAGAAGAAGGGAGATTAAGAATGTTAGAAGTGGACAATAGAGTTATAATACCTGAATTAACACATGTTAGATTTATAGTTACAGCGGCAGATGTTATACACAGTTTTGCTTGCCCAGCTTTAGGTATTAAATGTGATGCTTATCCTGGTAGGTTAAATCAAGCTTCTGTTTTGATTAATAGAACTGGAACATTTTATGGACAATGTTCAGAAATATGTGGTATTTTACACAGTTCTATGCCTATAGTCATAGACTCTGTAAGTATTGAAAAATTTTTAATATGATTATATGAACAATAGATTTTTTAAATAAATATAAGCAATATTAATAATACTTATTATTATAATTGATATTTAGATATGTTAAAACACAACTTTTTAACATATCTTATTTAATGTAAAATTCTTATTAGCTCAAGGGAAGAGCAAGATACTTCTAATATCTAGATCTTAGTTCGAATCTATGATAAGAATTGCTAGAATACAGGTTATTATATATATATATTACTCTAGTTATATTAGATATTAATTAAAAAAAGGTATAGAACAAGAGAAACCATTATGACTTAGAATACTATGTATAAGAAATATTATAATAAGTAATCTATATTTCTTGTAAGAGTATTCCCTAAAAATTTTTTAACAATTAAAACAATAGTTTTATTTTTATTTTTATACAATGAATTTATCCTTAATACTTTTTCTAATTGGAATTTTAGGATTTGTCCTAAATAGAAAAAATATAATATTAATGCTTATTTCTATAGAAATAATGCTTTTAGCTATTACGTTTTTAATATTAGTAAGTTCATTTAGCTTTGATGATATATTAGGCCAAACGTATGCTATATATATTATAGCGATTGCTGGTGCAGAATCAGCAATAGGTTTAGGTATTCTAGTTGCTTTTTATAGATTAAGAGGAAGTATAGCTATAGAATATAAATAATGTATCTAGCCATAATAATCTTACCTTTATTAGGGGCAATAGTATCCGGGTTTTTTGGGAGAAAAGTCGGAGTTAGCGGAGCACAATTACTTACAAGCCTAAGTATTATTGTAACAACTTTATTAGCAATTATCACTTTTTTCGAAGTAGGTTTAAATAATATTGCTGTTTCATTTGAACTTTTCAAGTGAATAGATAGTGAATCTCTTAATGTTTTATGGAGTTTTCGTTTTGATAGTTTAACAGTGAGTATGTTAATACCTGTATTAATAGTTTCTTCAGTAGTTCATATATATTCTATAAGTTATATGAGTCATGATCCTCATAACCAAAGATTTTTTAGTTATCTTAGTTTATTCACATTTATGATGATAATATTAGTCACTGCTGATAACTTTTTACTAATGTTTGTAGGCTGAGAAGGAGTAGGTATTTGTTCTTATTTATTAGTAAGTTTTTGATTTACTAGAATAGCAGCGAATCAAAGTTCTATCTCGGCCTTTTTAACAAACAGAGTGGGTGATTGTTTCTTAACTATAGGTATGTTTGCTTTATTATGATCTTTCGGTAATATTAATTACAGCACTGTATTTTCATTAGCTCCTTTTGCTAATGAAGATCTTGTTACAATTATAGGTATATGTCTTGTAGTTGGAGCTATGGCTAAAAGCTCTCAAGTGGGATTACATGTTTGATTGCCTATGGCCATGGAGGGTCCTACTCCTGTTAGTGCCTTAATACATGCTGCTACTATGGTTACTGCCGGTGTTTATCTTTTAATGCGTGTTAGTCCCTTAATAGAGTATAGTTCAACCGTATTAATAATATCTTTATGATTAGGAGCTATAACTACTGTGTTTAGTAGTCTTATTGGTTTATTTCAACAGGATATTAAAAAAGTTATAGCTTATAGTACAATGAGTCAATTAGGTATGATGATTATAGCTATAGGTTTATCATCTTATAATGTCGCTCTATTTCACTTAATTAATCATGCCTTTTATAAGGGTTTATTGTTTCTAGGCGCAGGTGCTGTAATACATGCTGTAAGTGATAATCAAGATTTTAGAAAATATGGTGGATTGAGGGCTTTTTTACCTTTAACTTATTCTGTTATGCTAATAGCAAGTCTTAGTTTGGTAGCTTTTCCTTTTATGACTGGGTTTTATAGTAAAGATCTTATTTTAGAATCTGCATATGGACAATTTTGCTTTACTAGTACAGTAGTTTATTTTATAGCATGTATAGGTGCCATGTTTACTACATTGTATTCAGTTAAAGTTTTATACTTAACATTTTTGAGTAATCCTAATGGTCCTATAAGTAATTATACCAATTCATTTAATAAGCAAAATGCACATGAAGGAGATATTTTTATGAGTTCTCCTTTAATAGTACTAGCTATTTTTTCTATATTCTTTGGTTATGTAAGCAAAGATATTTTTATTGGTTTAGGTTCAGGATTTTTTTTAGATAATAGTATCTTCATTCATCCCTTGAGAGAAATTATGTTGAATACAGAATTTGCTGTACCTATTCTATTTAAACTATTGCCATTAACATTTACTATTTCTCTTAGTACTATAGCTATAACTATCTCGGAATATATGCCAAAAACGGTAGTTATTTTTAAATTAAGTAAAATAGGTTATAACTTATTTAGTTTTTTTAGTCAACGTTTTTATATTGAACTTTTATACAATAAATACATTACTAATTTTATCTTAAAATTAGGGGGTCAAACTACTAAAATATTAGATAAGGGGAGTGTAGAATTATTAGGGCCTTTTGGCTTAGAAAAGGGACTCTTATTTCTAAGTACTAGTATAAGTAAACTTAATACAGGTGTTATTACTAGTTATGCTTTATATATATTAGTTGGTCTTATCTTTTATATCTTAATACCATTTCTTTATTTATTTGATTATAGTCTGGTTATACTTATTATAATAACACTTATTACTATAAGTTATAATAAATGGAGTAATAAAATTAGTATTAATAATTCATCTCTAAAAAATGGTACTTTAGGAAATATATTTTTTCTCTCATTAGTAGTAAGCAAGAAATATATTATAATCACAGTTTTGTCAACAATTTCTGTTAACTTAGCGCTTAAACAAGTAATTCCTTTAATACCTGATTTATTTAATAATGATCTCATTGTTTATATGAATAATGTTCTAGATAGTCCGGGTGCTGATTTAAGAACATTACATGCAAAATTAAATCGTGTTATTCATACTATAGTATATTTATTAGATAGACAAGATGTGTTATTAAGAGAATTTATAGAGGTTCTTATAAATACTGATGCTGGTATGCACCATGATCCCTATGGTGGTATACACATATTTAGAATAAGAAACTATAATATAGATGGAAGCTTTACCTTTAATAATATAAGTGCCGAACAACTTAATAATTGAAGAACGAGGAAGTAACCATTTTACATGAATGACACATGGTATACGTAAATCTGTTTATTACTTATGAAAAAGAGCCTTAAAAATAGATGCAGATATTAGAGAACTCGATCCACTATATCAAAGCACATTACCTGAATTGGGAAGAAGAATTACTAGAGTTTTATATTTTGATGATGTAAATATACCTTAAAAAAATCAATTAAATTAAAAGTAATAAATAATAGTAATATAACCCCTTCTTACTTTTTTGCTTTTAGGATAATGACTATTTGTTTGTTGAAGTAAGAAACTTTGTTTTTATTAGACATTAAGATTTGTTAAATTTTACTGAATAATGCTAAGTATTAATTTATATATACAAATAATATATTATATAAGTAAGAGACCCTAAGTTACTTACTTTTCACATTTTCCTATAGATATCTTAAAAAATAAAAATTTATTTATTTTTAATAGTATAAAAATATTGATAAAAAAAAATGAGAATTTTAAAAAGTCATCCTCTCCTAAGATTAGTCAACTCTTATATAATAGACTCATCACAACCCAGTAATTTAAGTTATTTGTGAAATTTTGGGTCATTGTTAGCAATTTGCCTAGTTATACAAATTATAACAGGTGTAACTTTAGCAATGCATTACAACCCGAGTGTATTAGAAGCTTTTAATTCAGTGGAACATATAATGCGTGATGTAAACAATGGTTGACTCATACGTTATTTACATAGTAATACTGCTTCGGCATTTTTTTTCCTAGTGTATTTACATATAGGAAGAGGTTTATACTATGGATCTTATAGAACTCCTAGGACATTAGTTTGAACTATCGGTACAATTACATTTATATTAATGATAGCTACGGCATTTTTGGGTTACGTTTTGCCTTATGGTCAAATGTCTTTATGAGGAGCAACAGTTATTACTAATTTAATGAGTGCCATACCATGACTTGGACAAGATATAGTTGAATTTATTTGAGGTGGTTTTAGCGTTAACAATGCAACATTAAATAGATTTTTTGCCTTACACTTTGTTTTACCCTTTGTATTAGCTGCTTTGGCATTGATGCATTTAATTGCACTTCACGATAGTGCAGGTTCAGGTAATCCCTTAGGTATTTCAGGTAATTATGACAGATTACCTTTTGCCCCTTATTTCTTGTTTAAAGATTTAATAACTATATTCATATTTGTTTTAGTTTTAAGTGTACTTGTATTTTTCACGCCTAATTTATTAGGAGATAGTGAAAATTACGTTATGGCTAATCCTATGCAAACTCCTCCTGCTATAGTTCCTGAATGATATCTTTTACCTTTTTATGCTATATTAAGATCTATACCTAATAAATTATTAGGAGTTATTGCCATGTTTAGTGCTATTTTAATATTACTGGCTATGCCATTTACCGACTTAAGTAGAAGTAGAGGTATACAATTTAGACCATTAAGTAAAATAGCGTTCTTTATATTTTTAGCGAATTTCTTAATCTTAATGGTATTAGGTGCTAAACATGTTGAATCACCTTTTATAGAATTTGGTCAAATTAGTACAGTTTTATATTTTGCACATTTCTTAATAATTGTACCTACAATTAGTCTTTTAGAAAACAGTTTAATAGAATTAGGGAGTAAACCATGAGAAACCAATAAAATTTAATAAAAATTTATTAATTAATTGTCTTATGGGACTTAATAACTAATCAAACGAATAATTATCCTTTATTTTATTATTAATAGTTAATCTATTATAACTTAATTTTATTTACAATAAATAAACAATGTTTTTATAAATAATATATCTACCTAGTGCTGACGGTAAATCTTGCCGTCTTTTTTAAATAAAAAGCATAGAGTTCTTTATGTAATTTATGTTAAATTATCATCAGTATCTTTCTTTTAACTCTTATAATAGTATAAGGGGAGAAAATAACCTTTTTTATTCCAGAAAAAATAATTTATCTAAATTATGTCTTTTACAATCTAGTATTTCACTATGAACAGAAAGATGATTTTTATCTAGTAATGCTAAAGATATAGGTACATTATACTTAATATTTGCACTCTTCTCTGGGTTACTTGGTACAGCTTTCTCAGTATTAATAAGATTAGAGTTAAGTGGACCTGGAGTTCAATATATAGCAGATAATCAATTATATAATAGTATAATAACTGCCCATGCGATATTAATGATATTTTTTATGGTGATGCCTGCTATGATAGGAGGATTTGGTAACTTCTTATTGCCACTTTTAGTAGGAGGTCCAGATATGGCATTTCCTAGATTAAATAATATAAGTTTTTGATTATTACCCCCTAGTTTAATATTATTTTTGTTTGCTAGTGGTATAGAAAATGGAGCAGGTACAGGATGAACATTATATCCCCCTTTAAGTGGAATACAAGCACATAGTGGACCTAGTGTAGATTTAGCTATTTTTGCTTTACACCTATCCGGTATAAGTAGTTTGTTAGGGGCCATAAATTTTATAACAACAATACTTAATATGAGGAGTCCAGGTATAAAATTACATAAACTAGCTTTATTTGGCTGAGCTATAATGGTTACAGCTGTATTACTTTTATTATCATTACCTGTTTTAGCTGGTGCAATTACTATGGTTTTAACTGATAGAAATTTTAATACTTCCTTTTTTGAAGCAGCGGGGGGTGGTGATCCTATACTTTATCAACACCTCTTTTGATTTTTTGGTCATCCTGAAGTTTATATTTTAATTATACCAGGTTTTGGTATAATAAGTACTACAATATCTGCTAGTTCCAACAAGAGTGTTTTTGGGTATTTAGGTATGGTATATGCCATGATGTCTATTGGAATTTTGGGATTTGTTGTTTGAAGTCATCACATGTACACAGTTGGATTAGATGTGGATACTAGAGCTTATTTCACAGCTGCTACCTTAATTATAGCAGTTCCAACTGGTATTAAAATATTTAGTTGATTAGCAACATGTTATGGAGGATCCCTACAATTAACGCCTTCAATGTTATTTGCTTTGGGTTTCGTTTTCATGTTTACAATTGGGGGATTAAGTGGAGTCGTTTTAGCTAATGCCTCTCTTGATATAGCTTTTCATGATACTTATTATGTTGTAGCTCATTTCCATTATGTATTAAGTATGGGTGCTGTTTTTGCTTTATTTAGTGCATGGTATTTTTGAATACCTAAAATATTAGGACTAGAATATAACATAACCTTAGGAAAAGTGCATTTTTGAATATTATTTATAGGAGTAAATGTTACATTCTTTCCTCAACATTTTTTAGGTTTACAAGGAATGCCTCGTAGAATAAGTGATTATCCTGACGCTTTTGCTGGCTGAAACCTTATTAGTAGTTTCGGTAGTATAACTAGTGTTGTTGCTACCTGATTATTTTTATATATAGTATACGTACAGTTATTAAAAGCTCGTCCTACAAGTAGATATCCTTGATTAAACCCCGAATTTTACAGTGATAGTTTACAAACATTATTGAATAGGAGTTACGATTCTTTAGAATGAGCATTAACTAGTCCACCTAAACCTCATGCTTTTGTTAGTTTACCGATACAAAGTTTGTTTTTTAAATATATAGGTGAATATTTTAATATTACTTATATATTATTTAAATGTAATAACTTAAGTAAAGAACTAAGTTTAATTTTTAAGTTATTAGAATCTATCTTTAAAAAAATAAGGTTATTAAAGAATTTAAAGGTAAATAATTTTATATTTATACCTTTATTTAGTACTTGTACACATGGGTTAGTTGGTGCATGTGCTTTATGTATAGAGGCGGCTAAAGTACATGCGGCAACATTAGCAGCGAAACATGCTGCTATAGGAGCGTGTACACACAAATGAAAACCCTTTACAGACCCGGGAATGTTAGGGGTTGCCTGTGATTTTGGCGGAGAAAATCATACAGCGGTTCCTACAGTTGATACTGTTGTACAAATATGTGATCTTTGCAACGCTGTATTATGTAGTGGTTGTTTTACAGGATAATTTATTTATTTTTTCATTAAGATTTATGATTACAAATTATTAAAGTATGTGGTATAATCACTTGCAACTATTATTTACAATATATTTCGTTTAAGATATTGAGGTATTCACTTTAATTTTATATTTCTTAAGCTATAAGGGTTGTGTAGCAAAAGGTTTGCATTTTGATTGCAGATCATAAATTAGAGGTTCGATTCCTCCATAACTCTGATATGTTAATTAAATGTAATTTAAACTCTTTATAATAAAATAAAATGTGGAAAACTTATATTTAATAAATAAATAACAAGACTATTGTTTAGAAAGTAAAAATATAAATAATATAAAAAATTATTTTAATGTCTCTCATGACAATAATACATAGAAGGTTTCCTTCAATACCATTTTTTAATAAATATATGATACAAGCTGCTAAAATTATAGGAACAGGTTTAGCTACTACTGGTTTAATAGGAGCAGGAGTAGGTATTGGTGTAGTTTTTGGTGCATTAATTTTAGGTGTAGCTAGAAATCCTTCACTGAGAGGACAATTATTTTCATATGCTATTTTAGGATTTGCTTTTGCTGAAGCTACTGGTTTATTTGCTCTTATGATGGCATTCCTTTTATTATACGTGGCTTAATATAATAAATATTAAACTTTACAAGTATGAATATAAAAATATATTTTTAATATTTGCATATAAATAATCTATATTACTATACCTTTTTAACATAATACGTGACACAAGTCATAATTTATAATAATATTAGATAATAATTAAAGCACTTTTTACTTAATAGTGATAATTATTATTTTTAAATTAATTTTTAATTGATACAAGAGTAATATACTTTATTACTAAGAACTATTAATAAAATAACAGTATTATTTTATATATGTTATATTTACCCTCCTTAGTTTCAATAATGGAAGTTCTATTGGTTACCGTTCCAGTTTTGTTTACGGTGGCATATGTAACAGTAGCTGAAAGGAAAACAATGGCTAGCATGCAAAGAAGATTAGGACCTAATATAGTAGGATATTATGGTTTATTGCAAGCATTTGCAGATGCCCTAAAACTATTGTTGAAGGAATATGTTTCACCTAGTCAAGCTAATTTGATATTATTTTTTCTTGGTCCTATAATAACTTTGATTTTTTCTTTACTAGGTTATGCTGTTATACCTTTCGGTCCAGGTTTAGCTATTAGTGACTATAATTTAGGTATATTATACATGTTAGCCGTTTCTTCTTTGGCTACATATGGTATATTATTAGCTGGTTGAAGTGCTAATAGTAAATATGCCTTTTTGGGGTCTTTGAGAAGTACAGCTCAATTAATTAGTTATGAACTAATATTAAGTTCGGCTATATTGCTTGTAATATTATTAAGTGGTAGTTTAAATCTCACTGTTAATATAGAAAGTCAAAGAGCAATTTGATTTGTCATACCCTTATTTCCTATTTTTACCATATTTTTTATAGGATCTGTTGCGGAAACCAATAGGGCCCCTTTTGATTTGGCTGAGGCTATTAAGCAAGTAAATGTAGTTTGGCCTCTTAAAAGATTACTATATGCTAGAAAACCCTATTATTTAATAATAGGATTATTAGCAGGAAACCTTATTACAAATTTATAATGTTAATTTGGAATCTTCAGAGACTATACGTAATCATTACTTAATTATGTATAAGTAATATGATATAGTCCAACCTTGTATGTAAATACAAGAACCAAATATTTTTCCTAGTTCCCTAGGGAAGTAAAATAGTGGAATCAGAACTTGTTAGTGGGTTTATGACGGAACATGCTGCAGTTATATTCGTTTTTTTCTTCTTAGCTGAATATGCAAGTATAGTATTAATTTGTATATTAACAACCATATTGTTTTTAGGTGGTTATTTATATTATGATTTTACTAGCCTTGTATTTGATATAATATATTATATTGATTTTGATTATTATTTGGAATGTAAGGATAATAAAGAAACATGGTTTTCAAACTCCATGCTAGAAGGATTTATATATGGTATAAGCTTGGGCTTAAAATCATCTATTATGATTTTTATATTTATATGAGTTAGAGCTTCATTTCCTAGAATACGTTTTGATCAATTAATGTCTTTTTGTTGGACTATACTACTACCCTTAATTATTGCATTTATTCTATTGGTGCCATGTATACAATACAGTTTTGAAATAATACCTAGTAATATATCACTATTTTAATAGTAAAACAGAACTATTAAAAGTTTTTTATTACATAGTTTTATGTAGTTTTAGTAAAGATTATGTCTTTAATTTAGATTACGGTCCTGAGGGCATTTGGTCTAGTGGTAAGTTATAATAAATTTTACTTTCACTTCTTTTATTAATACCTTTATTAGGAGTATTTCTAATATCTACAACTATGTCTTATGACTTAACGTTATCAAATGTTAAGTGAATAAAAGCAACTGCCTTAACTGTTACTGTATTAAATCTATTTATAAGTTTAATAATATTTATATTATTTGATTTTAGTACAAATCAATTTCAATTTGTACAAGAGTACTATAATATTACGTATTATGATTTTTATTTGGGCCTAGATGGTTTAAGTATTTACTTTGTTTTGTTAACAACTATAATTATGCCTATAGCTCTTTTATCAAATTGAACCTCAATAAATGACAATATTAGATCCTTTTTGATAATAATCCTATTATTAGAAACTTTATTACTAGCTGTATTTTTAGTATTAGATATATTATTATTTTACGTATTTTTCGAAAGTATACTGCCACCCTTGTTTCTATTGATAGGAATATTTGGATCTAGTAATAAAGTAAGAGCTAGCTTTTATTTATTTTTATATACATTATTAGGATCTTTATTCTTACTCTTAGCTATTCTTACTATGTCTTCTATAATGGGAACCACAGATTTTGATGCCTTATATAAAACCAATTTTAATTATAATACACAATTATTTCTTTTTTATGGTATATTTATAGCTTTTGCAGTAAAAACTCCTACTATTTTCTTGAACACATGGTTACTAAAAGCTCATGTAGAATCACCTTTAGGAGGTAGTGTCATTTTAGCAGCCATAGTTTTAAAATTAAGTTTATATGGTATATTTAGACTTATACTGCCTTTATTACCTAAAGCAAGTTTAGATTATACTTATATAATTTATATTATAGGTGTAATTACCATAGTGTACGCTAGTTTTAGTACTTTGAGAACTATAGATATAAAGGAATTAATTGCTTATAGTTCTGTTAGTCATGCAGCTGTATATTTAATAGGAGTATTTAGTAATACAATACAAGGTATAGAAGGCGGAATAATTTTAGGTTTGGCCCATGGTTTTGTTTCAAGTGGTTTATTTATATGTGCGGGAGGTATATTATATGATAGATCTGCTACTAGATTAATAACTTATTATAGAGGTATTGCTCAATTAATGCCTTTATTTTCTATACTATTTTTAATATTATCTTTAGGTAATTGTGGGGTTCCTCTTACTCTAAATTTTGTAGGAGAATTTTTATCTCTATATGGTGTATTTGAAAGAATGCCTTTATTGGGTGTATTAGCAAGTTCTTCTATAATACTTTCTGCTGCCTATACTATATATATGTTTAATAGAATAGCGTTTGGTGGATCTTTCTCAAAAGATTTTAGAAAAAATATAAGTGATATTAATAAACGAGAATTTTACATATTACTTACTTTGGTTTTATTCACTGTAATATTGGGAATATATCCTATACCTATATTAAATGGTTTACATTATTCAGTTTCTTCTTTGATATATAATAATAATTTTTATTTATAAATTTAAATATTTGTCTTATACTTTATCTTATAAATAGGGTTATTGCAAATATGTTTCTATAAAAGAATATAATAACTACTCATTTTAGGTGTTATTAATATACTTATAAACTCCTTATCTAAGGATATTTACAATATCATTGTAAACTTAATAACAAATTGAAAAAATTATGCCACAACTAGTACCATTTTATTTTATTAATCAAGTATTTTTCGCATTTATTTTACTCATCACTATGATATATATATTTTCTAAATATTTATTGCCTAGATTTGTTCGCTTATTTTTAAGTCGTATCTTTATAAGTAAATTATAAAACAAAAGTTATTTACTTATAGTTTACTTTATTTTTTTTATCCTTGTAAAATTATTATATAAATCCTATTTATTTAATTAATAAATATAACTATATAAACCGATTGTGAATGTTTTTTAATATTAAATATATGATTTTAATATTTATATTTCTATATCTAAATAAAAATAAAAGAAAATTTAATTGATGAATAAGTATATATTTACATCTATTTCTAGTCCTTTGGATCAGTTTGAAATTAGAAACTTATTAAGCATAGATGCACCAATATTAGCTAATATTCATATAAGTTTAACAAATATAGGATTATATCTTATAACAGGAACTTTTTTAATATTATCTTTAAACGTTTTAGCTACAAATTATAATAAAATAGTTAGTGATAAATGATCTATAAGTCAAGAATCTATATACGCTACTATACATAGTATAGTAGTTAATCAAATAAATGCAAGAAGTGGGCAAATATATTTTCCCTTTATTTATACTCTATTTATTTTTATATTAATTAATAATTTAATAGGGATGATTCCCTATAGTTTTGCATCTACTAGCCATTTTATATTAACATTTGCCCTTAGTTTCACAGTAGTATTAGGTGCAACTATTTTAGGTTTCCAGAAACATGGTTTAGAATTTTTTTCCTTGTTAGTACCAGCTGGTTGTCCTTTAGGTTTATTACCTCTATTAGTTTTAATAGAATTTATTTCATATTTAGCTAGAAATATTTCATTAGGACTAAGATTGGCAGCAAATATTTTATCAGGACATATGTTATTAAATATACTAGGAGGCTTTACCTATAATATTATGACTTCTGGTTTAATATTTTTCTTTTTAGGCTTAATACCTTTAGTTTTCATCATAGCTTTTAGTGGTTTAGAATTAGGTATAGCTTTTATACAGGCTCAAGTATTCGTAGTATTAACTAGTTCTTATATTAAAGATGGTTTAGATTTACATTAATTTAATAAAATGTTTTTCTGTTATATCAAATGGTTTGATTGATACACATATTTTATTAAAACTCTATATTTATCTACTTATAAATATAATTATATTTATAATAACTTATTCTTTGATAATTCACTTATTTAGTGTCATTTTATTATTATTCTCTTTTATAGTATTTTCATTCTAGATTTAGCTTTTATGAATCTTATAAAAATTAAATATAAAGTAAATAATTAACAGGTTTGTGCTAATAATAGTATTCAGCTTGTGTCTAGTATAGCTTAGGAAAGTCAGAAGTTTTTTATACATATAGACATAGAAACATTTTATTAAAGTCAAAGCTTTGGTTGGTTAAAGAAAATATTTTAAATATAGTAATAAATACTTATTATGCGTTTATTAAAGTAAAATTTTTATAATAATCTAGGTAGTAAATTACTTATACCTGTTTAATAAATGTATAATCTAAATACTTTAATTACGTAGTAATATATAATAATGAACATACAAGCCTATGTTAAACCTTAATTTAGACTAATAACTTTAACAAAAATCTCCTTATCTATAGCCTTATTTAAATAATTATTTATTTTATAAATAAAAGTAAATTTTATTATGTTTTATATTAAATTGTTATTTATAATAAAATTATATTAATAGTAAAAAGCATTAGTAGTGGTAATTAAAAACTTTCTTAATTTTTTCATCTATTCTTTAATTATAAAGGGATAAATATAAAAATTAATAAGTTATAAGTTATTGCTTTTAATAAAATTAGAAAAACTAAAAAAATTTTCTTGAGTTTGATGATGGCTCTGAATGAACGCTATTCAAGTGCTTGACACATGCTAATCGAACGTCTAATTTAATATTATAGATATTATAAGTTTAATTAGAAGTGGTGTACAGGTGAGTATATGATATTTTGGCTACCTTAAAGCAAGGAAAAATAAATTCCTTATACTTAAAGGAAGAAAAAAAGTCTTCCGCTTTTAGATGATAATAAATATCCCGGATAAGTAGTAGTTAAGGTAATGGCTTAACTAGCTAAAAATTCCGTAATCGAGACTGAGAGGTTGATCGATCACATTGGGTCTGAAAAAACCCCAATACGTATAGTACAGCAGTGAGGAATATTGGTCAATAGCCTGACGGCTGAACCAGTAACTTGAAAGAATGTATAGCTTTAGCTAATCAATATATGACAAGATCATTTATGATATCGACTATGTCGAATAAAATTCTAGTAGAAAACTTATTATGACAATTTTCTATCTATGTGTCTTGACCAAATTACGTGCCAGCAGTCGCGGTAATACGTAGAAGACTAGTGTTATTCATCTTTATTAGGTTTAAAGGGTACCTAGACGGCATTATTAGCCCAAATTAGGGTACGATATTGCTAGAGTTTTATATGAGAAGGGGAGTATTTATGGAGTAGAGATGAAATTTTTTGATACCATGACGACTGATAATAGCGAAGGCGACCTTCTATCTGTTAACTGACGTTGAGGGACGAAGGCTTGGGTAGCGAACAGGATTAGATACCCTAGTAGTCCAAGCAGACAATTATAAATGCCATAGACAAGATCATTTTTGTTTATAAATGAAAGTGCAAGCATTTCACCTTAAGAGTAATGTGGCAACACAGGAACTGAAATCATTAGACCGTTTCTGAAACCAGTAGTGAAGTATGTTATTTAATTCGATGATCCTCGAAAAACCTTACCACAATTTGAATATTACTTTTTATTAAGCGATAAAAGTATTACAAGCGTTGCACGGCTGTCTTTAGTTAATGTCGTGAGATTTTGGTTAGTTCCATAAAATTAACGAAAACCCTTGCTCTATTTATATATTACTTTATAGAGCTGTTCACCATTATATTGGATATGATAAGAGGGATTAAGACAAGTCATCATGGCCTTAATATTGTGGGCTATAGACGTGCCACATATTCCTAAACAAGTAGAAGCAAAAATGTAAATAATAGCTAATCTATAAAAATAGGATATAATATGAATTGTAGTCTGAAACTCGATTACATGAATAAGGAATTACTAGTAATCGTGAATCACCACGTCACGGTGAATTTAATCTCAGATGGGTACTAACCACTCGTCAGGCGCCGAAAAAAGTATGTGCAATAAGTTTGGTGAATTATTCTTTTTTTTTTATTAATAAGACTTAAATATTAGAGTAATGAATCTTCGTATGCGTGACTTTAATTGGTGTTAAGTCGAAATACGGTTCATGTAGGGGAACTTGCATGGGATTAATTAAAATAAACAATAAATATTGTGTATTTTACACAAGTCTATAAATGGAAAATATTTATAAAAATAATTGATATCATAATTCATCTTTTTATAAATATCTTCGGTTCAATACCGAAAATAGACTAATGTAACATAGAAATGTTAATCATATAAGATGGTGATAAACTTAAAAGTTTATAAGTATAATCCATAATTTAAAATAAAAGTTGTTTATTATTAAATAACTAAATACTTTATTTTAAAAATAAATTGTTGTATTTACATTATTATTATTATTTACTTACTAAGTAAATAAATAAAAAAGAGTTTTACTTAAGGAAACTCCCATTATTGGTAAGATGGGTTGAACTGTAAATTCAATAGTATGATACTTTTAAGAGTTCGAATCTCTTGTTTCCTATTATGTCTTTTAAGATTAATAAAAAAAGTATAAATTTTTATACTTTTAAACAATTTATTACCTTATTTACCCTATATTGTTATAATAACATTTAAAGCTATAAGTATATATTAAAGCCTTTATAGCTCAACGGTAGAGCGAAATACTGTTAATATTTTTATAGATGTTCAATTCATCTTAAGGGCTATTAGGATAAATAAACTTTTTGTGAGTAAATATAGGCGTATTTACTTAATTGGTAAAGTGTTGTGCTTCGGACACAAATATTATAGGTTCGAGTCCTATATGCGCTTATACAGTACCTTATATTTAATTATAACTTTCTCAAGTTATAGATTATTAAAGAAAATTTATTGTCTTTGAAAATTATATAATTAAATTATTGTTGATATATTTAATAAAACAATATATTAAGAATTAATGAGATTTTTGTTTTATTTAAATATGAGTAATATATTTATTACTTATGAAACTTTCACTAATGGCTATAATATAGAAATATTAAATATTATTTCTGTGATAGCCATAATATCTGGTATATTTGTTATAATTAGTAAGAATCCTATAATAAGCGTTTTATTTTTAATAGGATTATTTTTAAGTATAAGTAGTTACTTAATAATATTGGGTATAAATTTCATAGGATTGTCTTATTTACTAGTTTATGTGGGAGCTGTATCTATATTATTTTTATTTATATTAATGTTAATTAATGTTAGAATAAGTGAATTACTAAGCAATACTAGTAATAGTATTCCTTTAGCTATTATAATTAGTATTGCTTTTAATTATCCTTTATATGAAACATTGCCTTATAGTATTACATCTTTTAATAATTATATCTTCAGTTTGGATGATAACTTAAACATAATGTTTTATAAAAATGAAAGCTTATTAAATCAAAATGGTTATTTAAGTAACAATAGTTTTTATGATGAAGAAGTATTATTTGTAACAAGTAAAGTATGAGATGGTAACTTAATTGAAGTTAGCCATATTAGTACTATAGGTAATATAATGTATAGTACTTATAGTATATGACTTGTATTAACTTCAATTATATTGCTATTAGCAATGGTAGGAGCTATTGTAATAACAATAAAGCAAAACAGTAAATAAAGCATTAATACATTTATAGTTTATTTATATTAAGTTATATTTTATTGCAATAAATTAAAAATCTTTCACTTAGATATCCTATACTTAATGTATTAAGAGGAATTAGCTCAATTGGTAGAGTAACCGTTTTACACACGGTTGGTTATGTGTTCGAATCATCTATTCCTTATTTATAGTGTGTTTGCTTAACATAAAGTTTTTCTAAATTTTCTTATTAAGCAAACCTTATATTAAATAAACATACTTTAAGAAGCTTATTTATTTTATATAAAAAAAATATTTAAATAATTGGGTTTTTAACTTTCGTTATAGGGATTAGAATCATCTAGGTCTTATTGATATGTACATAATATGTATATATATTAAAATATAAGAAAAAAATTATATACCTTTAGGTATGCATAAGGTTCCAAACTTAAAATATAGTTTAAATCCAGGTAATTAGATTTAATAATAAAGTGTTATTATTAATAACACAGATTATTAAACAACAGAATAAATACTAAAAATTAGTAAAAATAATATATAAAAAAGAAAAATAATGACGAATTTAACTAGAAGTATATTTCAAGCACACCCTTTTCACTTAGTGTCACCCTCACCTTGACCTATATATACTTGTATAAGTTTATTAACCCTAACAACTAGTGGAGTATTATCCATGCATGGTTTTAACCATGCGGAATATTTTTTAACTTTAGCTTTCATATTAGTCGTTTCCTCAATGTCATTTTGATTTAGAGATGTAATAAGTGAAGCTACATATCTAGGTAATCATACATTAGCAGTACAGAGAGGATTAAATATGGGTGTTGCTCTTTTTATAGTAAGTGAAGCTTTATTCTTTCTGGCTATATTTTGAGCATTCTTCCATAGTGCTTTATCCCCAACCGTTGAGTTAGGAGCTCAATGACCACCCATGGGTATAGAAGCAATTAATCCTTTTGAATTACCTTTATTAAATACGGTTATTTTATTAAGTAGCGGTGTAACAGTTACATATGCTCATCATTCTTTAATACAAGGAAATAGAAAAGGAGCTTTATATGGTTTAGTGTTTACAGTTATACTAGCTATAATTTTTACTGCTCTTCAGGGTATAGAATATACAGTTTCATCTTTTACCATTAGCGATGGAGCTTTCGGTTCATGTTTTTATTTTGGTACTGGCTTCCATGGTTTACATGTTATGATAGGTACTGCTTTTTTAGCAGTAGGCTTATGAAGAGTACTTGCTTATCATTCAACGGAAAATCATCATTTAGGTCTAGAATCTGGTATATTGTATTGACATTTTGTTGATGTGGTCTGGCTATTCCTTTTTATATCAATATATTATTGAGGATCTTAATAAGTAAAACTTCATTATAAAACACGTATAATAGATATTTTAAAAAGTTAAACTATATAGTATATTATTATATGTCTAGAGACCTTAGTTTAATTGGTAAAATACGAGACTTTTAATCTTTGTCATGTGGGTCCGAATCCCATAGGTCTTATAAATAGAAGCGGCTATCGATTAATGGTAGGTCTACTGTCTTCCAAACAGATGATGTCGGTTCAAATCCGACTGGCCGCAATTTTTATAATATAAAAGATTTATTATAATTGATAAGTATAAAAGGGTTAATAACTTAATTGGTAAAGAATTTTCTTGTCACGAAAGTAGATATCGGATCGAAGCCGATTTAACCCGTATATAAATTAAATAGGTTAAATTTTAAACATTGTATAATATTCTATTTAAAAAGGTAATTTATATAATGTTTAATAATAGAAATAAAGGAAAAGTTGCTATAGGTAAAGCGAGATATTTGCTAAATATTATGTATTAACATTTATGGGTTCAAATCCCATCTCTTCCGATTTATTTTCCTATGTTATAAGTAAAAAGAGCATAGTTTAATGGTAAAACATGAAGCTTCAAACTTCTCGTTTTCAGTTCGAGTCTGAATACTCTTGTATCTTTTATTACTATTCATTAATACATATTATTTATAACAAGTATTTATTAAAATTAATGGATATAATTTAAGGGTTTTGCTTATTGTCTTTCAAACGAATGTTATTAATTCTAATACAAACACCCGGATTGATAAGTATTTATATTAAAATAATTCTCCAGTATTATAAATTATTATAATAAATCTTTATAACAACTTAATTAACAAACTTCTATTATCTAAATTCCTTAGCTTAATAGGTAAAGCTTATTCTTGATAAGGATATGTTCAGTGTTCAATTCACTGAGGAATTATGAGATTCTATTTATTTTATATTTATATATTTAACATTATAAAAAATAGCCTATTTTTTAATCTAAAAAATTTTTTTGCTAATAAGGTATCAGCTAAATATTGTGTGTTAACTATTTATGCAAAAAGGAAATTGACCGAGCGGTTAAAGGTGCTCGTCTTGAGTACGAGTTAATGTGCTACATTACATGGGTTCGAATCCCCTATTTCCTGTGTTGTACTTTTATATATTTAACATTATAAAAAAATAGCCTATTTTTTAGTCTAAAAAATTTTTTTGCTAATAAGGTATCAGCTAAGCATTGTGTTTTAATAACTGAAGGTTCAAATCCTATCTCTTCCGTAACATTTAAGGAGTTCATAGCTGTAGAGAATTTAGTCTCTTCTTAATAAAAATCTATAAATAATAAACATGAAAAATAATAATAGTAATAATATTTTATATAGTATTAAATTAGTTCCTGCTATTATATATCCTAATGCTGACACGGATAAATTTATTATTTATGCGGAAAATATAAATAAAAGTGGTGTTTATAAATGAGTTAATAAGATAAATGGTAAAAGTTATGTAGGTTCTTCCCTATCTTTGGGTAATAGATTTAACGATTATTATTATTTAAGCTCCCTCACAAGAAAAGTAAAAGGATCAATAATTATATATCGTGCATTGTTAAAATATGGCTATAAGAATTTTAGTTTTGATATTTTAGAATACTGTGAACCTAGTCAATTAATAAAAAGAGAGCAATATTATATTCATCATTTAAAGCCAGAATATAATATACTATAGTAATTAATAGGTTGTAATAAGAGTTATCTTGTAAGAATAATAAAAAGTAAGTTACATACCCATTTTATAGGATTTAGCCTATTTTTTCTACCATAACTTAACCATGAACACATAATAATATAAACATAAACAATAAATATAAATAATAATATAAATAATATAATAATTTTTGCAATTATATATACGAACGCAAATAATAACAAATCCTATAATGATTACACTTTTGTATCTGATTATAAAAATAATTAATCTATATAATATAAACAGGTCGGAGTCAGGTGGTGAGACGTATTTTTTGGGTAAATAAATTTTCGAGTTCGAATCTCGACGACCTGATGTAACCTGAAAATCATAATAATCCAGTTTCTTTACTTTATGTAAGAAATAAGAAAAGCAAATAAACAATTGGTAATAATAATTGCTATTAGTAATGTGAACGATATAGAAATAATATTATTATATTACAAAATTGTAGTATAAGCAAGTATATAAAGAAACTATTAGGGATACCTTGCTATATATTAAAGAGAATATAGATTAAGTTGTGTTTGTAAATGGAGGGGATAACACATGTACTCTTAGAGAAATTCAATAATAAACGAAGCGAATTGAAATATCTTAGTAGCTTTAGGAAAATAAATCAAACGAGATTCTATAATTAATGTGAATAAAAATAGAATAGCCCAATATGTTCCATACTTATATATAAGTATTAAATATATAAATAAGTAAAACGGCTTATAAGTCTGTTTGAACAAGATAAGTATATTATTATGTAATATTGCTTATTAATAGGGGAACCTTCCTCTAAGGCTAAATATAATATATAAGCGACAGCGTATAGTACTGTGAAGGTAGGTTTAAATTAGTAGTTTTATAAGCAGCTCAAACGTTTTTTAAATAAATAGTAAGAGTGTACCTTTTGCATAATGGGTCAGCGAGTTAATATTAGATGCGAGCATTTGTATACCATTTGCCCAGATAAACCAATTATGAAATAATGAGTTAGTATCTAAAATTAGACCCGAAGCCTAGTGATCTTACTATAATCAGGGCTATAAAGGCCCGAACGGTTTATCGTTGTAAAGATATCCGAGGAATTATGGTAAGTAAGTGAAAGACAATACTGACTAGGATAGCTGGTTTTCTGCGAAACCTATATAAGTAGGTAATTATGGTTACATCTTTGCAGGTATAGAACTGTGATCTCAGGCAATCTTAATTTACTTTTTACTAAGTTTTTAAGTAAAGAGATAATTTTTTTTGCATATATCGGGGAATCGTGAAGATTTTATCGGTGAGTATTCGCACTCAGAAGGGCAATGATGAATCTTTAATCATCGGACATAGTACGCTAAGGTTGTATGTCTAAAGGGAAACAGCCCAAAACAAAAGTTAAGGTTCCAAAATTATTGTTAAGTGAAAAGAAGGAAGTTTATATCTTATACGACTAGGAAGTAGGCTTAGAAGCGGCCATTTTTTGAAGACCTCGTAACAGAGCACTGGTTTAGTTGATAATATTTTATTAACAAAGATAATAGCACCGAAAATTCAACGGATCTAAATAATATACCGAAACTTTGTCCATATTATTAATAACAATAATAAAGTAATAAACTTTAAACAAGTTATTGTATTTGTGGGGTAGTGGAACATTGGGTAAATATCAGGTTTTATCTTTAATAGATAAATGATTAGATAACCCAAGTGATAATGCTGACATGAGTAACGAAAAAGGGGATTTAAAAATAATAATTTCAAGACAATGCCGAGATAATTTACTTTTAAAATAGTAAAGAAAAGTTAGGGACGCAATCTCCTTAAGTCTAATCGATTAAAATATCCCCTCGCCTAAAGCTTATGGTTTTATTAAAGTAACGGCCTCTAAGTTTATAATCCTAAGGGACTAAACGATGAGAAAATCCTTGTCTACAGAGTAACAACCTTTATTAAAGTAATAAGGGTTCAGGAAAAACCTGAAAAAGTTTCTTTTCCTTGTAATAAACTAAATAGATGAGCATAGTTAAGAAATGACATGATAAACCGTACCTAAAAACTACCTATCAAGTAAGCAAGTAGAGAATACGAAGGCGTTTGAGTGAACAATCATTAAGGAACTCGGCAAACTAACTACCGTAACTTCGGAATAAGGAGAGCCATTCCTCCTGATTAATATCAGGTAAAGAATAGGAAGCATAGAATAGTGTTGTACGACTGTTTAATTAAAACAAAGCACTCTGCAATAAGATAATAAATCAAAGTATTGAGTGTGATTTCTGCCCAATGTCGGCTGGTTAACGAATTTGCTAAGTTGACTAAAATAAGCTTGGTTTTAAAGGAAACCCCGATCAATGGCGGCCTTACCTATAAGGGTCCTAAGGTAGCGGAATACCCTGGCCGTTAAATGCGGTCTTGCATGAATGATTTAACGATACAACAGCTGTCTCAATGATTGGCTCAGTGAAATTGGAATAACTGTGCAGATACAGTTTACCTCTAGTTAGACGAGAAGACCCT
>Ga0182015_10001555_pt1 | contig 29830 bp, 16 predicted proteins | sample 712P3MmetaG_FD_120478 | JGI IMG/M metagenome (GOLD analysis project Ga0182015, IMG submission 120478) | Permafrost microbial communities from Stordalen Mire, Sweden - 712P3M metaG | ecosystem: Environmental > Terrestrial > Soil > Wetlands > Permafrost | place: Sweden: Stordalen | collected... | reverse complement strand
CAGGAGTTCAAGCTCGCCCTCGAAGGGAGCCGGGCCATGGCCCGGCTCCCTTCGCCAACCATAACCATCAACACAACTGAGAAACTCCAGTTATGAATGGTTGAGAAAAAGGGGGCAGGTCAACTGCTTCCAGGACAATCTTTACGAAGAAAGAGAAGTGCAACAATCCTTTGGGGCTTCCCTGCGAGAAACAGGACAGAATGGCCTTCGGAAGTAGTTGAGTTTATGCGTATTTATTCTGAATCTAAAAGTTGTCCAAGCATGGGTCGCGGACATTCAATATTCAAACTCGATAGGCGTGACCGGACGTTTGGCCTTCTCGTAGCGGTCTCGGGCGACGTAAAGCCTGCGTCGAATGCTCCTGGTGAACTTTGCATTGCTGGCAGCAGCTTCGAACGTTCGGATTGCATTCCGTGCGAATTTCTGGTTGTGTTCTGCAATCGGCTTCCACTGAGCTGGTTGCAAGCACTGCTTCAATCCAGAGCCGCTTGCGTCGACTTGCTTGGCAATTATCAAAAGATCATCGGCATACAACCGATTCTGCTTCGACTTCAATGCCACCAACTCACCAGCGAAGCGGTCAAATGAATCGAGCTGCCCTAGTTCGGCAGCAGGCTCAGCGATCACAAGCCCATCCGCATCCATCCACCAACGCAGGGTTGGGTAGTTCATCATGATCTTCTGAATCTGGTCCCCTGCGTGGCCGAAGTATACACAGCCTCTGACAAGGATAGGCTCCTTCAATCGGCCAGAAACGGATTTCACCTTGAATGGACGCAGTGCTGAACTTGCAATTACATGAACATGATCCCAATGCGTAGAACCGGCCTCAGCAGTCAGTCCCACAGGATTCTGAACGAGAATGCTGGCATCTCCTCGCGCGCCAATCGTGCGGCGCGCATCGAAGTGTCTCCAATAGGCACCGGAGGTTGTTATGGTCACCTCATCTTCCCCCAGCTTTCAAACCGAATGGTGGCAATCGGGTAGTTCTGAGTATCTCGTTGTGAAACAACGCGGAGTTGAGGAATTCTGTACCTCATAATTGCCTCGCACTGTGCTTCTGTCCAATATGGCAAAGCTCAATGCTCTTAGTCTCAATTGGATACAACGGATGGGGAGCACATTCATCGCCTATTGTGTCAATCAAGAAGTGACGCGCAGCCGCCTTGTCTTGAAAGCTACACCACGCGTCTCTCATGCCCCGCCAATAGATCTCATAATCAAAGGTGTCGGTGGCCCAGTTGTCCATGACGATGAAAATGTTCGGCAACAGGAAGTGGCACATCTTGCCAGCAAAGACAGGCGAGGGCTTGACTGCGAAAGCCAAGGAGTAAAGCGGCTCCACGTCTTCCCAGCGATAGTCTACGATGCACGGTTCGCCTAATCGTTTCGCTGACAACGTGGCATATTCTCCAGCTATTCGGTTCAACTTGGCTGCGCCTCGGGCTGAGATCTCTTCCTTGCTGTTGGGCTTTGTCCGTCCACGATATGCAATCCAACGACCGAGGCGATCTACAGCCTTTTCCCACCACCCGTTCAAGATGCCGAGATCGCGGTCGAGAAAGATCTCGCTATACTCACGGTTCATTAGGTCACTTCCCCATTTGCTCTCGGAACGCCACCAGTCCAGGCCTGACCGCAGGTTGTCGAGGGAAATGATCATTGAACCTTGCCTCCAGATTCGACTGAGGCTTTTTGGCGAGCCGCAATGAGGCGGACATTCAACTCTTCGGGTAGAGCAGCGTAGGCGAATTCAATCTCTGGCGGAACTCTTCCTCCGGCTTTCTCCTTCAGGCACTGCTCGTACATATCCAGTTCTGTTAGAACGACGACTCTGCGTTTTGCTTCGACCATTGTCAGAAAGAGCATATCGGAGCGGACCTTAAGGATCTTTCCGACCGCGTGCTTTCCACAAGAAGTTTTAGCTCCACTGGTAGAAATAGTTGCAACAATGCTTTTGTCGCCGCTTACGGCATCAAAGTCGAATACACCCCTGGATCTGATCCTCAAGCGCTCCCGATAAAAGTGCGCATCGAACTCCGAGGGCATCCACTGTTGCCACACCCAATCTTCCACTTCAAGTTGAACTCTGGTATCCGCCACAATTGACTCCTTCGCATCGCCACCAATATTCGCCTATCTTCCGAGTGAATACCCCGCATCGAAGGAAATCCTCACTCAACCAGTGCCTTGAAGACAGCATCTGGCGCGTCCTTGTAGAACTCAATGCTGATACGCGTCCAAAGATCATCTGGCAAGTCATTTAGCTGGCGCCGTGCCGACACTGGCATTAGCAAGGTCTGAGCCTGCTTGTCGATTGCAAGCTCAGCGATTTGGACCGCATTCGGAACCGTCTCGATAGATCCTCCCAGATTCAGAGCACCCACAACAATTGTTCCGCCGCGCGTGTTCTTGCCAAGAAGGGAGCCACAAAGTGCAATGACGGTCGGGAGTCCGAGGCCGGCACCTGCCTTGTCTGCATCCATGGCTCGCATCTGAACTGAAAACTCATGCTCGCGTGGATCTCGATCACCAACGAGTTCCTTCGCCCTGGTATAGAGGTTTTGCTCACCTACCCGAACGCTCTCCTTGAAGGGCGGTGGTGCCGGTTGGTTCAGAATTCTCACTCCGCTGCCAGGACCAGAAGTGACCTCAAGTCGGTAGAGGCCTGCCCCGGCCTCTGTCGATCCCATGCCGACTGCCCACACTTGCCCTGGTGGTAACGGATCGCTTTCAATCGCTTCGTCACTATGTGACTCCGGCGTAGCTACAAACTGCTCGACTCCATCGGATCCCATGCTGAAAGAGAAGTGCGTGTTGCGAAACTCGCTCTTGAACACGCGCTTCTGTTGCTCCTTAACGCGGCGCCGAGTCTCGAGTGCCAGTCGCACCATCCACTCGAGGTCCTCATCGGGGACAGTCATGTCTTGAATCGGGAAAAGCAATTTAGCCAAACCGCTCACTGTCTTATTGACCGCCTCTATATCGCGCCCGCTCAAGGCGCCGCCAAGATAGACGCGCCCCTGCATGATGTTTACTCGGCTGCCAGTTCGCAGTTTGTTCCAGCATTCGCTGAGAAAATCGCTCACCAAGCCGAAGTGATCCGTAAGATGTTCACTTGCTTTCAGCTTTGGAAAATCCCATCCTGGTACAAAGGCATGAAGTCGGTCCATAAATGCGGTGTCGTTCCGCATTTCCGGTGGCAATGGATTCAATAAATGTCCGATCCTTTGCTGCTGTTCAACATCCACATCGAAGTTGCCAACCATCACCAAGCTACCGTCGGCACGAATGTTGTCCTTGCCTCGACTGAATTGGCCTGATGCCATGTATCCCTTCATGATGTTCACACCGTCCTTCTGATCGAAGGAGATGCCCGAAACTTCATCGAAGCACACTACATCGTATTGGCAGACCAAACCCCTTTGGCCGGTGGCGTTGTTGACGAACATCTTGGCCACAGTGGCCTTTCCGCCAGAGATCAAGTGTGAGTAGGGAGAAATCTGTTGAAACAGATGGCTTTTTCCCGTACCTCTGGGACCGAGTTCAACGAGGTTGTAGTTCCGCTCCACAAACGGAACCATGCGTAGCATCGCGACCCTCTTGGCGCGTTCATCGAGGTTAGCCGATTCGATTCCAATGGAACGAAGCAGCAGGTCAATCCACTGCGAAGTCGTAAATTTCTCTCGCCCACGAGCCAAAACGTCAACCGCGTCCGACTTCGACATCTGGATCGGTCTCAGAGAGTCAATCGCGAAAGGCCGTCCACTGTTTTCCTGAGTGACGATGGCGTCGTAAGAAAGCGTGACCTCGGCGTAGAATCCGTCGGTCAGCATCCGCTCGTTATCGCGCACCAGGCTATCTCCAATTCGCACATCCTTCAGTGCCAGGCTCGGCAACTCGGCCACGTAGCAGTCATTCCGAGTGTCGAGACGCGCCCGCACGATGTCGATCAGCTTGACAGATCCTTGCTCTTTGGCACGAGCCTTGAATAGTTCTTCTTCACCTGTGCGAACCGTCCGATCTTTGAGTTGCTTCTCGACGATAGCCAGCCCTTCCTGAATCTCCTGTTCATCAACGCTGGCGCAGTAACGCCCGAGCAGAAATTCAACAACGTATGTGGGAACAGGGTATTGACGCGCGTATTTCCGGACGAGATCCTTCCGGACCAGGTACCCGTCGAAGGCTTTCGCCGCCAACTCGTCCAGGCTATCCATGCTCACATTCATGACTTCTCTCCTACGCAGGTAGTTTGCATCGTAATCACTTTAGCTTCGGAATCAAGTGCAACAACCGTTGCTGCCGCTCCTTCAAAGGAATCATCTGCAACAGCCAGGCTCACTTCGCCGCTGATTCCCACTTCTTTCACCGCAGCAGCAATGCTGCTCGATTCCTGTTTCCAATTTGTTCTTAAATCAATCCGCACTTGTGGGTCATTCGAGTCAACCTTCACACGGCATCGCATGCCCCGCCACTCAACGGCCTGAATCGTCGCATAGACTGAGCTCGCTCCGCGTTCTATTGAAAGCTCTGGGACAACACATTCCTGTGGACTAATACCCCCGTGGGCATACGAATCGCCGGCATGGAAACATGCGATCCCTGGGGGAGAGGCAATTCGTACGTCTGCATTCCAGTACCACGACGACACTGGAACAGTTAGATCTGGCTCGCCCTTAACTACAGCGCACCGCGCCCACTTGGTTTCCACCAGGTAGGCAGGCAAATCCACCTTGGGCAGACCACCCGGTAAAAGCAACCAGCCGTGATCGGTCACAATGCGGACCCGACGCCAGCCAGTGTCAAGAAGGCTGGTGACCCGCTCTGCGATTCGATCCAGCTCAGCATCCAGGTGATGAACTAATTCACCCTGGAGACTGTGACCGTGACTATCGATCTTGCCGCACTCGGTCCATCCACCGTAGTTTGCGCCAGACGGGATCCTGGTCTCATTTGAATCGAGAACTTCAACCCCAGTGTCTTCCAGACGTTCTCTCAGTAGGGTTGCGTTAAGCGGCCTCCAGCCAGCCTTTACCTGGATGAGTGGTGCGAAGTCCTCGCCATTGCCGCCCTTTATGCTGTCGGCGATGGAACTGGCAACAACCTTTGCCGTCGCCGTTACGGTTGGTAGGGGAGAAAGCCGATGTGACATTTTGACCCGAAGAGACAGTCCTTCCAGCCGTGTTGTGAGTTTGCCGGCCAAATCAAATCGGAGCCCGTCTACAAACAGAACGCAAGTGTCCTTTTCCGTGGAAGATTTGCCCACCGCCCCTTTCGCAGCTGCAGGAGCGTGAGCCACCAGAGATTGGAAGTGTCGCGTTGAACTATCCAGCCATGGCTCATAGAGAGTACGCACTACCTTCGTAATCAGGACCGCATCCGGCCCGTTGTGAAAACAAGCCAAAGCCTCCATCGCAAAGCCATCGCACTCCCAGCCCTTAGCGGAATACTCGGCGGCAGCCGCAGTCAGATCAGCGCCACCAACAGGCGTCTTGGCGGCAGCCGCCAATCGAGCCAACGGACGCATCGCCTTCGCCCATTCCGCCTGTCCGATGCGTGCCCATACCCAATCGCGACGTGCTCGGTTCTGGGCCTCCAGCTCCAATACCCGCGCACACGCGGCGACGTGGGCAAGCCCGGCGGCAGACTCCAGGTTCTTGCGAAGTTCTGCTTCATCCCTCTCATTCGCACGCGGATCACGCGATGGGTCCAATACCAACATCCCCTGCCCCGCGCCCACCGGTTCGCGCAGCAGCCGCGCCACACCACCATAGAGCTGCGGCGCCTCAAGGAATCGGTTCCAGACTCGATCCAAACTCAGCTCGGCCTGAATCAGCCGCCCCGCAACTGCCGCGGGCGATACCTTGTCGGGATTCAAGCCAAATTCCGACTGGCAGAGCGCACCAAACGACTCCCACCGACCGTCCGTCGAACTTGCCTCAAAGGCTTTTGGATTATTCAGCCATAGCAGCAGATCACGAACCGGGTCCTGCACCGAGAGCTTGTCGAAATCATCGGCATCCAGGCGCCTGCCCTTCAGGCTTTTGATGTCTACTGCAGCCAGGTGTGGCAGCACACGCTGAAAGGCCTCTTCAGTGCGGCGATCCCCAGCCACATCCAGGCCCATTCCGTCTTCTGATACCAGAAATGCCCGCACCGTCCAGTCTTGCCCATTCGATTGATGCCAGGCCCGGCCGCGATACTGCAGTTCGACGAGTGGCTCCAGCGCCGGCGGACAGTCCCCAGCGGCACGCAACTCCTGACGACTCACTCGCGGCAGATACAGCACCGGCGTCTCGCCAGCCGGCAGCGCTTCTGGCAACGCGCGATCCACGATGCACTTCAACCAGATTGCCGGGCCGGTGCGTTGCGCTGGATCGTATTTGCCCAGGGTATAAAGATTGGGCATGACGGCGCGCAATGTTGCCATCAACGGGAGCCACCCGCCATCCGCATCGGTCCACAGGATCACGACAGGCGCAACACTGCCATCCGCGGCAAGCGTGGCGGAGCGCAGCGAGGCTATCAGTTTCTCAACCAGCGTCATCTCCGCTCACCTACCAACTTGCGGTCACGAGCCTTTTGTTTCACTGCCAGCGAGTAGTGCGGATCGTTCCAGCGGGCGCCGTCGAACTTCTCTCCGCCGGCAAAGTCGTCGCTCTTCTCATCCCAGGTCCAGAACCATGGGAAGTCGCCCTTCTTGCGCTCGGGCTCCTTGCCCCGGTCTTTGCCGTACTTGATCTTAGGCGTGACGCGCAGAATGCAGGCGTCCTTCTTGGGCTTGGTTCCAGGCGAGAGGGTTGCCGCAAGCCAGGGGCGAATATTCAGGCGCACGCCATCGCTGATATTGGGCTCCCAGCCAATCGGCTGCTGATCGAGCGGTTTCCAGCGGACGAAGATGTCGTAGGGTGGGGCGCCTTCGAGAATCCTTTCGAGCTGCGCTTTGAGGTATTCGGCTGCGGCAAGGCGACCGTCAGCACCTTCTACGCCGTCTGCTATATCTGCTCGTAGACGATTATTAATCCACCTGTCCCCCAGCGTGGTGTAAATCAGCTTTTCCAGCGTCTTGCGGCCTTCGCCATTTGGAGCGGCCAGCTTGTGGTAGTTGACGAGCGCGTGGAAGCCATCTTTTCGACCATCCCACACATGCCAGACGAAAGGGCGCTGATGGAAGAGCTGGCAATGCTCCTCAAAGAAGCTGTCCCGCAGCCAGTCTTCGAGTGACGGAGCATCGCCAAGCAATCCAGACAACTTCGCGGCGGCCCATTCGTCGCCGTAAGCCGCAGCCAGCAGTGCACGCAGTCGGTCAGCGGCAGATGCTTCGCCGGCGATAGAACCAAGCGGAACAATACCGTCTTCGGCAGCGAAGGACTCAAGGCCATCCGGATCAAGAGCGGGACAGTCGGGAAAACTGGAGCCGGTCTGGCGTGGCCATCTGTAGCCGGCGAGACGGGCTACAACTACCTGCAGGGGAGAGTCGGATCCTGCCGGATGGCCGCTGAAAAGCCATTGGGTTGGATCATCGGAATGGGGTCTTGGCAATCCATTCGGATATTCATCGTCTGCAATCCGTGCCCACGACTCAAGATCAAAAGGCACCTTCCCAAGGGTGGCGTTAGTCACCTTTAGGCTTTGATCGATGACCCTAACTGATTCTGCAAAGATTGTCGATTTGCAAAATGACCAAATTGGTAGGAGATTACGCATATCAAAAGGGACAATCACGGCGCAATTGCCGTCGAAGATTTGTCCGTCGTAAAGTGTGACGTAGAGGTCTTTCATCAATGAAACGCAAACTCCCCGATTTCCCCAGGCCTCAGCTCCTCGGGTCGGTCTGATACCACTATTGCCTTCTATTGCGCGAAGTTCTGAGGCAAGTTTCATTAGTTCGCCGTTGCCCTCCTCCCAATACACAACGAGATCGCGACCCCCAGAATCGAGAGTGGTCAACACGGTGCTTTGGAGCGGCGCCCATGAACGGCCGAAGACAGAAATCTCCCAAAACTTTCGACCGAAACGTGGAAAGTCGCCGGTGCCTTGCCCCCAATACGCAACGGCGTAATTGGACAGAAGGGCTCCGCCGGCAAGCTTGCTAAGAACGATCCTAGCGTCCGGATGGTTCAGCTGCTCCGCTTGATTCGCAATCTGCGGGCTCGCCCGAAGAGCTAGGGCCTTTGCGCGAGGCGTTCCTTCAGATGCAACGTCCCAACCTACAATTTTGTGTTCTCTTTCGGCTCTGCTGCGGGTCATTCCGAGCAGGGCAATATTTACAACTTCCCCCGTGATTGTTTCGAATGCACGAGATCCAAGTCGCGCCACGACGTCCCAGCGTTCCTGTACTAGAAGCTTCTCGCGCAGCTTTTTGTAGCTGGTGAGAAAGAGCCAATTCTGTGGAGTGATGAGCGCCATCGAGCCGGCACGCTCGCAAAAGAGTAAACAACGCTCAACAAAGCACGTTGCAAGATCGGCCTTTCCGTCTGGATAGGTCTTCGCGCAGAAGTTAGCAAGAGTCTCGCACTGCTTTTGCTTTCCAAGGTAAGGAACGTTTGTAGTAACTAGCGTGTATTTGCCAGTCAAGAGAGCGGCAGCCTTGACCATGCCGGCGGCGGCAATTATCTGTTCGCGCGTCTCCTCGCTTGCGTTTTCGGCTTTCAGTACTGCTGCCAAGAGTGGGGCGACCGACTTGTAATCCGTTTGGAAGAGATCAACGCGAATCCGGGAAGGATCGATGAGCGAACCGAGAACTGGAGCCTGAGAGAAGAGCTCGTGTAGCGACTCCATCGTCCGCTTGACCGGCTCAGAGAGTAGAGAATCCTCAGTGTTAAAGAGGTTGGTGCTGGCCGGCATTCCACCGCTGGCTGCAATCTCCTCTCCCAGCTTGATCCACTGCTCTTTGGTAGCGTTCGGCCCGATGCCGGAGCAGGCCAGGTTCAACTCCGGCATCGCGAAATGCTCGCCGGCCATGCGCCATGCAGTCAATGCCAGGTTGAATGCACCAAGTTGCGCGCAGCGCTCGTCGAGTTCAAGACCAAAGAGGTTGTCTTTGAGAACGGCCGTGAGGGCATCAATGATTGCGAGGCCTTCCTCCTCCATTCTCATCCGAACCAGAATGGGTAGAGCAAACGCCAGGAAGTGCCCGCTGCCCATGCACGGGTCAAGGACTTTGAGTTCCTTCGCCATCTGCGGCCAGCCCTCAAAGCCTCCCGCCGCCGGCGTGCGGTCCTCATTCAACCTCAAATATGTGAAGGTGTAGCCGGGCAGCGCCGGGTCTTTGCCCTCGGCGCGGCGTTTGGTCGTCCACCAAGCGCCCAAGGTGTTTTCAAGCAAGAAGTGGACCATGTAGTCCTCGGTGAAGAGCTGCGTGACGGCTGGCAGTTCATCAGCGCCGATCTTGACCTCAGATTTGTTGACGCGCTCCTTCTCGTCGCGTTGCCAGAACTGGTAGACCCAACCGAGGCTGTCGTCCGCTGTGAACACCTCGGCTGGCAACGATTCGAGTTTTGCTTCGAGCTCAAGTCGCGTCTCCTGCGGCAGGGTGACGCGGAGGACGGGGTCTTCTGGGCGGAAGACGGAGAGCAACATGCGCTGGGCCAGCTCGGCGGCAAGCTCCTGCCAGTCGCGCTGCTGCTCGCGGGCCAGCTCGCGAATCTCGTCGAGCGACATTGCCATGCCGTGCTCGGTATCGAGCAGCAGGTCATTCTCGGCCAGATAGCGAGCAAAGAGCATGCGGTGCCAGTGCTCGTAGGCGCAGGCTTGAATCAGATGGTCGAGTTGCTGCGCGTTGCGTTGTGGGTCACGCCGGTCTCCGAGTTGCCGGCCATGCGCGCGCAACTCTGTCCGGAGCCTACACGCCTTTTCATCCTTCAGCATGTGTTGCCACGGCGCGGCTTCGCCCACGGCGAGCTGATCGCGCAGAACCGTAGTGGCTCCCTTGACGGCGATGGCACGAACGGCAGCGACGGTGTTTTCCAGTAGTTTGCGGTGTTCTTTGCTCAGGGAAGACATGTCGTGCTCCTAATGGATCTGCACCGGTCCGGTTTTGAGGGCCTCAAGCAGCCGCTTCTTCTGTTCGGAAGACCAGGCATCCACGTCGGCTTCCGTCCGCAACACTTTGCGCTCAATGGAGACGAACTGAATCTTGGGCTCGAGCAACTGCGCTGCCTCTTGAAGAGCCCTGGCAACTCGTGCTGGGACAGCTTCCACCTCGGTATTGCGTGCTGAAAAATTCCGGGAGTCGAGCGCTGCGAGCAACGCGGAATCGCTGCTGACATCCGGCTTAACCGGAGATTGCAGACCAACATCGGCGAGAATCTTGGCCTGGTCGGCTGGAGATACCTTTTGCCAGGTGTTGTTTCCTGCCAGCGTCTCCATCGCGCTCTGGTACGCCGCCTGGTGCGCATCATGCGTCGCATTGAGTGCCGATCGCAGCAGATTGACTAGCCCGATGCGCACAGGAGCTACCGGATCAGGCTCTGCAAGAAGCAGACGACTGGCGCGAATGGCATCGTGCTGTGCAATGAGCTGTGTTGCGCCAGATATGGAAGCGGCATGAGCAACCAGTCGGCCCAAAGTTCCCCATGCCGGCTGGCGTTGGGCAATGAGGTCGCGGGTCTTCTTCCACTCTGCGATGCGCGTCTTCAGGGAGGCATCTTGAGCGCGCAGGGCCGCAAGCCTGTCGTTGCCGACCAGCTTTTGGACGTCTTCAATGTCGGTGACTAAAGGACGCGCTGGGGCTGGGGCGTCGCCACCGGCGTCATTGGCCAACTTCAAGACTGCAGGGAAGAATTCCGGCGCCTTGGCATCGAGTTCCTCGCCTTTGGCTTTAACATCCACTTCCTGGAACAAAGCCCTAAGCGCATTGCGGTCCTGAATCGAGAGCGTGATCTTTTCAATGCGGAACTCTGTCTTGGGGACCTTGTTCTGATCGAGTTGCCCAACCGGCAATGCAATACCATTCAGAGTGGCGGTAACGTGCTGGCTGCGATGCAGGGCAATCAGCGCAGCATCGATTGCGTCTCGGGGCCAGCCGAAGGGGCTTCCCTCGAGTTCCTTGCGTAATTGAGTTCCGCCTTTTCCTGTCCCAATGGTTGAAAGCACCTGCTTGCAGACCGGGTGCTGCTCAATGGGCCCCTCGTATTTAAGCGGCGAAAACGGATGGTCCGCTCCATCGCGAGCACGCTTTATGGACGATTCCCACGCCGAGCCGGAAGAATCCGCATCCTTGAACTGAGGAAATAGTCTAGCGAGAGAGGCGTCTGCACCGGAGCGCAGTTTCTCGTCGAGGGAAAGCTGGAGCAGCTCGTTGCCGCCACCCTGGAACACTTTGGTGCCTGCTACCATTTCCGCCACGAGCATTTCGCGTTGCTGCTTTGCGAGACGGTACCGGCTGTCCATGCTCTGCCGCGCTACCTGACCCTCTGGCGTAGCCGGAGCGCCTTTCGCACTTATCGTCTGCTCTGCTGCCGTTTCGGTCGCAATCAAATTGAGCAACTCATCCCGGGATTTTCTGGGGATGAACACAAGCAGCATGGGGCTATTGACGCCAACAGCCCGCGCAACGCTCAGGACGTTATTCTCAGAAGTGGTGAAGCCATCGCGCAACCAGATTGGGATTGACTCACCGTCTGTTTGGGGCGGTTCGGCTGAACGATGCAATCTGAGATCGCGCGGTACCTTGGCAGAGCCCTGCAGCAACTTGATCTTATCGACCAATCGTTGGAGTTCTGCAGCGAGTAACTGATCACGTTTTTCATCGAAGAAGGCCGCATCGTTCCTGAGCTTCGCCTCACGCTGGCGGAATTCATGATCCCAGTTGCGACCTTCTTCGGTCTGGATGCGGAACTCCTTGCCAACAGGCATGAGTATGCCTTCCGCTGCGAGCTTATCGAGGAGAATGGCCACGTCCGACCGGAGCTTTCCGTTGTCAGCGGCAAGATCATCAACCAGCAAATCGGCAAGGTGCTCTTTGGTCGCGCGAACACCGATGTCACCAGCGCCTTCGGTTGGCAATTGCCCAATGAGGAAGACCAAGCCGCATAGCCGTTGCTGGAGTCTTCCAGATGCGGTTCCATCTTTGCCCAGGGCGAGGATCCGTTCATTGATCTCTCTGGGGAGGGCGCCTGTCGTGACCATCTCCGGAGCGAGTGCATCGTACAGGTCATCTCCCGGAATGAGGCGGCCAAGCTGCTCGCCCGTGATCCTCGCGACACAGTCATGGATGATCCGCAATTGCGACCGAAGCTGACTCTGGGTGCCTGCCGTGTCCACTTGACGGAAACAGTGTTCCCAAAAGCGCCGGCGAACAGGGAGGAGCGGGTAGTCCTCAACAATGACGGCTTTGTCTTCCAGGCGTTCGCCGATTTTGGTGCCTTGAAGCTGCCGTGAGATTTCCCCTGCATGGGCGCTGAGAAGTTCAGAAATGGGCGCAATCGATGATGGTTGCTTCCGAAGGAGGACCTTCCTCGTGACAGTCTCCACGTCGGCATCTGACAGCTGAATACGGATCGTGAACCGGTCCAGGAGCTTGTTCAGCAGCTTGACTCCAGTCAACGAGGACTGCCCTGCGGCGACCAGCATCACCTGGCTGTCAAGCTGCTTGGAGACAGCTTCGGCAATCTCGGTAATCAGTACAGAACGGGTTTCAGAGTCCCCAATATACTGCTGAGCTTCATCCAGAATCAGGATGGCGCAAGGAATCAGACCGTCTTTGCCCGCGCGTTGGAGAACGCGTTTGAACATCGAAAGAAACTCTTCTGTCGTCAAGTCAGTTGTACGGACTGGGAACTGAGCCTTAATGAGTTCCTTAGCCGCCCCTTCGCTCGTGGCAAATTCCGGATCGCTCGCCAGCAGAGCCTTCGCAATCAGCGGGCTGACATAGAGGTTGTTCAGCTCCCTGCCCCAGTCTTTGCCAGCGCTCTCCACCGCTGCCTTTACTTGATCGAAGATGCCACGTTCTTCCAGCCAAAGATAGAACTGTGCTTGTGGGTATTGGGTCGGAAGTCCACAGGACCGGAGGAGGATGCTGAGAACGCTAAGGCGCACATTTTCCGTAGTGCCTGCTGGAAGAGTGCCAGCAGCAGCCAGCAATCCGCCCGAACGTTTGCCCGCTACGTCTAGTTCCCGAAGAAGATTGCGCACTTCCTGCGGAAGCTCACTGACGAGGCTTCTGGCTGTAGCTCCGTCAGAGAACTGGGTGTCTTCCCAAAGGTGGCAGAGCATCTTCAACAGATGCGATTTGCCGCTGCCGAAGAAGCCGCTGACCCAAGCTGCCTTCTGATGAGTCTGGCTGCGACTTCCGAGAAACGACGTGAGGATGTTTATGATTCCCTCTGCATATTGCCCCTCACAGACGAATGTGGATAGCTCGCCGCGCAGCTCCTTCCCAACGTTCTCGTCCGCATTTTCGTTGGTGATACGAGCCTGTCCATTGTTGACCAAGCCCTCCTTCGAAGGGTCGCGAAACAGTGTGTCTCGGATGAGCATTGGGATCAATATCCTCCTGCGGAGTGAAGCGTGATAGGGACAGCGAGGTAATTCCATCCGTCGCGAGCGTCAAGCAAGCGGTAGTTGTTCTGGTCGTAAGTTCCAGGAAAGAAGACCACAAGTCGCCCCTGGATGAAGGGCTCTATAAGCTTCAAGACTCTTGAAACGCGCGTAAAGCCGAAGAGTGAACCCACACCCAAAATGGCCACAACGGAGTTGGTATTAGCCTCAGGCTTCTTCAGGTCGGCACAGATCAAGTCCGCGACATGATGCGAGAATTCCGACTCGAGCTTAAGCTGAAGGTCTTCCGGCGCCTGAAAGTATGCGTCGCGATAATCTTCAGAGGCTAGCCAACTCGCAAAAGAACTCGCAATATCAACTTCAATCCACCCGTGACCTCTCTCGCGCGTGGCGATTGCAAACAACTCCTTGCGCGCCCGGAGTGCCCGCTCAAGCTCCTTGTCGTAAACGACCATGAGTACGCGCTGAGCTCCCGCAACAGTGTTTTGCCACGGCAGGCTAATATGCTGACGATATTTCTCTGCGAGCTGTTCGATGCGCCCCATTGCCTACCTCATTTACTGGGTATTGGTGAAGAGTGGGTCAAGCCGATCAAGTTGTATGTCGATCACATCCCCGGCCATCCGAAGGTCTATTAAGCCAAGTCTTTTTGCCGCAGTGGCAAGCTCAAGAGTTTCTGACTTTCCACAGTCGAGAATCCTCACCCATCCGCTCGTCAAACCCTCCTCTACCGGGAACCCCGCAGCGCGTGCAAGAAAAAGAGCAAACGCAATAGAGGCTGGAGTGGGATGAACAGTGCGACGGTATTTGAATGTTCGGCCCGACAAGTGACCAGCCTGGCACCATGAACTTGCTGCATTTCGAACGACCTTATTCAAGGTCGATTCATTCAATCGGTCCCCAACATTCGCGGCAATCGCTTCGCGCATGACGTTTCGCTGAAACTCTGCACCGTCCGTCATGCCGCAGATCGATTCGGCTGTTGAAAGCAAAAGGGGGTCTCGCGCAAGACTCACCAATAATGCGAGCAAGGGGCGCCCTTCCGAATCGATGCTCCACAGCCTCCGGAGTATACGAAACAGCGGAACCGACGGGTCCAACGAATAGAGTTCGCGCAGTCGTTGTAGGGACAAGCGCCGCGTGGCGACGGTCTGCTTCCCCAGACAGTTCTGTTCTACGATTGCTTCGACGTAAGCATCAGGGCCTGCCTCGGCGGATACAGCTGCAAGAGCAGTCTCCAATTCGTCGAGCATGATTGTCCTACTGGTATGTGTACCAATATGACCAAAGCGGAACCCGGCAGCAATCGCTGCCTTTCTGCTGGGGCTCGTCGAGAAGAAAAGGAGTTGCTTCATAGTTGCTAAATTCAAAATTCACTTTCTGTCCGGAGGCTTTTTCCTTCAGTCACCCCAGTCTTGAAATCCTACGACGCGAGAATAGGCTCCCGCCTCTGCCAAATCCGTTCAATTTCACAAGGCCATCTTTAGCCCCCAGATGCAACATCGCCGGCAAACTCGCCGGCCATGAATCAGAACAAGATCATCCTCTCACTAGGCAATCAATGAGTCAAGGAATTTTCAAAAAAAACGAGCCGGCAAGTTTGCCGGCGCAAAGTTTGGATGTTAAGGTCTAAGATTCAGCACCGATCACATCTGCTTCAGTGATTTGGCAAGAAAATGGAATGAAGTTCGACACGCTAATCATTTACCTGCCCCAACCAGTCCTCACTGTCAAAGGCAAGGTTTCGATTCACATCTTTTTCTCGGCCATAGGCTTGTAACGTTCACTTGGCGTTTTCCAGGGACGGAAGAAGTCAATCGGATCCTGGGTGCCGATGAACTCCCGAGCAAGTTGAAGACGCTCAAGCACCGGCCCCCGTTCCGCTTCGGGCAGCGTATCCGCACAAGGCCGCCGAGATCAGGTTCATCTTCTCCCAATATTGCGTGCTCACACAAGTCCATCCAACGCGATCTCCCACGATTGCCTGAGTCATCTAGGAACGCACGCCACATGCGGAGAATATGAAACCGCTAGAAGTTAGCAAAACCGAGAACCCCCGGCAAGCAGGACCGCGATAGACGATCCTAGTAACTGGCTTATTTACTACTATGTATATAACTGTGAGAATAGTCACTTCGACGACTAACGCTCTCAACCGGATCAAGTTACTGAATTTGAAAGCCGAACGAACCTGGGTTGGGCTCACCAAAGCCCGGCTCGTCAGTCGCCAGATTCGCATTCTTGCGCTGCCGCCGCTTTCCGACCGCGGAGTGGTGTCCAAGCTTTCGTCTGAATTTTCATGCGGACCCTTTACAGTTATCAAGACTCAGATTATTCTTCTCGCACCCCGCTTTTCTAAGAAACTGTCGAACCGCTCCTTTCGGTGCCTGAGGATATTCCAGCTCTACCTCTTTAGGGTTGGCTCGGAAAAGTGTCCCGGTCGTAGTCTGCCAAGATGTGCCTTTCTATCCAACAACAAATCCCTCTCGGGTCAGGAGATCATGCTCAACTTCCTGCAAATGAGCGACGCGGAGATGATTCTGCCCGAGTGACCTGGTCCACTAGAATAGCCTCGCTTAAACGAAGGTGTAAGGCTTTAAACCTAAGGAGAGTGCATGAAGGACAAGAAATCCCTCCACGATGCGGAATCCCCCCGTCATCAAAGCGAGCGCGGGAACAGGGATCGAGTACAGAAGGCATTCAAAGGTGAATTAGTTCTTGGTTCCGACAAGGTGATTAAGAGCGACGACTTTACGGTGTTCGTACCTAGAGAAGACTTCATAAAAGCTGTGGAGGACGCATTCAAAGGTCCGAACCAGTCTGGCGGCAGCACGAAGGGCGCCCCCAGCGATTCGATCCCCAAACTGTCTGACTCTCAAGACACCTGCCCTGAAACAATCGATCTCTCAGGCAAAGTTTGCCTAAAACGAAATTTGAATCCCGACGCGGAACCCAGAATAAAACCCAAGATTTGTCGGGTACACGCGGCACTGTGTTTCGACGCCGAATATTACTCGGTCACCATCAGGGAAGAACTTGGGGCCGAGGAATGGAAACCTGTCAAAAGGTTTCAGAACAATTTCAAATGGGAAGATGTTCAGTCGAGTTTGAAGTTTAGCGGCATTAAACCTGACTCCTGGACGCCAAAGGAAGGCTTTGCGAGTTCCCTTTACAGTCTGTCGGATATTTTGTTTCCCGCAATTTTCGGCAAAGATAGAAAGGTTGCCAGCGGTCTGGTGCTCATTACCGGCGGGACCGGAACCGGAAAGACGTCGGTTCTCAACGGATTGCTGGCGAGATATATCTGGAGCCTGCTCTACCCAAAGCCCAAAAGGCGTCCGCACATCGTGGCCGCGGGAGACCCGGTCGAGACTCTGTTTTATGCAAAACGTGATTCCTCCCTGACCGAAAGAGGCGAAAGTCAGAAACTGGGTAAGCGCGAGTACCTTCTCCGCCCAATCGACTACACGGCCCGCGTTCTCGGCACTGATGTTGTCGATGTACAGCACGCTCTCAAAGACGCGCTTCGTGAGACGCCTTCCGCTTTTGTTATGAGCGAACTTCGCGAGGACGATGACTTTAAGGCCACTCTGAACTTCGCTGCAACCGGCCAACTTGTTTTTGCAACCGCTCACAACACTTCACTTGTTGATGCCCTGCGCAAGTTAATGATGATTTCGGGCTTGGGTGACCATGCGAGCGCGCGATCGATCCTCGCGCAGCGATTACGCGCAGTCATTCACCTGCAGCAAATCCAAATAACCAAAGATCAAATAGCTAAGCACCAATCGCCTAAAGATCCGGCAACTAAAGATCTCTCGATCACGTTGCCGACTGCCTGGCTCGGGAACGCCTCCGGCATTCGCAATTTTGTCTGCGACGGCCTCGCATCCTTGCTGCCCCACGGCCCGCATCATCCAGACCGTCCAGATTCAAGCAACCCCGATGAAGCACACAGGCAGGGCACCGTCGGCCTTTCCTGGGCAGTGAACGAGCTACGAACACACGATCTAATTGTTTCTACGGACGGAGTCAGATCAGCGGTAAAACACCAGGCGGAGATACTCGACCTCGCGATCCGTTGATTTTCCGAAAAGTCAAATCAAGGGGGACCAAGTGCTTCTTCAATTCGGCGTACCAGGACTCGACGATCTAATCGAGTCGCCTCAGAGAAGACAGTTTATCGAATACTCGACACCTGAAAGCTCCGCCTTCAAGAAAATCCAGGCGGAAAGCATTGCGATCCTCGGGCCCGATGGGACAGGAAAATCCGTGCTCGCTCTTCATCTTGCCTCGCGCTATGCAGCTGACTGCAACAGACTGATAGCGGCCGAGAGGAAATGGAGGGAGAGCAAAGGAGATCGGTCGGAAGAGGAATTGGAACCTCCAAAGATTCTTTATATTTCAAGCGACCTTCGCACGCCGGCAGCGGAAAAAATCTGGGAGGCATTCCGGCTGAACACACCCGATCAGCGCCACATCCCCTTCGAGCGGAATTTTGAAGCTATCCTGCGATCAATTTCGTCCCCCCCCACAACGCTGGAATTGGAGGAACTTACTCCTGACGATACTGGGAAGTCGGTTGAGTTCTTTAGCAAGCGGAGCAATCATTCGGGCCAGGTCGGCTTTCTCGACCTTGCTTCAAATACAGCCGGGGACGACTGGAATTTTGTGAACACACTGCTCGTCCGGCTGCAATCTGTATCCTCTGCCAGCATTGGCGGCAAAGCTTCAACTGGATTAAGCAAAAAAGCCGGCGCATCCTCCAATCAAAAGCGAGATCTGCCTCACCTTGTCATCGTTGATTCCGTTGAGGGCTTTGAGACCTTTGTCGGCAAATATGACTCCTTCGGAATCGAACAAACCAGGCGTGCTCGAGTCGCTCAATGCATCCGGAACGCCGGCGAACGAGTAGACCTCGTATTCGTCGTCGAGGAGCCGAAGTCTTCAGAGCATTTGCCGGAAGAATATGTTACCGACGTAGTATTACGACTTCGCAAGCGCATGTCTGCTGAGACAGCAAGCCTGACGATCGAAGTGCAGAAAGCTAGGTCCCGCGAGCATGCGAAGGGAGAACATCCATTCGAAATCAGGGATAGTGCGGGAACTTCGACGGGAAACTGGGAGAATGCCGACACTCCTCGCGCAAGGAACTCCTACATTGAGGTCTTTTATTCCATCGCCCACCGCAATCGGCAAATCAGCCTGGAATACGGCGTTCCCGAAATTCGCCGTGATGGAGAACCAGCCACGTTCGGGCTGCCAAAGCTCGAGGATCTTCTGCCACTCGACCATGGGCTGATGCCTCTCGAACATGGGCTGAGGGCCGGAACCTCCACTGCCCTCATCGGCGATCCGTCCACAGGTAAAAGCGTATTAGGGGAGAGATTCCTCGCCCAAGGATTCAAACGGGTGGCGAGAGCCTTCATCTGCCTCTATCTCTTGAAGACCAAATTTGATGCTGTCCATGACCACCCCGAAATAAAGAAAGCTTTAGACTTCACATTCGACAAACTTTCGGAAAGCATCATCCCGCCCGACAAACAAAGAGCACCACAACCTTATCCAGTTGAAGTTGGCTCAGACTGGTTGGATAAGTTACAAATTGCGGCAGAAATCGGAGAGCAAGAAACGCTCAAGTCCCTTCGTTCCATATTTAGTGACGACTCTAAGCTCAAAAACTCCATTCCGAGCAGCGCCTGGGATGCCTTGAAGGAGTGGAATAAGCGGACGAGTGCCAGCAAACTGGCGACGATAGATCTGACAGAATCAGACGATAACAAAATCAAGGAGGCCCTGGGCCTAGGCTATCAAAAAGCCGATAAGTTTGCGCCTCGTTCCAGAGCAAAATGGACGGCTGACTTTGCGGAAGTCAAAAAGGAAGAGGAAGTGGCAAAGAAAGAGGAGAAAGAGTCTCCTGTCGGCCTCAGTCAACTCTTTTACCATCCCAATCTCCGTTTTCCGGGTGTGCTGCTGACCACACAAGATTGGAGAGGCAAGGAAATCGCTGATAAATGCCTCGAACACCTTAAGACAGAAATTGAGCAAGACCTTCGAACGCTCCTAGAGAAGCTGAGCGATGACCAGCGCAAAGACATTTACATAAAGCTTGCAAAAGTGATTGAAACCCAATTGATAGTCCGGCGATTTGATATGCAAGCTCTCCCGGCGGCCGCCGTCTATCACGTAATCCACCGTAATTTGAGTGAGGCCAATAAGCTGATCTTTGGGATCGCGTACCCACCGCACCAGGATCGGCGCAACCGAAAAACCAGCAACATCCGCATGGTCATCGACGACTTGCGTGTGATCGCAAAAATAAATCCTGAGATCGCGCGGGATGGAGCATTTCTACCCTTCCTGGCCTTTCATCTTCAGCGCGAAGGCATCGTCAGCCTGCTCATCCACAGCGACAATATTCTCCCCAACAGGCCATCAAACGATGAGACGAGCAGAACGCTTCTCTCTATTCTGAAGACCGCAATTCTCACCTGGAGTGTTCCCTTCGAGGGACGCACCCGTGTTGCAATCAGCGTGGTTCCTCACACTGATCCAAAGACGAACGGAATCGTTAGAGAACTTGTCATCGAAAAGGGCAAGCCGACCGTTACTCGCCGGTTCGAGCTTTATGCAGGAGTGGAGGAAGGCAAGCCCGTTCCTGTTTCGCTGGCCGTGTACATATTCAACGAGACTCCTGCATTCGAACCATATGTCGAAGAAGAGGACCGCCTGTTTCGCGAGGTCTTTACCGGAGTTGAGGGCGCCAGCGCGGTTAATCCCGGCAGGGTGATCTTCCCCATCGGATTCCAGCGGTACCAGGCTCTGCGCGACTTCACACATCTTTCACTGGATGCGCTAGACGGGCATACAATGGTCTTTCAAGTGGACGAATATTGGGCGCTCAAAGAGCCGCATATCCTTGAGAATCTGCACGATTATTTGAACGACCCGCTTCCGAGCGAAACGAAAGCACACTTGCTCGAAGACCCATTTGGGCTTTTTGAAGGGGAACCAAAGTGCGACAAAGGGAAGAGAGCTGCGCGAGAAAGAGCAGATAAGAAAGCCGAAGAGGAGAGAGCCGCCACCGCGCAAGTTGCAAAGAGTTCTGGGCTCAAAGAGGAGCACAAGCCAAAGGCATCCAAGCCAGCCTCACCCGACGCAACCGAAAAGAATCATGAACAGGGTCAAGGAACGCTCCCGTACTGCAGGACAGACTACTTCTACAACCACGGATATGAACAGCGGATCCCGATGACCGTAAGGGACTCGCCCTCACCCGAAACCGCGGAAAAACCCGACTCGAATAAGGCGAAAGGAGAGGAAACGGCAATGCAGGAATATCGCGTTCCGTTCATGTGGGACTTTGGGTTTGTTCTTGCAAGAAGCGCGCCGTGGAAGATGGCGATGGAAGAGAAGATTTTTACTCACGTCAGCGACGGACAAGAGAACTTTCTAGACGCAAAAGATCACATTCGCGAAATCGTGCCAATAGCGGGCGAAAAGGAAGAGCAGCCCAAAGCGACGACGCTCAAGGAACAGAACGCTCTGAACACGAGGGAACACAAGGCGATGAACTCCGTGAAACACAAGACGCCGACGGTGGGCGATGTCTACAAGAAGCTGACCGGCGAATCCCTTTCCACCCCCTCAGTCGAGGGTGCAAAGAAGCCCAAAGATCAGGCGAACCCTAGCCAACTTTCCTGGCGCAAATTCTTTGGGGCATGCAAGTGTGTGGCCGACATTCATTTTCGCCAGACGGGCGCGCCCACCGTCCCCTTCGATATTGCCTGCCCATCTTCTGAGACGATGAATGCCCTGATCCTCGAAATCTGGAAATCGGAGATGAAGATTGAATCGGAGTTGCTTGGTATCGAGCTCAAAATGGATTTAAATGCGGGCAGCGAAAAAACATTTGTTCTCTCAGAATGGCTGGAAATGACTGGCGCGGAGCACAAAGCTAAATCGCAGACTTCTGAAAGGACAGAGCCGAAGACCCAAGCCGACACGTCGAAAGACACAAAACCCACAATTCAAAGGCGCTTTCAGGAATTCGAGAACAAATACACCAACACACCCAAAAACGAAACTCAATGGAGTGAGCGGTGCGAATTATTCAGGAATCACCTGCCCCTAGGAGCACTTTGCTTATACAAAACCTGGCTGCTTTTGGTGGAGGTGCTTCAATTTGATGAATTCCTCGACGAGGACAATCCCTTCACCTTTCGCTCCGATCGTACAGCATCGCTCCATGCCGTTGCCTCGCGCCACTGGTACAAGACTGCGTGCGCTTTCTCAAATGAGCTGTACAACTCCGATGGCATTCATGACTCGGTCGTCGCAACACGCATGCCGGGACACTTCACGACTCGAGGTGACTGGTTTCTGGGGAGCCCCAAGAGCAGCCGGTCCAAGTTACTCGCTCAGCATGCGATCGACCTGATGTGCAGCAGGCGTGCAAACCTCACTCGCTTGCAGCAGGGTCTGGGGCTGCCCGTGCGCGATATTCTCGGCGATACTCAATGCGACAAACTGCGCACGGCACTGCGGTGCAAGATGCCGATACAAATGGATTCGGGGGCAGTCACTTCTGATAAATCAAAGGAAGAAAAAACAGAGTACTCCACCGAAATTGAGTACGGGCGTCTTTGCGCCCTGGGCAAGAAAATTGAAAATCCGGAAGATGGTTTCGATTGGCTTTGGAGGCGTCATATCGACGATTACGATCGCGTCGGCAGACCATTGCAGAAGTGGCTGGTGCGTTTGTTCCGATGGACGAGCGACTATCGAATGAGGCGGAGCAGAGACTGGCGAGGGGGATTTCCGGGCTATGACGAACTAACGGCGAAACGATTCGGACTTGTTGCCGACTATCCTAGTTTTATGGAATTCGGCAGTCTGTGTGACCTCTTGTGTGAGGAACTCAGGGCCGCGGCGCGCGCCAAACGACCGAAGCAGTAAACCAGACTGTAGCCTGAGACATCAGCGCCCGACCGACTTTCCAATTGCATCGCAACAGGTCCTCAGATAGTCTTCTCGAATCCAGCAACAATGACACCAGAGCGTTGGGAAAGACTCAAACCCTTATTCTTGGCAGCAATCGAGGCGCCAAGTGCTGAACGCGATGCCGTTGCATCCTCTCTCTGTGGGGATGATGAAGAACTGCGAAACGATCTTTTGGGCTTGCTTGAAGCGCACGATGGAGCGGCCGGCGACGATCAGTTCTCTCCCCTGGTTCGACCATCTTTGGGCTCTCCCGCCCCCACATTTCACATAGGCCAAATCCTTCTGAGACGCTTTAAGATCATTCGCTTGTGCGGCACTGGCGGAATGGGCGAAGCGTATGAAGCATTGGATATTGAGTTAAATCAGCCGGTCGCGCTCAAAACTATCCGCGCAGGCTTCGTGAATTCAGCAAGCCTCTTTTCCCGCTTCAAGCGAGAGGTCCAGTTGGCGCGCCGCGTCAGCGGCCCCAATGTTTGCAGAATTCACGAGATCTTCCGATCGGCAGACGATGACCCCGGTAAAGGCTGCATATTCCTGTCAATGGAATTGCTCCGTGGAATCACCCTTGCCGACAAGTTGCGCGCAACGGGCCCATTGCCATCGACGCAGGCTTTGCCTTTGGCCCAGCAGATGTGCAGCGGGCTGGAATCAATCCACGAGGCAAGCATTGTCCATCGGGATCTGAAAACCCGAAACATAATGTTGACCGGTGAGCCTGGATCGGAACGTGTCATTCTCATGGACTTCGGGTTGGCCCACGATGCGAATCCGGGCCAGGCTGACGACCAAACAAGCATTACGATCCCCGGCGCCGTTATGGGAACGCCGGAATATATGGCGCCTGAGCAATTTGAAGGCAAGCAGGCCACTCGAGCCACGGACATCTTCGCGCTCGGGATCGTTCTCCATGAAATGGTGGCGGGAACCAACCCGTTCGCTGCCTCGAATGCCTTTCATGCAGCCATGTTGCGGGGGAAGCGCCTCGAAATCCAGTTCCCAAAGCAGCTGGGTGTGCCTCGCCACTGGAGCAAAGTCATCGCCAAGTGCCTCGAGGGCGATCCTTCTCTTCGCTATTCCTCGGCCAACGAGGTGGCCCAGGCCCTGGAGCACACGCCCCAGTGGAAAATCTCCTTCGGCGATCTAAGAATAGGTCGCAGGCTGAGTTTCTTCCTGTTGGTTGTGGCATTGGTCTGTGTGAGCGGCGGCCTATGGTGGTTTATTCGTCAACAGGACAAACCAAATCCCGAGGCTGAGCGCTGGTATGCGCAGGGAGTCGCAGCTTTGCACGAGTCATGCTACGTCAGGGCCGAGCGGCTACTCAGCAAGGCGGTTGAGCTCGATCCCAACTACGGCATGGCGCACGCACGCCTCGCCGAAGCCTGGAGCAATCTCGATTTCGACGGTGCCGCGAAGAGCGAACTGATTCTTGCCACTGAACACGAAAGCCGCCTATCCGCTCTCGATCATCTCTATCTCGATGCCATTCGTGCGGATGTGACTCGCGACTTTCACCGCGCTCTTGACGACTACAGTCAAATCGCCAGGGAACTGCCCAAGGGCGAAGAAGCGGATGGAAGTCTCGACCTCGGTCTCGCCTTCGAACACGCCGGCCAACCTGATCGGGCGCTCGATAGCTTCCGCAATGCGGCGGAGCTTGATCACCTGAATCCTGCGCCGCTCCTGCAGCGAGCCATTCTTGAGAGCCGGTTACAGCGTGTCGTCGCTGCGAATCGAGACTTTGAAGCTGCAGAAAGTCTCTACAAGACTGAGCTCAATTCGGAAGGTAAGGCCGAGCTGAACTATCAGCGTGGTTATCTCGCAAATGAGCGTGAAGCCGACGGCGAGGCTGTCACTTATTTGAATAGTGCCTTGGATGAAGCTCGCCAGATGCCCAGCCCTCAACTCGAGATTCGCGCTCTAACGCAGTTGGCCAGCGTTGCATTGGTTTCCGGCAAAATCGATGAGGCTGCAAACGACGCCAACAAGGCAATCGAGATTTCCCGCACAAATCGTCTTCCGGGTTGGGCTGCCAATGCGCTTGTTCGCTTGGCAACCGTCGACATCGGCCAGCACCACTTGGATCAGGCGGAGGGTCATCTAAACCAGGCCTTCGAATTGCTGCTCGAGTCACAGCAAGACCGAGTGGAAGCAATGGCCAACATGACCATGGCCAGTCTGCGCAACCAGCAGCACCGCAGCAGCCAGATGCTCATTCCCGCTCAGTCGGCGGCTGCTTACTACAGGCAAAATGGATTTGTTGTCGAAGAGTCTTTGGCCGAAACGCTGATAGGCCGCGCCCAGCGCGATCTTGGCCAATGGCCCGATGCGCTGAATACAGCGGCTCATCTCAAAGAGCTAGCGCAAAAGAATGGCAGCAAGACTACTTTGGTTCAATCTGAAGAGTTGGCTGGAACCACCTACAGGCAAATGGAGGACTATCCCCGCGCGCGTACCTCGCTCGAGTCATCATTCGCCGACGCAGCGGGAACAGACAGGGAGTCCTTCGAGGCAGCACTCTGCGCCAACGTTCTCTGGCGGTTGGGCCAATTCCCTGACGCAGACCGAAAGCTCGCCACGGTTACCAAGCCGACCTCCAGCAGCGAAGCCACTGAAGTGGAGTCCCTGCTTGCTCAGGGTAAGTACCAGTTGGCGTTGGGACAAATCGGAAAGCTGATGAATGAATTCCCCGACATGCCGAAATCGCGGACTGACAGGATGCAGTTTGAACACGCGCTGGCATTGGCGGAGCTCGGCAGGAAAGGTGAGGCGGCCAAACAGTTACAGGCCGCTCTCGCGGGCAAGCCGACCCCCTCCGATCCCGCAGACAAGTCCGATTATGGGTTAATCCAGGCGCGGATTGATTATCTCCTGGGGGACTTTCAAACTTCATTGCAACTGGCAGAGACGGCGGAGAAGGAGTCGGGCGCGGAAAACCGCCTTGATACCGAGCTACGCTCGTCAGCGCTTGCTGCGCTGGCGGCCGAGAAGTTACATGACTCCGATAAAACAAAGACCTATAAGCAAAAAGTTGTTGACTCGAAAGCAATGCTCAGAGATACTTGGTCAGACCCCGACCTCCAATCCTATCTTTCCCGGCACGACCTCAAGTTATTGTCCGCAGACATTCCTCTTCGATAGGAGATCAACTATGGGAACTACGCCTCCAGGTGGAACTATGACCGCTAACTCCCATCATGTGAAGTTTCTAGCTTATGGCGCGCTCATCGGATTGCTTCTGGGCGGGCTCGCAGCTTGGTTTGGGCGCCCGACCAAATACGCGGGACCGTGGGATGGCCCGGATGATTCTCCGGTAATTGTTCGCGGGGGATCGTTGGACGGCCTCGGCAATGCCCTATGGGACGTGCCAGGCAATCTAACAGCACCCCAGGCAGTACCCTGCAACAAGATCCCATGGCCGTTCTCAACGACTGACTCGCAGCCCAAGAATGTCCAGGATTTTCGGTGGACGACGGCCACGGATAGTTCCTTGTACGCCTCGGGTCTTCAAGCACGTAACACAGATGGGAGCGTTACAAACCCCAAACCCATTGCCCTGGCCCCCGTCACCGGCATTAACAGCTATTGGGCTATTCGAATCTGGATGCGGGATAAGAATGGGAAAGAGACGAGCGACCCTTCATTCCTTCTGACAAACTACAACCCATGCACGGGCCCTGTGAATGGGCAAACATATCCGACTCGTCAAGTTTTCTTATCGGACACTTCCAGCGCAGGGAGCGCGAAGTTTAAGGACACAGAAGAAGACGGGAAGAAAACGCACGACGGTGTATATTCCGCATTGGCCGGTAACGCTAACGCCTGCAACCCCAAGGAGAGCGACCTTAACCACTCGATTTGCAGCCGTATCTCGCGAGTTCAATTCTTTGGGGTGTCACCAAATAGCTCCACCACTAGCACACAAGCCTCACCGAACAATGACTTTAACTGCAGGTGGGGTGAATGCTCCATTGGAATAGGCACTCCCCAGTAGGAAGCGAAGCACAACCGACCGACCTATGAACTGAGCACAGCGCGATATCAACGCGCTGTGCTCCTCTTTTTGGCCCAACGCCGGCACCTGCCCTTCCTCACTCGCAGATCGCCGGAAGCTCCCCTGCACCCGTCTCCGCCCTCGGCCCGGATGGAGTGATCTTTAACGTACCAATCCGCCGCCAAACTCCATCGTCTTCTCGCCGCCAGATGTGCATGTCGGCAGATATGTAGCCGCTCGCGTCGCCAAACCGGCATGTCGTCAGGAATTCGGCAGGCAACGGTCGCGCAGCATTTGTTTCGGGTCGAATCGATACCGCGCGACCAGCTCGCGCCAGACAGCCGATGCTGACCGCAGCAAAGAGAGCTCCCGCCGCAATTGCTTCTCGCCACGCCTCGCTCCAACTCTTTCCGACCGAAATACCGCTCATACTGCATTCAGCGGAATTGGCGGCTTCAAGGGGTCAGTTCTTCTTCGCCCGGCGCAATCCCCCGCAGTTTTTGCCCTGGTTAACTCAACTGCTGGTGCAGCCAGGCGCGCGCCATCGCCCAGTCGCGCTTGACCGTTCGCGCGGAGATGCCAAGCGTCTGCGCAATCTCCTCCTGCGATAATCCGCCGAAGAAATGCATCGTCAGAATCTCGGCCTGTCGCGCGTCAAACTTCGCCAATCGGTTCAGCGCCTGATCGATCGTCAGCACATTCACCAGGTTGCCGCTCACTTCGGCCATTCCTTCGTCGAGAGTCACCTGCAGCGCTCCGGCGCCTCGCTTGTCCGCGCCGCGTGCACGCGCATAGTCCACCAGTACGTGCCGCATCGCCGTTGCAGCCAGCGCCATCACCCGCGCCCGGTCTGTCCAAATTGAATGCGGCTGATCGGCCAGCCGAAGATAAGCCTCATGCACCAACGCGGTCGGCTGCAGGGTATGTGCTCCCCGCTCCGTGCGCATCTTTGCCGCCGCCAGTCGGCGCAGCTCCTTATAGACCGAAGCTGCTATCTCAGCCTCGTCGGCAGCGCTGAGAACGGCCTGCTTTCCGGATTCCCCTTCTGTCGCCAAGAGCGCGAGCCTCCTTTATCAGGACGCACATTTTCCGGGGTGTTTGCACATCAAGCATACATCCGGATCTGCCTTAAGTCGTGAGATAGTGCCGGCCCCCTTTCATTTTTCATTTGCATCCGCGATGGAGTTGACAAGTCCCAACGTAAATAACTCGCAAATTCCTTGTCCCTCTTTTGCGCGAGAAAACGCTCCCTGGATTGAGCACGTTTATTGACTCAAATCTCAGGAGGCATTCCATGAAGCATCTTTCCCATTGCAGCAAGCTGGTTCTCGTCTTCGGCATCGTCACTGTGTTTAATGTGACGGCGCTTGCCCAAGTCTCCCTTCCACCAGCTGGCCAGGTGGCGCGGCGGGTCAGCACCAAACAGGTCGTTGTGTCAGCCGATGGAACGACATCGGGCACAAAATCAACACAGGTTAAGAAAGCCGTGCAGAACCTTCAGAGCAGTGCTTCGAAAACGACCCAAAGTCAGAACGGGATCCAGACTGAGGCAGTGACTGCGTCCTCCAGCGCATCTCCCGCTCAAGGCGCAGCAAATCAAAGCAACCCGTACTCGATCTCAGATTGCCCTGACCCAACACCGCCGACAAATCAGACCAGCACCTCGCTGCCCGATAGCGTTCAAAAGCAACATGACCTTGACCAGGACAGCTACTGCCGCGACCACGCGTCGAATGGCGCCTCCTGGGAGGCATGGCAGGGTATTGCCAATCTGGACGAGCTAGGCGGCGACCTTAAAGTCACTTCGACAACAATGCACTTGCTGCGTGAATTTGCATTTCGTCTCGGCAATCTCCCGGACGCCAATCAAGCCCCGGTTTTTGCCAGCAACTCCCAGCAGGAAATGCTGAGCAAGGACAATTCGTCGTCCGATAGCGATGCAACAAAGGCGATCAACAACGCGGCAATTAAGACGATCACAGTCGCCGTTCAAAACATCAAATGCGCCTGGTGGGTCAATCCGAGTTCCAAACCGACCACCGACAGTTCGGGCAACCCCGCTGCAGCCTATACCTATACTTATGCCTACACTGGGCGCAATGCGGGCCTTCTTCCACTCATCGGCAAGGGATGCGGCGACAACGAGATCCAGAACTTCTTCGGGCTGGATACCTGGCAGCATCTCGTGTCCCAGGTTGGGTACAAATACAACGTGAAGGGTTCAGAAAGCCAGGTCTCGTCTGACCTGTTCACCCTGGTCTTCCGCCCAGGTATCCAGGTTGTTTTTGGCACCACGGTCACCAGTTCCAACTCGCGAGCATCATCATCAACATCGAGCGGATCAAGTGGTTCGAGCGGCGCATCAACCCCGGCGTTGCATGGTGCTTTCCTTCCTCATCGATTTGACACCACCAGCTCCACCTCGACCACTGGCACAACAGACCAGGTTTCCACGGCGATCTCCAAGCTTGAGACGGGCGGGGACTTCAACATCTCTGCGCGGTTTCCGTTCTTTTATCGCCAGGGCGGGTTAGGGGTGGTCGCAGGCAAATTCGATCCGAATGTGGGCTTTACCGTAAATGGCCTTTCGTCGCAGAGTACGATTACAAACGCAACCTACAACACTTACAGCCTTCCGCTCGAGTTTTACTACGAGTCGGCTGCCGTGGCCGACCCCAACAATGCTTCCAACAATGGAACGTTTCTTGTCGACGTAAAGCCACAGGCCGAGTTCCTCGGCAGCGCAGTAGCCCAGCAGCTTGGGCCTTCGGTGGGAACCAAACTATTTCTCTTGCAAGCGGCTGCCGGTTTTAACTTTCAGAAGGCCGTTCAATTCTCCGCTCAGTACAACTACGGAAATACGAGCGTCTTTCAGTCTGCCTCCTCGTCTTCAAGCGGCTCCGGCTCCTCGACCACACCTACGACTTCAATTAAGGGTCTGCAATTCGCCATCTCGTATACCCCCCAATCGAAGTCCAGCAAATAACCACCGCTTCACCATCCGGGCTGCCAGATTGCCGGCAGCCCGGTCAAGCTGCCTGCACTTGAGTTCTTTCTCCGCAAATGCGTCCAAATCCGGCATCGCGGCGGCGACGACGGGACCTCCTCAAAGCCTCGAATTCGCAGGCCAACACCAAATCTCCATGATCAGAAGGCCCAGGGCACGGCGGTGCCTCTCCCTTCACTCCCTACGTTCCTAGCCGTATCCTAACTAGCCTGCATTTCTCACAGGCATTGATTCCGGGGTTTTCCGTCGAGGGCGGGCGGTCTTTTTGCGGTGGATCTGTGTGTTTGGGTTTGTTGCTGACGGTAGTTTGTGGCTTAGGGTGTTGT
>Ga0182015_10001553_pt1 | contig 29882 bp, 29 predicted proteins | sample 712P3MmetaG_FD_120478 | JGI IMG/M metagenome (GOLD analysis project Ga0182015, IMG submission 120478) | Permafrost microbial communities from Stordalen Mire, Sweden - 712P3M metaG | ecosystem: Environmental > Terrestrial > Soil > Wetlands > Permafrost | place: Sweden: Stordalen | collected... | reverse complement strand
CGATAGTAGGTCTGATCAACAATCCCTGCCTCTTTGCAGGCCAGCGGCACCGTTTTTCCCTGGCTGATCAGCACTTCCACCTGGCGCAACTTGGCGACGATCTGCTCGGGCGTGAACGTCTTCCTCGGCATTTCCCGGTTCCTTTCTGTCTTCCAGTCTCTCTGTTCGACTGGTACAAAAAAGCCAGGTCAGGTCACTTTGACCTCGGCCTTGCTCAGAATGACCGGTAGCTTTTTCTCATAGCGGGGCAATGGAATCCGGTCTATCTCGATCTTCCGGTTCAATGTGTTTCGATAAAAGAACCGGAGACCACAGACGGCCTGAATGTAAGTGGAGAGCTTGACCCGCTTTTCGTTGAGCAGGAATAACTGCCACGACCGGATCTCTTCCGGGCCGAGCTGATCGGGCGGCTTGTTGAAGTGTTTGGCGAACTCGGAGACCGACCGGATGTAGCATTCCACGGTCGTCGGCGCGTAGTTGCGAATCTGGAGATCATCCAGCATCCGCTTTCTGAGTGCAGTCATCGGTGAAACCTCCGTCACCGATGAGAACATCAAAAGCAGGCCTCAGTCTGGAAGCGCCCGAGGGTCGCTCGCAGCACCACCCCGATATGCTCGGAGAAACAAATCCGAAGACGAAAAACTGCTCAAACTGCCGCTCGCGGCTTAGTTCAACATACTTTATCTTCTAGTAAAAGAGAGGCGTGCAACCCACGCGACGGTGTTTCAGAAGTGGGATGCTTAGTGCAACATCCCTGCAACGCCAAACCACGATAGGATTAATTCATGCCGATCAAACAAGGCGATCTAGTAACGTTCAAGCCTGAATGGAGTGATCCCGGTGACGAGACGGTGACATTTCGCGCGATTGAGGACGAGGATGGAGGGCGCGTCAAAGTTTTGGCCGAGCTGGGCCTCCCGCTTAATCCGACCCAGGTCGTTCGCGTCGAATGGATAGCGACCGTGAACGGTCAGCCCCTCGACGTCGACAACAACCCGAGATCCGAAAGCGATACGGTCGCACGGCCCAATTCGCGTTCTCAGTCCGGGCAGCCCCTCAAGAAGAGGAGGAGATGTATCGTTTCACCAGGGTAAGCTTTGAGACAGCGTGCAAAAACTTAAAATCAGGCTCTCGATTGTCGCAGAATCCGGTCTCAAAACTGGAAAGTATCAGCGTTTAAGTCGTGCTTAGACACAACAACGCACGCATGAACGCCATACTTCGCAGTCCTTCTACCCTTGATGCCCCCGCAACTCGCCCTCGGCCACGGCTCGGACGAAACCGCTGTCACGGCGTTTTCCGCCGAAGTTGCTATCGATAAAATCTGTTATCAAGAGGAAAGCGCGGGTGTGCGGGTACATCACCTATTCGGATAAGACTGCCGCAAAACTCGTCCGGAAGACAGCCCGACTTTTAAGGTTGTCAATTGCCGCCTTGCGCACAAGAAAGCTCGATCTGCGCTGCTGGAATGTTCTGCAACCCGAAGCCTTCCCCCGCAACCCAAGGCACGCGAGCAATCACACTCAATCTGGTTATTTTGACTGGAGCGCTGAGAGTAACTTTACCGACGCCGAGCCGCACTACCTCAGTACCGGGACAGAGATACCTCGGCGCAGCCATAGGACCACCACTTGTTACGTCAGCGGAAATCGCTATGTAGCGAGCCTGATACTCAGCGGGAGGAGACGTGTCGGTCTTGATCCGCTTCAATAACACGTCGATGTGAAACTTCGGCGCATACCACAACTTTTGCAACTGATCCCAATGCTCGCTCAGATCATAGCTAACTAGGAACCCGGGTTCATCGCCCATTGGCACCCCGCCGTACAACCTTGCGGCACAGTCTTTATAGGCGCCCGCTTTGTACTGCCTCAGAAGAGACCTGCCGTATTGGTCACTAGAAGCTGCAAAATCAGCTGGCGACATCGAGGAGCACAGACGAACGATATCGCTCACCAACTTGATAGACGCTGTGTACTGTGACGGGTCCACTCCGAGCTTGGAAGTCCGGTTCTTCACCGCCTCCACGAGACGCACACCAAATTCGTCGGCCGTTACGCTGACCGAGGCCGCTTTCGTCGCTTCAAGACGTTGTGTCTCATTGGTTGCGCGTTCCTCTGCTCTTTTCGCTTCCGCCGTATTAAGAGATTCGCAGGGGTTCGGGCGCACCGTAGGAGGTCGATCGATCGTTTCAACGAGCTGCATGCCAAGGGGACGCAATAGTTGAGTGAGCTGTTGCGTGTTCTGCTGAAGCTGTTGTAGGTCTTGCGGAGAGACAGCCGTGCATGCACCATCTTTAGTTGGAACATACAGGCCTCTACCAGGCGGAAGCACCACACCTTTCAGCGACGGCAAATCGCCTTCTACATAAATAGAGAAGCCTTCTCCGCACATCTGCTGTATCGAGCCGATGGTACAGGGGATTTTCCTCATGACCGGTTGCCCTTCTGCGCTCACTTCGACTACCGTAAAATGAATAGGCTTCCAGCTATCTTCGCAGCCAGCACAATGTCGTGCACTCAGCAGGAATTCCAGCACTTGGATGCTGTCCGGGGTTGGCTTTTGCGCAACAAGAGCAATGGCTTTGTTTTGGAGAGCTTCTAAACTGTCAGTCTTGTAGAAGGTGATCGGGACGTTTTTCAAGAGATCGACGTTCTTGAAGTGATCGAACTCGGGCTTGTATTCCGGATCTTTCCCAACCCGCGCAACCACCCCGTTCTTCTCAGACCGAATGGTCGCGAAATCTGCACGGACTATCTGCTTCGCATTTCTGTCAGCATCTCCTTCACATCCTCCGCTTCCGACAAATGCTGTGACCTGACTGCAGAGAAGAGATCCCGAGACAAAGACCTTGTCGCCGGGCTTCAGCTTACCGAGCTCTTTGGCCTCCGGCGAGTCGATCGCGAACGATGTTTTGCTCGTCAAGTAGAGATTGTTGCTCTGTTCGCGGTTATCCGAGGAAGCGGTCCATTTGCAGGGAAACTCAACCTGTAGATAGGCTCGGCGGAAATTATCCAGGGCCGGGATCGCGTAGCCAACCCAGTTCTCAAACGCGCCTTTTCCCATGACGGCGAATTGCTGGGCCCGGAATAGTCTTTCGAAATCCGGCTTGTCATGTTCAGCCTGAGCCGCGCCGATGGGATTTGTGGCCTCGGCCTTTTGCTCCTCTAAGGCACTTTGCCGCGCTATATCCTGTTCAAAGACGTCGCAGAACCTCCGCTGCTGGCCGGGCATGGCTAAAGGTGCCTTCTTAGGTGCTGCTTTGGAGCCGCTCGCAGTTGTATGTTGTTGAGCGTGCCCAATTGGGGCGATAGCGAGGATAAGACTCGCAAATGAAGCTGGCAAAGCTACTCGCCTCGTATCCATTTAGCCCCCTTCGCCCGACCACATTATCCGCGGGTGAATCGATAATTCTACACCGTTCGGCACAATGTTGGGGCGCTTTGGTATGATAAACATCCTCTGGAACAGGATTCACCTGAATGAAACGAATCTCACGACAGGAGTTTATGGATCGGCTCGCCACCGCCAGAGAGGCCTACCTCAAGGAAATGGAAGCCGCCGGCGACGACAGCAAAAAGGCGTCCTTAGCCGAGAAGAAGCTGCTCTGGGCCGAAGAAGCCGCAGGCGAAGCTTTTAGTCCTCACGGCACCCTCCACACGTTCTTCGAGAGAATTCCGGTAATAGGATATCCCGTCACCCTGACGTTGGGTCTCATCGAAAAAGCCGGGCTGGCAAGAGGGCTCCCGCTCGGCATTCTGCTATGCGTGTTGCTGATTGTCGCTGTGGAGGGAATCCAACTTATCCACAAGGTCGTCAGCAGCGGCGTTGATCAGCGTGTCGTCCTTCCGGCACAAGCAACACAAAGAGGTAATGCTTACAATTGGTCAGTCAAAGCCGAACTCGAAAGGGAAACCGTATATCGCGATGAAGTTCGGACTCTCACGAAAGCCATCCCGTATTACTTGATTCAGGGTCTTGATGCCGACAGCATTAAACACTCTGGGGGCGAGCTTAAGCGCATCGTCGAAGGCGATCCTAACCAGATTTGGCCGCCCGGGGACCCCGAGCTCTTTCAACGCGATGTGAAAATGCTGCCCGCCGGCGCGAAGGTATTCCCGTTCTTCCATCACTACGATGCCTCGGCGGCTCACTTGTTCTATCTCAACACGGAAATTCCCTTCACGTCCAAACCAGCGCACCGCGATCTGGCGATTTTGACGGATGAGCAAACCAATGCGGAATTTGTGCTCGCCGCGCTCGGCCGGGCGCGCACCGCACCGGTTGTACTGATCCCTCTCTCGGATTACAAGTCTGCGGGCCTTCCGATGCATACGCCGTTAGATGGATCTCCAGCGGTAGAAAGCGACGAGGAGGAAGGACTGTTCAGGGAGCCTGCTCCCGTTTTATCCCCACCCGCCACGCCAATCGTTCAAACCCAGAAAACCACGCCGCCACCCGAACCACCCGGAATACCCTTCCTTCAGATCGCGGAGGACCTCTACCAGCACATGCAGGATGATCCCGAGATTCCGGGAAAGCTGGAAAAGGCGGTTACCTCATCTGAGGTTGAAAGGTTGCCCGAGGGGACTTCGTTTGTTCCCTATCTGAAAACCACAGGCGATTCTAGCAGCTTACTGACGATCAAGGGTCCGAATAATATGCTCTACATCTTCGTGACGACCCGAGATCAGGATGGTCGGGAAATACATGGAATGATTTTGAAAAGCGATTACTTGAAGACCGCAGGCCAGTTACATTAGCCCTGGCCGCACTGGCTGTCCGATACATTTCTGATGACTGGAAATTCAATGGTGTCCGGCGGTGGTTGGTGAAGCGAACGGCCTTCCTAGTTTTGTTTACGATTTCGGTAGTTCTTGCGCTGGCCTGGTTGATCGCGTTCCTCCGATACGATGATTCGATGCGCCGCGATACGACGGGTATGTTTTTTGGATACGGAGCGTTGCTGCCGATCGACATCCCGTTGGGACGGTTCATTCACTACGGCTGGATGTTAATTTTCCCCTGCCTCGTTTTCTGCGTCATTCAGGAAAGCAACCGTTTTCATCAACAACATCTGAAGGGGCAAATCAAAAACGCATCGGCAACGAGCGGCGCGCTCGGTAAGGCCGGGTTCGCGTCCAGTGAGGATCTGCGCCGTGCCCGTCTTATTGGTCTCGACCCGAAAGAATTCGGTAAAGGCATCCGGCTCGGCTTCGACAAAAAGACCAGCGAAGTGATCCGGTATAGAGGCGAGGCCCACGGCATCCTCGTCGCGCCTGCTCGCTCCGGAAAGTTTAGGGACACGCTCGCCGGCATCGCCCTGGAGTGGGAACACTCGATGGTCATCGTGGACCCCAAGGGCCAGATAGCGGCGGTCACGAAAAAGCAGCGGGAAGAGGTTGGCCGAGTTTTCGTGCTGAATCCTTTCAACGTCTGGCCAGAATATCTCGGCCCCTCGGCATGCTACAACCCACTTTCCGTACTCGACCCGAAGTCAAACGAATTTGATGCCGAGTGCGATGCCCTGGCGGATGCGATTGTCGTTAACGAAGGCGCCGGAGATAGCCACTGGCCCGACAGCGCACGCCTGCTCGTGGGAGGCGTGATGATGCATCTGGTCTCCAAGTTCCCCCCCGAAGATCAGACACTTGGAAATCTACGGGACATCATCAGCACATCGCGGCTAATCCAGTTTTGCAATTCTGCAATTGCGATCGGCGACGACGTGACGAAGCAAAAGCTCGCAGATTTCGCGGAGGTGGCCGCCGAAAACAAGGGCGAATTACGCTCGATCGTCAACAACGCCAAAACACAAACGGGGTTCATCACAAAAGCCATCGCCGCGAACCTGACGAGGTCGGATTTCCAGTTCCGTGATCTAAAGAAAGAACCGATAACCGTCTACGTCGTTCTGCCCACGCGAATGTTCGGGGTCGCAGGAAAATGGTTCCGACTGATTGTCGCCTCGGCCCTTAGCGAGCTGATGCGCGAGGAGCGCGGCCAGCCTGTTCTCGCGTTGCTGGACGAGTTCGCCCAGCTCGGCTACCTCAAGGCTATGCGCGATGCAATGGGACAGTCGGCCGGCATGGGCCTGCAAGTCTTTCCGATATTGCAGGATCTGAATCAGCTCAAGATGCATTACAAGGACGGGTGGGAAACTTTTCTCGCCAACACAGAGTTTCGACAGTTCTTCAAGCCGAACGATGTCTTTACCCAAGAGTACGTTTCTAAATTGACCGGCATCACCACAGTCAAGGTTCCGAACACAAATTTCGGCCAGTCAAGCGGCGGGGGCAATAGCTCCTCCAACTCCGGCATAAGCTTTGGCGAAACGGCGCAAGCCGTCCTGCAACCCTATGAAGTCGGGCGCATCGGTGGTGACGAATTCCTGATGTTCGCGCAAGGCGTTGATGACGTCATCCTCGGTGCTCGTGCGCCATACTATGACAAGGAGCGGTGCCCGGACTTGCGCCGGTTGGCCAGCGAGGACCCCTACCATCTGCGGAAGACAGCGTCGCCGGCGAAATGAATTAGTAGGCACCTGAGCGGCAAGCGACTCATCGCTTGCGGGGGTTTGCTCGTTGTTCCGCCTGCGGCTTCGTCACAAGTTCATTCACCTGGCGCTGATAACCTTTATCTTGCGTGTACCGTTGCCAATCGATCTCTTCTTGCTGTTGGGGTTTCTCGGATTCCTGCCCCGGCCGGGGTTCACGTCCCTGCGTATTGGCCGGCTCCAATCGATCCTGACGCTCCTGCAACTTTTGAACTACCTTTTCTTCGGTTTCTGCGTCCGCACGCGCGCGGTAATCAGGGTTCGTTGTGTGAAGCCTGGCATCAACCTCTTTTTCTCTAATCTGTTCCCGATAATGTTGTCCGAAGAGCGCTTGCCGCGCCTCAGTGGTAGCGTTCAGTTCCGTACTGCCATCGCGGATGGACTGAAGATACGCGTCCTGCCCGGCTTTGATCTTGGCCTCGTCGCGTGGGACCGGATCGCCTGACTCAAACTGCGCTCTCCGGCGGTGCTGTTCGACTGGCTCACTGTGGAACCGCTCCTCTAGATACTCAAGATAGACCTGCCGTACAGCCTCGTAAGCGCCTGGATCGAGATCCATAACAACAGTGGATCATATTCTTAAGGCGGCGTGCTAAGCCGAATCCCGCTTTTCTTTTTTGCTGCAGGGGGAAGTCTTGCGGCTATCAAGGGGACTTAATTCTGCGTTAAAGCCGATGATCTTATGGACGCTTGCCATGTCGCTCAGCAGGTTTGGGAAAACGAAGAATTCAAGATGCATGATGCGCTCAAACGCGTCACCGAACCAATCGGATACAACTGATCTCCGGTCCATGAAGTCAGTCCAAAGATTAAACAGATTATCACCGAAGCGCCTGACCTTGAGTTCGAGGGTTTCGAACCTTTTCACGAGCCGCCGGTTGTCGCTTTCGGAGCGCTCGGTCAACTGCGCGACCTGAACCTCAAGCTTAGCAAGCCGCGCCAAGAGCTCCTCGACCCTAGAATTTTCAGCGTGTTGAGCCATCGGCACACTCTACCCTAATACTCCCCAACAATCCATAAGAATCAGGGTTAACACGTGTGAATCATACCGTCCGGCTCGCGCCTCTTAACCTCTAACGTTAACCGTTAATTTAAGCCGGGGTTGCATAATGGATCGGTGCATGTGCACAAATATCTCTGAGGCCGAGATGCCCGCTGACCAGGACCAAGCACTTCAAGGAAAGCGTAGCCCTCGCCGCGGTCTGAGCGACCTTAAGCAGTGGGGCGCCGAACGGATGCCGCACCCCACACAGGCAGACATGAGTGCACTGCATGGTCGCGATCCTAAGAAAGTTTTGTTTATGGATTTTGATAAGAATGATAAGGGAGATTACCCTGATCCTGCCCTTGTTCCTTTCTTTGAAAAGGTTGGTGTCGCAGCAATCTCTGGCCTCCTGGCTGAAACGGGGTATCGAAAGCAACCTACTATTTACCATCTGAATTCTGCAAAGGAAGGCGTGCACGATACCCGTGTCATCTACCGGACGATTGAGGAGCACCTGAAAAAATATGGCCCTATCGAAGAATTGATGATCGACGGTCACGGAGAGAAAAATAGAATCGGTACAACCGCCCAAATGGAAGCCTGGGGGTTTCTCCAAGAGATGGTTTACTTGCAAAAGAAACTAGGGATCAAACCTGCCAAGCGGATTGTATTTTATGCCTGCGATGTGTTCGCTGATTTGAGTCCACAGGACGTCCGTCGCTACAAGCACTTGGCTAAGGAACTCGGTGCAGAGGTCGTAGGCGCGACTACAGAGGTAGCTGGAAACACCGGCCGTTTTGCACAATTCACGCCTGAAGGCACGGTCAAGAGGGACCGGCTGGATAGCCCGCTTGGAGTATGGATACAGCGAATGCAGATGCCCAAGGGCAGGGGGGAAGACGACATGTGGGTGCAATCCAGAAATGAGGCATGGCTTAGAAGAGAACTGAATGGACAGGGGAAACCGGCAGCCCCGAAGGTCGCACCGGCGCAGTCGTTCAAACCATAATTTCTCTATGATTTCGGCCCTATGGCGCGAAGCGTAAGCCGCCCGTTGAAACCGCCCACGGGGACGGTTTCTAGAACAATGTCAAACCCCTTGCCGTCGATATGCCGCTGCCAAACCGCGCCGAGGTCGATCCAGAGGGCATCGGTCTCCACCATTGACGGAATAGGCGCGGTGGGAACTGGGTTAGTCTTCCCCGGACGGCTGCCTCGGCTGCGGTTCAGGCTCCGGTGGCTTGACGCCAACTGGCGACAGGTAAACATGGCCGGTGAACCCGCCGGTCGGCAATCGGTCGAGAAAAACCTGGTGAACGCTGCCGCCGTTCTCAATATGTGCATTGCCGATCTCAATCCACCGGCTCCTGACGCGGCTTTCCCGTCTGAGAGCATAGGCGGTGTGTGTCGGCGGTTTCTCGGTCATGTTTGAGGCGTTAGCATGACTACAGGTGCGGGGCAATATGTTGCTGATCCTTTGCCTCGAATTCATTGTGCGGTTCGTGCGAAATGTTCCCCTCCCAGAGATGGAGCCAGTTTAGAGCGCCCCAAACAGAATGGAGTGACTGGTCAGCTACCCGCATGCCCACCCGGTGGGTGAATGGCGCGACCGCTGCCATAAAAGCTCGGACGGTCTCCCCGCCTCGGCGCTTGCGGGCCGAAAGGTGCGGAACACAGAACCGCCGTGCCAGACCATGCGCAAACTGCCGGAATTGCCTCAGGAGCGCTACAGGGGGGGCTTCGAGTTCCGTCGTGACGCCTTTAGGTTCTAGCCAGGGGGTTCGGCCAGTCCCCCAGCTCGCTATCGTTCCAGGCCGCTGCCTCGATCTCGCTCTCGCGCCGCCTGCCTTTGCTGCATTTCCTGCTGTGCGTCGATTATGCGGCGATAGTCGCGGTCGCCGGTATAACGATCCCAATCTATCCTCTCTATTGGCCGATGCTGGTCTGGGTCGCGCATGAACGGCCGATCCACCACACGGAAGTGGGAAGCTGCACGCCGATCATCGAGGCGAGCCATCTGAAGCGTCAATTCTGCGAGATCCGCTGCCGTATCGCGCGACACGAAAAGTTCAGCCTTCTCCCTGTGCCGCGTCAGCGCGACATAGCTCGCAGATGCTCGCCAGTATTCTCCGTGAAACAGGTAGGTTTGATCAATCGTGCGCCCCTGCCCTTTGTAGATCGTTCCGGCGTAGCCGTGGCGAAAATCCCGGAAGTCGCGCGCGTCGAATTCCACGACACGCTTGCGCCGGCCGTCGAGCGCCACGGTAAGCTTCGCACCGTCGATACTCTGCACCGTTCCGGCCTGGCCGTTATAGAGTCCCCTGCTCCTGTCGGTGCCGGTAAATTGAATCCGGTCATGCCGGGCGAAGTCGGCCGGCCCGTGTTTGGTGTCGAAAGGGACACTTGCGCCCAGTTCGCCGCGTTGCCTGCGCACCTCCCTCAGCGCGCGGTTGAATTCGCCGACTTCGTGATTGGTGTAGGCGAAGACGAAGCGCGTTTTCGAAGCATCGGCGGCCGTGTCCCTGGCCCACTGGCTCACCAGGGCATCTGCGGCCTCGCTCGGGCTGCCGGTCCAATGAATGCCGCCCTTCTCGGCGTAGCTGGCGAGCGCATCCCTGAAATTCCCCTTAGCCATGAGGCTCGCTGCGCGGCGGTCCTCTTCGGTATGCTGACGGCGCACTTCGCTAAGCTCGGCGGCGCCGTGGCGCGCCTTGAGAACAGCGAACATGCCACCATGCTCGATGCTCGACAATTGACGGTCGTCACCGATCATGATGAGCTTCGCACCGGCTTTCGCGGCGTGCTCCGTCAGTCGCGCGAGATTGCGCGTATCGATCATCGCGGCTTCATCGACAATGACAACCGTCTGGCGGTCCCACCGGGTTCGACCCTTTTCGATCGAGAACAGCTCGCTATGAAGCGTTCGCGCGCGGCCAAAGCCGCTATCCTTCATGTCCTGCGCCACAGCGTTTGTGGGCGCGAGGCCGACGACTCTACATCCGTCGGCTTCGTAAATTTCCCGGATGGCGTTTGCGGCGTGGCTCTTGCCCGTGCCGGCCTGACCATCGATCAAGGCCAGTCCCTCGCCGCCTACAGCGTGACGTATTGCCCTCACCTGCTCGCGCGTGATTCCATCATATTTGTCTTTCCCGAGAATGCTCGCGCGTATGCGCTCTCCTGCTGCGTGGCGGTCGCCATTCGTCTTCAGATCTCTGGCCGCGCGCAATACCTTTTCCTCGCTTTCGAGGACGGTCTTCGTTGTATAGCGCACAGCGGGCGCGGGCATTGTCTCGGATGAGAGCCGCACGACCTGCGAGTGCTTGAGGATAAGGTCAGTGAACTGCTTTCGCTCGGCCTGATTCTCAATTTGCTTTCCTAGCGCCCACTCCAGATCCCGCGCGGTGAACGTCGCACGGTTCCGGGTAATCGATCGAAGGACGGCTGCGGGTTCGCGCTCCTCGATTGCAGTAACACGCGCGATCTCGTCGAGCGTACCCGCCCGGTTTCGGAAGCCCATGGAGGCCCGCGCTTGCTCAACTGTCGGGAGGGTCCGCCCATCAAGATCAGCGAGACGGCTGCGTACCTCGGCCGCAGTGTGGCCGAGGATGCGCTTGCCTAGGGCGTGCATCCCGCCCGCGCTATCGATCACGATGTAATCGCGCTTTTCGCCCTTGGCGAGCGTAAACCCGTTGTCGGCCAGCGCCGCCGCAAAACTTTTCCCGCTATCCGAACGCTCCCAGCAATCCCGGAGCGTGGCGCGGATTTGACGAATGTCAGTCCCGAGCCGGCGCGCTTGCTCTTGCTCATGACGGTGCGGCGCCATTGCCGGGCCTCGCCGTTCACTGGTAACGCGAGTCAGGCCGAGCTCGATTTCAAGTTCGCGGCTCACTTCCTTCAGGCGCAACTTGTAAAACGGAAGGGGCCGGGCCGTCATAGTTCTAGCGTCGATACGGCTCCAGGCGATGTGCATGTGTTCATGGCCACTGTCTTCGTCGCGGTGGAAAGCGATCGCGCGCGGTTGATCGGTCAGCCTGAGCTTCGACTCGATACGGTCAGCGATGTGCTCCCACTGCTCCCGCGCGAGTTCCTCGTCATCGGGCATCCTAACCTGGACTTGAAAGAAGGGCGGCTCGGCGCGAGTCCCTTCGGCCATAACGTGAACCGACCGGAAAGCCTCGCGGATGTCGTCTGACGCAAAGCCTCGCAACTCCCAGAGCGTGGCGCGCTCGTTTTCTTTGCCAATTGTTAAGTACGCCGCGAGTTTTACGCCGTTGTTGTGGGGCGTACCCTTGGCGATCATCGGCGGTCCTTGCGCCCCACAAGATCGAGAATTTGGACAACGGCTGCGCGCGTAGCGCTGAGTGCCTCGACGGCCTCCCTGCTCCCGACCGCCTGGCCCGCGTTAAGGACGCGCGCGATCTGGTTTAGATTGCTGCCCGCTTTATTGAGCTGCGCCACGGCGTGGGCCAGCAGCTCCGCGTTCAGCGGAGGGCTTCGGCGTGCCCGTGGACCAGCCGCTCCCAGCAGAACGGCGCGGCCGTAGCTGGAGGGGGAGAGACCCGACGCCGCCGCACGCTCGCGCACGACGATGAACTCTTCAGGGGTCATGGCGATTTGAAGCGACTTGACCCGCTGGCGCTTCTGACTGCCGCTGCGAAGCGGCAAAGGCTGAACCACGGCGGCTTCACGCATGGCTGTGCGCCTTGTGTGCGCGGTACAGGGGGATGCAACGGGGGGCGAAGCCACCCTTGCAAGTTGAGCCACCGGCAGGCAGCCCAAGGTTGCCGGCGGTGGTGTGGCGCGTCATTGACGCGCACAACTTGCTCTCTCTTTTATGATCGCGAATCATCCTTGAACTGAATCGAAAAACGACACCCGCCGCAAGCACGATTTCCGTGCCACGCACTAAACGATTCAGCTTCGAAACGATGCGCCAATCATAGGACGCAAAAAATACCACGCGGCGCCATAACGTGGCAGCAGGAAGATAAAGAACACGGCAACTGATTGAGCCCTCTTCTCGAAACGGAAGAACCGCTCGCCGAAAACAAAGCTCCGACGAGCGGCCATTGGTTATTCGTCGGCACTGTCCTTCTTTGGCTCGGTGCAAACGATGCGTCCGCTCACCGAGATGCCTTCGTGGATCACAACGTCGAAGCCCGAGCCGCTCTTGTGCGGCCAGACGACGCCGACTTCGTGCCAGAAGCCCTTCTTCGAGCCCTCCTTCGGATTCGTGACGACGTAGGCACGATGGGATGGTTTGCTGCTCATGATGTTCTCTCCTTGGTTGATCGGCTGCATGATCGCGGCCGATGTGATCCCCGGAACGCGTCATCGAAGGCGGAACTGTCAGAAACGCGTCGCGGTAGCGCAGGCGGTTTGTCTGCGTTTTGGGTAGGGACCCGAAACGCAACAAACCTCCGAGCAACCACCTTTTGACAGGAACGCCGGACGCGTTAGGGTTCACATCGGTTTGAGCTGCGATTATGCGGACCGGAAAACTGAAAAGCAAGGACACCGGGTGGCAAACGATCGGGCAGAAGCACCGAACGGGATGGGTCACAAAAAGACGCATAAAACGACCCCCGTTAGCGGGGACGGGTGACTGGCGGGGCCGGGAGTTCAGAGACAGCACTTGGCAGAAGATTTGCTCGGATACGACCAACATTGTGCTCGACGAGCTGGCCAGATGTATTGGGGGACCCACTGGCCACGGACGCCATCACTCGATGAACGATATCGAACGGTTTCTGACCCGCTCGCAAATCGTCTAGATCGCGCTGGCGCTCCACGGCAGCTGTGTTACGAAGCTGATCCACGCAATGGTCGAGAACGTAGCCGTAGGGATGAAGCCCTGCCGCGACGACGGCGTAGTGCCTAGCTCGTCTGAAATCGCCGCTGTCCTGAATGATGAGTTTGCTGAGAACGCAGAATGTCGGTCCGAGCGCCCGCGCATCCGCAAAGAATGCAAGCTTCTCTTTCGCTTCCCACAAAAAATCAGCGGCCTTCGCGAGCCGGTTCTTCTGCCAGCGAATGATGCCCTGCTCCCGTATCAGACATGCCTCGGCCGGACCGCCGGAAGGCAAGCGTTCACGGCTTTCGTAGAGAAGCCGCTCGATATCCCTAATGTGTGATCGGTCTTCGGCGCTCATGGCGACGGCCTTCCATCGAAGGTCGTGGGCGAGCTCGGGCACCTCCATGCGCTCATCGAGCCCGACGCTTTGCCGAAAGCGCTGCTTCGCTTCCGCGAGCCAGTCGAATTCTAGATGATGAACGATCCTGACGGCGAGAACCTTGCTGCGAACGCGTAACGCTCTGCTGAGCACCTGGATCGCTTTCTCCGATGTCGAGCTGAGCGACCGGGAAACGGCCACGGAATCGGTAATTTCGTCCGTGCTCATGCTGAGATGGCTCTCGATTGCGCTAATGCTTGCGCCAGTCCAGCGGAGGGATTCGCGGAAATGCTCAAGCTCGCCGTGAAACCAGCCTAGCCATCCAGCAGCCTCCGCCTGGCCGAGGGCGTCCCCGGCTGTTGCGGCCATGTCGAATACGCCCCTTAACTGGTGATAGGCTTCGGCAAATTGAGCGCGGCTCATCAAGAGCTGGCCACGCTGAAGCTGCGGGTCCGCAGAAATTCTGCCATCAAGCAGGATGCGGTCGTGTTCCGCCGACGCCAGAACATCCGGAAGAAACTGGATTTGTATTTCCGACCCAAAACCGAGCGCATGCATGATGGCTGCCCGATCTTCCCTCTCACAGGGACGTTTGCCGTGCAGAACCGCTGAGAGGGTTCCCCGGTTGACGCCGGAGAGGGTCTCAAGAGCTCGAAGGCTAAAGTTCCGCCGCGTAAGCGTTCCGAGGACCGCCCCTCGAAACTCGGTCTGAGGATAGTCGTCTCTGCGCCGTCCGCGTTTCATCTCCGAAGTCTCCCCTCAGCATGATTGTAGGCGCGATTTGGCCGGGGGCGGTTGCGCGTGGTTGCAAAATTACCTCTATTTGGCGATGTATTTTTGACCTCTCCTTAGGATGGAATTGCGACGCCCTCCAAGCGCGTTTCGATCCGCGCGGCAGGCGTCATAGAGGAGGCTTTCTTGAGGGGCAGCAATTGCGGGGATAAGGTGGATGCGTTGCGCAAGCGGGCGAACGAAATGAAGGTGGCGCTTGAGGCAGTGCAGGCGAAGCAGCGGCAGCAGGAAAAGGCGGATGCCCGGCATCTCCAAGCGCTGATCGGCGCCGCCGTGGTCGCGGATGTGGACGGCGCAGACACGGCGGAAGGGGCGAAGAAAAGAGCTTATGTCAGCGAGATCCTGGCTCGGAACACGGTTTCTGAGGCAGCGCGGGCATTTCTCAGGGTGAAGGGATGGCTCTAGGTGTACTAGAACTCGCGCCCGGCGCGGGATTGTCGCCGATATTGGACCACGCGGGGCTTTTCGTAAGGCAGAAGATGATCTAGGCTGCGCCGGGCAGGAGGAAGAAAAAATGTTCGATCCGGAATTCGAATCCTTCAAAACGTCGATTGATTTGCGCGCGTATGCCGCCAGTCACGGCTACACCCTCGACCGGAAAAAGAGCTGGAGGGGGTCCGCTGTGATGCGCCACGCGAACGGCGACAAGATCATTATTTCCCGGAAACCGGATGGGCACTACACGTTTTACTCAGTCCGAACGGACCAGGACTCCGGGACCATCATCGACTTCATCCAGAACCGCAGAAGCCTGGGCCTTGGAGCAATCCGAAAGGAGCTGCGAGCCTGGTCGGGAATGCCTGCGCCATCGGTGCCGCAGTTCGCCGAGCTTCATGCAACGGCGAAGGACCGGCAGGCTGTGCAGGCGCGGTATGCGTCCATGACGGTTGCTCACCGTCATCCCTATCTGGAGCATGAGCGCGCGATCCCGGTGCTGGCGCTGCAATACTGGCGGTTCAACGGCAGGATTAAAACGGATGGCTACGCGAACGCAGTGTTTCCGCATTTCGATAGCGACGGTCTGTGCGGCTACGAGCTGAGAAATTCCGCGTTCAAGGGATTCGCAAGCGGCGGGACAAAGGGTTTGTGGTTGTCGAAGACCAGCCCGGCGGACCGGCGGCTCGTCATCTGCGAGTCGGCCATAGATGCGATTTCGTTCGCGGTGCTTTTCTCGGACGGCCGCGCGCGCTACGCCTCCATAGGTGGCAAGCCGAATCCGGTGCAGCCGGATCTGATGAGCTCGCAAATGAAACTCTTGCCCCAGGGTTCAGAGGTCATTGCGGCGATGGATACTGACGCGGCCGGCCGACAGTTAGCAGAAGTCATTCGAAAGGCGCTCGATGCTGCCCTTCGTCCCGATCTGACCTTTCGTCTCGAAGAGCCCGCGGGTTTCAAGGACTGGAACGATCAGCGTCGGGCGCGTCCCAAGGCGACCCCCCTGCCCCGCCGTCACGAGGAGCCGTCTGTCGCCTGATTCGGCGGCTGCGATACAAAAATGCCTCCCCCAGAATTGGCTGCATTGGTGTTAAATGGACTCATCGGTAGGCGGCTCCTGAACGTCAGGGAGACGGCCCAATATCTCGGCCTCGAAGTGGACACGGTCTACAAGAAAGCCAGGTTGCGGGAGCTTCCCTGCGTCAAGGTTGGTCGTGCACTGCGGTTCGATTTGAAAGCGCTGGAGCGCTTCGTTGAACAGCACACGATCGAAACCATTGACTGAAAGGAGAAGCATTGAAGTGTCTATTCACAAAATGTCGGATGGAGTGTTTGAAGTTCGTTGGAGGGAAGGAGGTAGGCAAAAGAGCCTGTGGGTGCACGGGTCACATGAACTGGCGCGGAAAATTGAGCGCAAAAAGATGTCGATTCGCGACGAGAACCGGCATCTCGATATCAAACGGGAGGTGAACTTTCGGATGTCGAAATTGATTGATCGTTACTGGGCCCATTACGGTGCCAAGAAGCGGTCGGCAAGCCGGGAGAAGAGCGTCCTTGAAGGTATCCGCGACGAACTTGGCAAGCAATTTGTGCGGGAGGTTGATGGCGTGGCCGTCTCACGCTGGTACGAAAAACTAACCGCTCTTCGCGAGCTCTCAGCTGGAACGGCTGTGCGGCACTTCAACGTCATGCACCACATGATGAAGAAGGCCGCGACGATCTGGTCGCAAGAAACCGGGATCGACCGTAACCCGGCCGATCTGGTCGAGGTGAGGCGCCCGGACGACCAGCGTGACCGTTACCTCTCCGTAGAGGAACTTGGGCGCCTCAAGCAAGCACTCGACGAAAAGAAGTACCGCAAGGGCACAAACACAATCAACAAGACGTTCTATCGTCTCAGGCTGATCGTGCTCATTGCCGTTACCACGGGAATGCGCGTATCAGAGATTTTCGGTCTGGGGTGGACGGACGTGATGTATAACGAGGGGCTGTTGGCGGTGAGGGCGAAGCTGAAGGGCGGCAAGATGCGCTATGTTCCGATGCTTCCCGAGCTTGCCGGCGAGCTGCGGCGGTTTCCAGCCGTGACTGGAGAGGATCGTATTTTTCCGCCGAAACCAGGCGCAACGAGCGCGCGGCAACGCGTGGAAGGGAGTTTTGAGGACCTGCTTGAACGGGCCAACATCCAAGACTTCCGGTTTCACGACCTGCGCCATACGTTCGCGTCCTGGTACATGATGAACGGCGGCGATCTCTACGAGCTCGCTAAAATCCTCGGCCACTCGAACATCAAGATGACCGAACGCTATGCCAAGCTGGCCCGGCAGCACATCGCCAAGACCGGCAGCACCGCGCGGGAAATCTGGAAACTGATGGAAGTGACTATTGCCGACAAAACGAATGCCTGTTGAGGATGTTCGGTTATTGTTCGGTTGACTGAAACTCTCTGTTTTTGGCTGCTACTAAGTGCTTTAGAATGTGGTGGCCAGGGACGGAATCGAACCGCCGACGCCAGCCTTTTCAGGGCTGCGCTCTACCAGCTGAGCTACCTGGCCCGAGACAAACATAATTCTAACAAACAGCTCACGCTGATTGCAGCGGCGAACTCAAGACGCGCTCTATCACGCCTGCTGCAATTCCGCGAGTTTCGCGCCCGTCGCGCGTTCCACGTCCGCGTGCAGGCTCGCGCCGTGCGAATCCATGGTGACGATGGCGACGAATTTGTTCACGCGCAGATGCCACATTGCCTCGGGAATCCCGAACTCGATCAGGTTCACTCCCAGCACCTTTTCCACCGCGCGTGCGTAGAACTGCGCCGCGCCGCCGATCGCGTTCAGGTACACGGCGCCGGATTTTTGCAGGGCCGCGAGCGTCTTCGGACCCATGCCTCCCTTGCCGATCACGGCACGCACACCGTACTTCTCGATGATGGTAGCCTGATACGGCTCCTCGCGGCTGCTAGTGGTCGGGCCTGCGGCTTTCACCGCCCAGCCGTCGCCTTGCTTGAGCATCACGGGGCCGCAATGGTAGAGAATCGATCCGCGCATGTCTACCGGAGGCGCGTTCTTCATCAAATGCGCATGCACCGCGTCGCGCCCGGTGAACACTTCACCGGAGATGAGCACGACATCGCCGACGCGCAGTGACCGGACTTGTTCCTCGGAAACCGGCGCTGTGAGCACCACCTCGCGGCCGGTCAGCGGGAATCCCTCCGAACGCGCCATGCGCTCGACCGCGCGATCCGGATCGCGATACAACCAGTGCGTGATGGCGCCGCTGGAAGCGTCCAAGCGAACGCCCAGACGCCGGAACGCCCAGCAGTCGTAAGCCACCGAAACGAAGAAGCTCGCGGGCAGTCGATTGGCCGCGCACACCTTGCATCCAATCAGCGACGCTTTGCCGCCAAAGCCCATCGCGCCCACGCCGATGCGATTGGCTTCCTCCATGATTTCAGCCTCGAGTTTCGCCAGCTCGGGGACCGGATTGACATCGTCCAGGGTACGGAAGAGCTGGTTCTTTGCCAGATCGTAGCCGTGGGCGCGATCGCTGCCGATGCAAACTCCGACCGCGCCGGGCGCGCAGCCCTGTCCTTGCGCCTGCCACACGGCATGCAAAATGGACTTGCGCACGCCCTCCAGATTCCGGTCAGCGCGACCCAGATGTTCCAGCTCGCACGGCAGCGAGTATTGGATGTTCTTGTTCTCGCAACCTCCGCCTTTCAAGATCAGCTTTACTTCGATCTCGTCCTGCTCCCACTGCTCGAAGTGAATCACCGGCGTTTCTTCGCCCAAGTTGTTGCCGCTGTTCTTTCCGGTCAGCGAATCCACTGAATTGGGCCGCAGCTTGCCGCGCCGCGTGGCTTCCGCGACGGCCTCGTGAATCGCGCGCTTCAACTGGATTTGATTCACGCCAACCGGCGTGTGGACGAGAAACGTCGGCATGCCGGTGTCCTGGCAAATGGGGCCTGCATCCTGCTGCGCCATGTCGATGTTGCTGGCGATGATCCCCAGCGCCTGCGCGGCCTGCGTGCCAGCCACCTCTTCTTCCAAAGCCACTCCCATTGCGGCGCGCACATCGGGAGGCAGATTCGTTGAAGTTTGGGTGATCAGCTCGATCAGACTATCTCTCAAGAACAGCATTAGTTTTAGAGTAGCGTGCCCGGCCCACTGTTACTGCTGGCACGCAAAGCTGCTCGCGTCGTTGGTGTCACCGTGCCCGATGTACTCGGCATGTTGCGGATATGGGCATAGCGGACGGCTGCGGCCGGGGAAAGCGGGACCCGTGGCCACTACGCGGTCCGGAGCTACACCCTTCTCCACCCAATCCACGACTGCACTCAGCATGTCGAAGCGGTCCAGCGTGGCGCTTCCACCTTGACAATGGCCCATGCCGGGAACAAAGTAGATGCGGCTCCAAGAAGCAACCGATGACGCCACTGAACCGTCGCCCGTGTCTTTGGCCATCTTCTCGTAATAGCCGAGTGTGTCGAGCGGCGAAAACCAGGGATCGCTCAAGCCGTGAAAGAACAGCAGCTTTCCGCCGTGGCCGGCGAAACTGGATAGATTCGTCCAGGTGCTGTCGCCGAGCTGCGCCGTTTTATCGGCTTCAGTGCGCGCGACTTCCCGATCGGGGTCAAAATGCATGAAATCCGCGCCGGTGGGCACGGGGAGGACAGGTCCACGCAGGAGTCCTGGGATACCCGCGGCATCCGCAATGCCAGCGTCGTAAGGAACGCCTGGGTAAATCGCATCTCCGCGCGCCGACTTGGGACCAGAAAAAGCTTTCTTCAGCGCGTCCGCCTGTGCCCGGTTCAGGCAGCTATCGGTCTTGGAACCTGAACACACCAGTGTCGCAGGGTCGAAGTCGCACGCGCGTGAGTTGAATATCATTCCGTCTTTCAGGCCGTCTTTGGCGTCGCAGGCCTGCAGCACGGAATTGACGATTAGCTTGCGATCGGAATCGGAGAAAGTTTTTCTTGGATCGGGTTTGCCGCTGTCGTCCTTGGGCGCGGCCTCATCAAAGACGGCCGTCATGAACCCCAGCGCGAGATTCGAGTACTCGGTACGGATGGCCGGATCGCCCGAAACGATTCCGTCGAAATACTCCGGATAGCGCTGTGACATGATCATCGCTTCCCGGCCGCCGGTGGAGCAGCCGGCGAAATACGAATGCTCGGCCGCGCGCCCATAATAAGACGCAATCATCTCCTTTGCTAGTTGAGCGACGCGCCCGATGGCGGCGTAGTAGAAATCGAGGCTGGCCTGCTGGTCGCGGAAAAAACTACCATCGAAGACGGAGCCCTGGTGGCCGCTATCCGTGGTCACCACTGCATATCCACGCGCCAGCGCCGGCGTCTCACCGGCAGCCTGGGAACCCAAAGGCAGAGCAACGCTGCCGTTCAGCCCACCGCCGCCTTGAAACAGGAAGCGCCCATTCCACTGATCGGGCAGCGCCAGGGCGAAACCAATCCCGTACGGTTTCCCGTCGGCACCCTTTCGCTGATTGATCACGCCATCGACGCGGCAGAACGCGGGGACCGGGACCGGGACGGTTCCCGGGAAATTCGGCGAGACGCGCAAGGTGCCCGGGGCCGCAGCCGGCGTGGGGGCCGCTTTCGTGATCATGAGCGCTACACCGGGTGCCTGATACTTCAGCATCTCGGGGCAGCGAGTTTGAGCCGGCGCATACGGCGCCACGATGGTGAGCAGAGCGCAAAGCGACGTGATTTCTCTCATTGTTGAGCCATTGTATACTCGATGCTGCATGCAACACCAGGCACTCACTACGCTTGCCCTTGGGCTAGTTTCCTTGGCGTCGCGTTCTCTGGCGCAGCCACCACCTGCTTTTGCGTCGCCCGAAGTCACCGCGGACCGCCACATCGCATTTCGGATTTTCGCTCCCAAGGCGCATGACGTCCGGCTATTCAGCAGCGACATCTTTGGAACCGCGCTGAGCGGCGCTATGACCAAAGCCGAGAACGGCGTTTGGGAAATCACGCCCGCATCCATCGATCCGGGCGCATACCGGTACAATTTCAACGTCGACGGCGTGGCCGTGATGGACCCTCGCAACCCCTCCGTCAGTGAATCGAATGGCAACGCCTGGAGTATGGTCTACCTGCCCGGAGCCGATTTCATGGAAACGAAGGACGTACCGCACGGCGCCGTCGCCAGCGTGACGTACTATTCGAAGAGCTTGAACAAGTTCCGGCGCATGCACGTGTACACGCCGCCCGGCTATGAAACCAGTTCCCAGAAATATCCGATCTTTTACCTGCTGCACGGAGCCGGCGACTCGGACGATTCGTGGACCTCGGTGGGCCGCGCGGGCTTGATTATCGACAACCTGATCGCGGACCAGAAAGCCAAACCGATGGTGATCGTGATGCCTGCCGGGCATACAGGTCCGTTTGATTTGTCGCGTCCTCCTTCTGGAGCTACCCGGCCGCTGGATTTCAATGACGACTTCGTGAAGGATTTCGTCGACGACATCATGCCCTACGCCGAGACCCACTATCGCGTGCTACGAGACCGGCGGCACCGAGCCATCGCGGGGCTTTCGATGGGCGGAGCCCACGCGCTCAACATCGCAATCCCGCACCCCGATGAATTTGCCTACGTCGGGGTTTACAGCTCCGGCATTATCGGGATCGTTCCGCTCGGCGGTCCGGTTGCGGCGCCTGTGGCCAGCCCGACCTGGGAGCAGCAGCATCTGGCCGAACTGGACAACTCCGCGGCGAAGAAAGATTGGAAGCTATTCTGGTTCTCGACCGGCAAAGACGATTTCCTGTTAAACACCACCAAGGCCACCGTGGAGCTGTTCAAAAAGCACGGCTACCAGCCGGTGTTTCAGGAAAGCGCCGGGGCTCACACTTGGACCAACTGGCGCGAGTATCTGAATGAGTTCGCTCCACAGCTGTTCCGATAGGGGACTCTGATACAATCCAGGTTTATGTTTCAAGGACTGGAGCACACCGCCATTGCGTCGCCCGATCCCAAACGGCTGGCGGAATGGTACGTGCAGAATCTCGATTTTCGCATCAATTATTTTTACGGCGGCAATTACTTCGTGCGTGCCAGCAACGGCACGCTGCTGGAGATCATTCCCTCTGAGGGCGATCGCGCGCCGCAGCAGATGAAAGACCCAGGCATCCGTCACCTGGCGATCACGGTGGACAACTTCGACACCGCCGTGGAGGAGTTGCGTAAACGCGGCATTGAGTTTCTCACCCAGCCCACTGCGGTCCAAGGCAACCGGCTGATCTTTTTCAGCGATGCCGACGGGAACTATCTGCACCTGATACAACGTCCCCAGCCTCTGCCGTAGCCCGAGTACCCCATTGCTCAGCCGGCTCTTTAAAGGTTTTGCGTACCGCGACTTCCGCATCATGTGGTTTGGCGCGTGTACTTCCAGCATCGGTACCTTGATGCAAACCTTCGCGCAGGCCTGGCTGGTTTTGCAGCTTTCCGGGTCGTCGTTTTTGCTCGGTCTGGACTCATTCTTGGGCAGCATTCCGATTGTTCTGTTTTCGCTGGTAGGCGGCGTGTTCGCCGACCGCACGGAGCGGCAGAAGCTCCTGCTCGGATCGCAATTCGTGCAGATGGCCTGTGCGTTTTTGCTGGCGAGCCTTTTCGCAACCGGCGTCGTAAAGATATGGCACATCTTGACCCTTTCGTTCATCGTCGGTACCGCGCAATCCTTCGGCGGGCCGGCTTACTCAGCACTCATTCCAACGCTCGTGAAAGCGGAAGATCTGCCGAACGCGATCGCACTTAATTCGATTCAGTTCAATGTCGCGCGCGTGTTGGGACCGAGTGTGGGCGGGGTGGCGCTGGTGGCGCTGGGGGCGTCGTGGTGCTTCGGGCTCAACGGCGTTTCCTTCATTGCCGTGATCATTTCGCTGCTGCTTATCCATCCCCATTTCGTGCCCACCAAGAGCCGCGAATCCGTTCTGGCCAGTATGAAGGAAGGCATTCACTTCATCCGCCAGCAAGGCACCATGGAAGCGCTGATCGTACTGGCTTTTTCGATGACTTTGCTCGCGTTTCCACTGATCGTCTTTCTGCCTGTTTTTGCGAAGGACGTTTTTCACGGCGGCCCCAATCTGTTTACCATCTTTCTGGTGTGTTCGGGCCTCGGGTCTATCTGCGGCGCTTTCACGGTGGCTTGGCTGGGTAAACACAAGCATATGGGCCTCCTGGTGCTGCTGATGCTGCTGGGACTGGGCGTGTTGATTACCGCCTTCGCTCTCTCCCGCACGTTCGTGCTGAGCTGCGTTCTCATTTTCTTCGCGGGTGCGATGCTTCTTGCCGTTTTCACCAGCATCAGCTCCCTGGTTCAAATGATCGCGCCCGATAACATGCGTGGCCGCGTGATAAGCGTTTACAATGTGGCCTTTCGCGGAGGCATGCCGGTGGGTAGCCTGGTGGTTGGAGCGCTCATCAAGCAATTCACCGCGCCGGTAGTGCTCGCCTGGAACGGCGTCTTGCTGACGATACTGGGACTCTATTTCCTCTTTGTCCAGCGAAAAGTTGCAACGTTGTAGCTCCGGAAGCGTCCGATCAAAGAGATGAAGCTTTTCGTCTTATTGCTAACCGTGATGGCGGCCGGCGCGGCGGCTGGCGCTCCGCCTGGCACTCCGCCTGGCACTCCGATGGATGACTCCGATCTGATCAAGGCGCGAGATCACCAGGACCGCGCGGCGCTGGAAAAGCTCGCGTCCGACGCTCGCGCGGCAGCCGACAAGCAACCGAACGACGCAGCCACGCAATACCGGCTCGCGTTGGCGCAATCCTATGTCGCGGAAGTCGCGATTGAACAGCACGATAAGACGGCCGCAAAGAACGCCGCGCAGGCCGGCATGGACGCCGCCGACAAGTCAGTCAGCCTGAAACCGGACTCGGCTGAATATCAGCGCATCCTGGGAACGCTGTGCGGCCAAATGGTCTCGAGCAGTTCCCTGGCTGGGCTGAAGTATGCCAAGTGCGCGCTGGAGTCCGTCAACAAGGCGATCGAGCTCGACCCCAAATCGTCGATGGCTTACTTGAGTCATGGCGTCGGGAATTACTATCTGCCGCAAGCGTTCGGCGGAGGCATCGATCTCGCGATCAAGGATTTCCGCAAAGCCATCGAGCTGAATCCGAAGAATGCCGACGCGTGGCTCTGGCTGGGAGTTGCGCTGCGCCGTTCGAACCAGGCCGCTGAAGCGCAAAAAGCGTTTGAGCGGTCTTTGGAGCTCAATCCGAACCGGGTCTGGGCCAAGCAGCAGCTCGAGAAAACGCCGGGTTCCTAGAACATCCGCCAGCGCCAACGCGGAAACCATTGCGGCCCGAGATAGTCTAACCAGCGGGAGAAAAAGCGATGCCCGGCACCTTACAGGACTATGCTCAGGCCGTTCATGACGTGATTACCGTCTGCCGTGATGGGGAACAAGGCTTTCGCGGGGCAGCGCAAGCGGTGACGGCACCCGCAATGAAGGAGATGTTCGAGCAATACTCGGTTCAGCGCGGCAAGTTCGCCGCCGAATTGCAGGCCGCAGTGAAGGCGCTCGGCTTTGAAACCATCGATCCTCAGGGCTTGGGCGGGGTGCTGTACGCGGCCTGGATCAATCTGAAAGGCCTTGCCACCGGGCACGACGTTCACGCGATTCTGGTGGAAGCCGAGCGCGGCGAAGATTGGTCGCTCAAGACTTATCGCACGGCCCTTGGCAAGACGCTGCCGCCTGAGATCACTTCGATCGTGCAGAAACAGTGCGAGGAAGTGCAGGAGGCCCATGATCGCATCAGGAATCTGCGTGATGCCAGCGCGCCGCCGTCCCCGTCGAAAGACGCTCCCTCGGCTCCCTCCGGTCCGGCTCCGCAAGGCAACTGAGCGCGTTAGCATGAGTACGTGAGTTGTCGGTTGCAGGCCCTAATATCGCTGGAGCTGAATTCCCGAATTCTCGAGGCAGCTAAACGCGGCCGGATATGCAAGAGTGAGTGGGTGCGCCGCATTCTTCAGGAATCTTTACGCCAGCCGCCAAAGGGCCGGACGACTTCCGATCCTCTGATCCGATTGGAGTCTCTAAGCGCGCCGACCGGCGACGTCGACCGCATGCTCTCGGAAATCGATTCCGGGCGTCGATGAGCGCTCAGATTCCGCCAAGCATCGACACGAGTGTCGATGCGGCACGCAGGAGTGCGTGCGCCACAAGTGCGGGCGGCGCAAAGATTAATCCTCAGCGGGCCAGATCGATCCCGAACTTCTTCAGCTCTTCCGCGTAGTAGCGGCGGTGCAGCAGATCCCATTCCTCGCTGCCTTCCGGAATTTCCTTCTTTTGCGAGCGGATCTTGGTGCGAGCGGCGCGGTCCACTTTTTCCTCGACACCCAAAAGCTCCGTCATCGCCTGAACCACCGCCAGCCGCACGTCATTGGGATCCTTCTTCAGCCGGAACTCCCGCGACTTGCGGAACGCCGCCACCATCTTATGGGAAATGTCGTTGATTTTATCGCGCGACAGCTTCATGTTGTCGCCGGTGTCGCGGCCGGCGGCGCGAATGACCTTGCGTTGCGAAATCAGCGTGTTCTTGATGCGCCGGAACATCTCCTGGTAGCTGACGCCCTCGCGCCGCATATACTCGCTGTATTGGCTCAGCAGCTCCCGCACCTCGTCGTTCAGGCGATCCTCCACCTGCAGTTCTTCCTCAATCAACTGGCTGATCATCTCGGCAGCCGATTCGGCGCTACTCGTCTCGATGATCTGTGGCGTCATCCGCTTCACCAGTTGCCGTGACAGATAACTAATGAATTCTCTACTCAGCAGCATGCGTATTTACGAGGCAGCGAGCAACTTAGCTCCCCGGTGGCAGTTCCCCCAATTCTCGCACATCAATTGGGCAACTCGCCTTGATGATGTTCTAGAAACTCCTGATCGATCGCCTTGCGGCCCCGGAACCCTTCGTGAACGCCATGCCAGAATTGGATGCCGCTCTCGCCCAGTTTCCAGCAGAGGCAGACTTCCTGGCCGTTGAACAGCGCCGGGAAATCGATGAGACCGATGTCGAGATCCTTGACCACGCAGCCGAATTCGTGAACCCGCTCAATGGAATCCTTCACACGCAACGCTGCCGACTCGCGGCGGCTGTTTTGCTCGAGCAATCGCGGCCGATCCACATGCATGCCGCCGGTCACGGCGAGGCGCTGCGAAAAACTCTGGCATTCGGCTTCGGCCTGATCATACTCTGCCTTCAGGGTGATGGCCTCACGAATGGCGGATTCCACTTGCGGAAGCAGCTTTTCGGCCTGGGTTAGAGTAAAGAACCTCGGCACGTTAAGGCTGGTACTCCAGCACCAGCATGGTGATGTCGTCATCCTCCTGCTCGCAGCCATCGCTGAAATCTTCGACACCTTCCACAAGCTTGGCGTGCAGCTCCGCGCATCCGGCCGAAGCGTGGGCGCGAAGTATTTCCTTCAGGCGGCGCTTGTCGAAGCACTCGCCTTGCGTGTTGGACGCTTCCGAGACCCCATCGCTGAATAACACGATCTTATCGCCGGGCTCCAGTTGGATGGTCTTCACTTCGTACGCGGCGATATCCATCATTCCGATTGGAATGCCCGTGCTCTCGAGCGACTGTGGTTCCATGTTGGGGCGCACCAGCAGGGGCTTGGGATGGCCGGCGTTGGACCAGCGCAGTTCTCCGCTCCGGTTCACTGTGCAGAAGACCACGGTCGCGTATTTTTCGCCGCGTGCGCGTTCGTACAAGAAGCGGTTGACGCGAGACATCACGTCGTCGATCCGCACGGCGGCTTCGGCAGCGAACACAAAGGCGCCTTGCAGCAGAGCCGCCAGCAGCGCCGCGCTCACGCCTTTGCCCGAGACGTCGGTAATCACGCAGGCAAAGAGATCGGGGCTGATCTGACGGACATCGAAGTAGTCGCCGCCCACCTGGCGGGAAGCAATGCTCGATCCGAAAGCTCGAAACCAGCCCTCGGCAGGCAGCTCGCGCGGAAGCAAGCCGGTCTGGATGATTCGCGCGACGTTCAGCTCTTCCTCCATGTGCTGCTTGGCACGTTCTTCATCCAGAAGCCTGGCGTTCTCGAGGATGGTGGAAGCTTCCAGGGCCAGGGTCTGCAAAATCTCGCGGTTTCCAGATGACAAGTCGGCCGCGGACAGGCGCGAATCCATGTACAGCACGCCGACGGTTTCGTTCAGGGTACCGGCGACCGTCTCCTGCAGCGAACCGGTGCGGACCTGAATTAGCGGAACGCACACCACGCTTCGCAGCTCCAAGCTGGCCACGGACATATCCGGGCTTACGCCGCCAGCGCCCGACGGATCGAACGTCATCGAGAGCAGGTCGCGGCGCGAGCGCAACGCCCGATTGATGAGCGAGCGCGGAACGGTCAAATCCGAAATGTCGAGTGGAGCGCCGCGCCGGTCGCGGGCCACGCTCACCTCCAGTTGGTCGTCCTTGCCCAGGAGCAAAAAGCCGCGCTCGGCGCCGGTGACCGACAGCGCCGCATCCACCACGGCCGCCAGGACGTCATTCGTCGACAGGGAGCTTTGCAGAGCGCGGGCCACTTCGACCAGCGATCGCAGCTTCGAGAGATTGCTCGCGCCGGTTGCGGCCGCGGCCGAAATCTGACCCAGGAACCGGTTCAGCTCATCTTCTTCGAGGGTAAACACCAGCCGGTAGGAATCCTGGAACCCAAAGTCGATGCGATCGCCCTCATGCAGCTTGCTGCGCTTGCTGCGCTGGCCGTTGACGTACACTCCGTGACGGCTGTCCATATCTTCGACAAAATACTCGCCGTGCTCGACCGCGATGCGCGCGTGGGTTCGCGAGATGCGATTGTCGCGGAGCACCAGATGATTGTCGCCCTGCCGTCCGATCAAGAACGGAAAAGTGTCGACCACGACGCGGCTGCGATTCCCCGAAGGATTGGTTACCGCCAGCGCCGGCGCCCGAACTGAGGCTGGCGAGGAGGCGGGCGGCGGCACACCGGGCGCAGTCATCAGCGGCTCCGCTGGGGTTGCGCCACCGCGGTGAGTTCTTTCGCGCGCAGCACCTGACAATGCGAGCAGTAGCCACCCACCTCAGTGCGGGCCAGGACGATCTCAAATCCGAAATGGCTCTCGATCTGTTCCCGCATCTGCTGGAGGAGGTCGCCAAAAAACTCCTCGATCTTTCCGCAGCGGAGGCAAATCACGTGGGCATGTTCCTGCTTCAAGCGGGTTTCGTAGTAGTGCTGGTCGCCATCGTGATGCATCAGGTCCAGCTCGTCGACCAGGCCGCCCGCCTTCAGCAGCTTGAGCGTCCGGTAAACCGTCACCCGATTTAGCTTGGGGTCTTTCTCGCGCGCCAGCTTGAAGAGACAATCCGCATCCAGGTGCTGGCCGGATTGATCGATCAAATCGAGCAGAATTTGCCGCTGCCGCGTCAGCCGCACGCCACGTTGCTTGAGAGAATCTCGGATGCCAGAAGTTGCCACGGAAGATCTCGAATGACCAGAGTACCAAAACGGCCCAGACAACGCGGCAGCTGCTTGCGACTTAGTTGGCCGCCTTGGTAGCGCGATTGATGCTGCGAATCACCAGGCGGCGCGGATCGAGGAGATGCTGCGGTTTGAAGTGGCGGGCGGACCATCTGCAGCCCGCGTCGAACTCGATTCCAAGAAAATAGCCGATTTCCCGATACACACAGTAGCGAACTTTGCCGGCTAACTCGCCTTTGGGATAACTGATGCTTAGATCTGTCTGCAAGGGAATGGGTTGGTCGAACTGGAGACATGCGCCGGAGAGCGAAATGTCTTCCAGGTTGGCCACGCCTTTGCGAATGCGCCCGGATTTGTCCTTCCACTGGACATCCACCATATCCGCACACAACATCCGGGGCTCAATGCGCCTGTCGAACATACACTTCTTATCGGCGAGCAAAAGGGTAATGTTTATGACAGGGCCGGTTCCAAAATCGCCCTAACATAACAGTAAGGCCCTAACCTCTGTACCGTAAGAGTACCATGTTGAGCCTTTAGGTACTAGCCCTTTGGCCGGACGACGGCTGGCGTGTCAGTGACCGGTCTGTGACACTGGAAGACCTGTTCACCGCGCTCCATCTCTTGACCGTCGCCACACGCGATAGTAGACTGATGCCAGCCATCCCGTGGGGTCTCCGTTCAGTCCTCATTCCGCGCAGACGCACTTGATCGCGGCGGTGTTTTCTGTCGTGTTGGTGATCGCCGGAGTAATTTTTCTAGTGGTCGCGGCGGGCGTGATCTATAGCAGCGTTCGATACCGGTCGCGGGGGGTCACGGCGGCGGAACCCAGGCAGGTCTTCGGATCGCGCAAGCTAGAAATCCTGTGGACAGTAGTACCCCTCGCGATTGTGACCGGGCTGTTCGTCATCACCGTACGCGCCATGGTATTGATCGATGCGCCGCAAGAGAGCGGCCAGACGCCTGATCTGGTCATCACCGGCCATCAGTGGTGGTGGGACGCGCGGTATCCCAACGGCGCGCTGGCCACCGGCGACATCCACATTCCGGCCGCGCGGCGACTGCTGGTTCGCATCGAATCCACGGACGTGATCCATGACTTCTGGGTGCCCGAGCTGGCGCGAAAAATGGATGCCGTGCCGGGCCGGCCGAGTTATATCTGGCTGGAGGCTGACGCTCCGGGAACGTACAGTGGAGCTTGCTCGGAATTCTGCGGAGCGCAGCACGCCTGGATGCGATTTCGCATGATCGCCGAGCCGGAGGCAAGCTTCAATGCTTGGTTGCTGCGTCAAATACAACCACTGGCCGAGCCCACCGGCGCCGCGGCGGAAGGTGCGCGCCTCTTCCGAACGAAAAAGTGCGAGGACTGTCACGCTCTCGGCAAAAAGGGCCCGGATCTGACCCACGTCGCGACGCGTGAGTTTCTCGGCGCCGGCATTTCCCCGAACACGCCTGAGAACCTGGCGTTATG
>Ga0182015_10001552_pt1 | contig 29891 bp, 19 predicted proteins | sample 712P3MmetaG_FD_120478 | JGI IMG/M metagenome (GOLD analysis project Ga0182015, IMG submission 120478) | Permafrost microbial communities from Stordalen Mire, Sweden - 712P3M metaG | ecosystem: Environmental > Terrestrial > Soil > Wetlands > Permafrost | place: Sweden: Stordalen | collected... | reverse complement strand
TGCCCTACCAGTTCATCGCGGCGGTATCCGAACTGTTTCTCCGCCTGAACATTCAGCAGGACGATCTCCCCACCCTGGTTCACCACCACCATCGCATCCGGAGCCGCTTCCAACAGCCCACGGTATCTGTCGATCGGAAACTCACTTCCATTCCTTCTCTGCCCGCACGGATCTTGAGTATCCGCCGCCCCATTTCCGGGCGCAACTTGGGCGCGTTCGCCATTCATCGGATTGGTTGAGTAATATCCCACATCTTCACTGTAGTCTTTCTTCCTGTCCGCGTTTTGCGCAATAGGTGCGCACCCTTAGAGCAGGAAACGCTGTCGCCAGCGGGGAGCGCCGCTGGTCAATCTATCGATTAGCACGGCCACGTTAAAAACCGCGATTCGCCGCCCTATCCGGGAATCGAAGAGCATCGGGTTGGACTTAACCGATGTGAATTACATGGATAGTTCCGCTCTCGGTGCTCTGGTTGGGGTGTACCTGAGTGGAGGTCAGTCGTCTATGACGATTAAATCGTCCACGCGGCAGCCTGGACTGCACGCGTCAGAATTCGACAATTCGGGACGAGTAGTCGGCGATCCGAAAGTGATCCAGATAGGGCACTAAGACTCGTCAGTACCGATCCGCGGACGTCGGTGTATGCACACACCCAACCTTCGCCAACAAGTCGCGCCCCTTTTCGCTGGACGGTGGTATCTGAGGCGCCCGATTCGAGCGGCATTTCGAACCCCACGGTCATTTCGGACATCGAAGCGTTTGCCAACTTCATGCGGTTGCTCGCTCCACCCACGCCCGCTCCACCCACGCTCAAAAATAATCGAAGCCCACGCTCTCTGAGCTTCACAGGAGCGATGATTGCGAGTGGCTCCGCGACCGGTCCGAGTGCTGCGCTTTCCAATCAAAATGCGAATCTTTTCTCCGACCTGCTCGTGCACCACATGGGCAGAGGCCTGGCCGACGGCATTACGCAAGGTGGCGCTGGCCCTGACGAGATCTGAAGCGCTACTCTTTGGGGCGTCGGACGATGCGTCTTCTTCACTCCATGATGGGCGTACGTCCAACCTGTTTATGCGCTTACTCTGGCCAGATGCGGTCGACGCATTGTCAAATTGTGCCCTTACTACCTAGCTTCGTCCGAGGGAGATGGCCGGAGGGCCGCTCATGCAGGTTTGACTTCAAAGCTTGAATTATCCCCCTGGCGCCGGAGCGCAGAACGAAGTCGCTCAACTCCCGGTTTGTCGGCCAACCCTTCCGGCGGGAAAGTTTTGCCCGTCATCCGCCCAAGATCGTTGGCTGGCGTTACCGGAGACCAAGTTCCACAAAGCGACCTCAAGTGCCCACCGGTTTGGAAGGATGCGAATGCTAGTCGTTTCCCTTCCAATCCTTTGCATCTGCAGATTAGCCAACCGGCATCCCTAACCGCGTCCATTCACCGGTTTAATTATGAGCAACAGTGAACATCTTTCGTGATCGCGAATCTGACAAGATAGCCTCAGTAAGATTCAAACTTACGTTTCAGACTAGTGTTTAAGACTGGCGTTTAATGTCTCCGTCGAAACGAATTCGAAGGCAAATACGTCGGGTGTCCGAGCCCAAGGCCGCTGCTTCAACGCGGGAGAAGCTGGTTGAAGTCGCCGGTCGCATCTTCGCCGAGCACGGCTATCAGGCGACCACAGTGCGGGAAATCGTCAAGCGCTCGGGCGCCAATATCGCAGCGGTTAATTATCACTTCGGCGGCAAATTAGGTTTGTACACCGAGGTGTTGCAGCAATTGGTGCGGGCGGCTCGAGTGAATGCGATCAACAGCGCACTTGATCAGAATGCACCTCCGGAGGACATCTTGCGGGCGATCATCCGAGCTCGCCTTCAAAGCGTGACCAGACCGAAGGTGCAGGACTTGCACTTTCGAATCATGATGCACGAACTTGTGCAGCCCACGCCGGCGCTGTCGCGCGTCGTCAATGAAGTATCTCGGCCGATTTACGAGCGACTGCTCGAATTGGTCGGAAGGATCATCGATCTGCCTCCCAAGAATGAGCAGACCCGGCTGTGCGTACACAGCATCATGGGACAAATTCTTGTCTATATTTTAGCGGGTCCGCTACTGCTGCGACTTTGGCCGGGGTTGGAGATGACACAAGAGCAGGTGGACCGGATCGCTGGACATATTGCGGACTTTTCGCTGACATACCTTCGACAGGCAAATTCTGGTGATCGACGAGCTACGGTGTCGAGCAAGCGAGGTGAAAAATGACGGAACAACCGGTGATCGACCGGTCGCAAGAAATTCCAAAGCAGGACCAACCACAACCGCAATCAGAACCGCAATCTGCGTCTGTGGGAGCCCAGCCACCCCGACCAAATCTGCAGACTGCGCCGGTGGTGGGAAAGTTGCCTGGAATAGTCCAGCAGTTGAAGCAAGAACGGGAACGGGCACAGAAGGAGGTCAAAAGTTTTGATACAGCCATCGCGGCCTTGGGAAGTCCTGGCTCCAAAGCACAGCCAGCCCAACCAGACCCGAGACCTGCGACTGCCGTAGAGCAGCCGCCCCAAGCAAACCAGCAACCTGCTCCCGCGGCGGCGAACCCAGCCCCACTAGACTCCCAATCTGCTCCTGCGGCAGCGCAGCCAGGTCAAGCAAAACCAAGACCTACGCCTGCCGAAGCGAAGCCGCCACGCTCGATCGCCCGTCGAATCATTGTTCCGTTGGTTGTCATTCTGATTCTCGCCGCCGTCGGATTTGGTGTTTGGAGGGTGTTCTTCTACACGCCGCCGATGTCGCCAAACATCGTGCCGCTCAGCGGTCGAATCGAAGGTGACGACTCGGCCGTTTCCCCCAAGACGAGCGGCCGTATTCTCGAAATCCGAGTGCGTGAGGGAGATAGCGTATCCCGTGGAGACATCATCGCGGTGCTCGACGACGAGCAATTGAGGGCACGCGTGGAGCAAGCGCAAGCCGAGCTCCGGCAAGCCGAAGCAAAGGCCAGGTCCGCACGAGAACAGATTTCGGTCCTCGAGGAACAGTTGCGGCAGGAAGAGGCGAACGTTGCCCAGCAAGAAGCTGCCCACGACATTGCCAGCTTCGATAAGGATGCTTACACGCGACTGGCGCAATCGGGAGCCGTATCCGAGCGCCAAGGAAAACAGGCAGCGTCAACAGCGGACCAACAGACGGCTGCTGTGGCCGGCGCCAAGCGCCGCGTAGCCGGAGTCAACATGCAGCTGGCGCAGCAGCAGGCAGCGATTGCCGACGCGATGGCAAGCGTTGATCAGGCATGGGCGCAGCTCACTGAGGCGCGGGAAAATCGCCGGGATCTGACCGTGAAAGCGCCCTTTGACGGGACGGTCGTAACGCGCGTGGCAGAGCCGGGAGAGGTGATTACCGCAGGAACCCCGGTCATCACTCTGCTGGATCTCAGCAAGGTGTACTTGCGAGGTTTTATTCCCGAGGGACAAATCGGCAAGGTCAAGGTCGGGCAGGCTGCGCACGTGTATCTTGATTCGAATCCCACGCAACCGGTCGACGCATACGTTTCCCGCATCGACCCGCAAGCGACGTTCACTCCAGAGAACACCTATTTCCGCGATGACCGTGTGAAACAAGTCGTCGGGGTAAAGCTGCAGCTGAAAGCAGCACTGGGGTATGCCAAACCGGGCATGCCGTCGGACGGAGAAATCCTCGTCGCAGGCGATCGTTGGCCGCAAGAAAAAGAAAAGCGCAAATGACGACTGCGAAGTCCACTCCGCTGACCTCCAGAACTGGCTCCGATGGTTCGGGAACGAACGCGATTCGCATTAGCGGGCTCTGGAAGCGCTACGGCAAACTCGAAGCTGTTCGCGGAATCAGTTTTGAGGTGGGCAAAGGCGAGATCTTCGGATTGATCGGCCCCGATGGTGCGGGAAAAACCTCGACGTTCCAGATTCTCGCCGGGGTCATGGAAGCGAGCTCGGGATCGGCCGAGGTGTTTGGTCAGCCGGCGCGCGAGGCACGCTCCCAGACCGGTTATCTGACCCAAGCATTCAGCTTGTACCCCGATCTTACGGTTTCCGAAAACATCCGCTACGTCGGCAATTTGCGCCGCGTCGCATCCGACGACATCGTGAAGCGGGGCCGCCATTACCTGCAGATGTTCGACATGGATCGATTCTCCGGCCGGCTGGCTGGGCAGTTAAGCGGAGGAATGAAGCAAAAACTTTCGCTGGCTTGCGCCTTGGTGCCTCAACCTCGCGTGCTCGTGCTCGATGAGCCTACAACCGGCGTGGACCCGGTCTCACGGCGCGAGTTTTGGGACGCTCTGGCGCATCTGGCCGCCGAAGGCTTATCTATCTTGATCTCAACGCCCTACCTGGATGAGGCTGAGAGGTGCAATCGGATCGCGCTTATTCACAAAGGCGAGATCCGGAGAGTTGGCACTCCGGCCGAATTACGAGAAGGTCTGGGCGCCCAGCGACTGGAAGTCCGAGTCGACAACTTGAGCGCTGCTGAACGCGTGCTGTCAGAGGTGTCCGGTCCGCAGAAAGACATCATGGATGTGGAGCGTTTTGGTGACCGTCTTGACGTCCTTGCACACGACCCAGACAAAGCGCGCCGAATCGTTGAAGAACTCAGTAACAAAGCGGGCCTACCCGTCAACGATGTCCGCGTCGATGAGCCGACTCTTGAGAACGTGTTCGTTGCCACCCTGCGAGCTCTAGGCGAAGAGTCGAAGGATCCACCGTTCCCCGGTCACCACAACCACTCCGACTTGCGCGGCCAAACTGCAATCGGAGCGGACAATCTGACGAAACAATTCGGAGCGTTCACTGCGGTAAAGAATGTGACCCTTGAGATTCCTTATGGAGAAATCTATGGCCTTCTGGGCGCAAATGGCGCTGGCAAGACGACCACGATCAGGATGCTATGCGGATTGCTTGCGGCAACAAGCGGAACCATGCGGCTCGCCGGCGAACAAGGCAACCTCCGCTCGGAAAGCATTCGCCAGCAGATCGGTTACATGTCGCAGAAGTTCTCGCTCTACAACGACATGACCATTCGAGAAAACCTCAGTTTCTTCGCCGGTGTCTATGGCGTGCCCGAGAGTGAGCGCGAGGAGAAAATCCGCTGGGTGGTGTCGTTCTCGGGACTCGAAGGAAAGGAAGACCAGATCACTGGCAGTCTGCCTGGAGGCTGGAAGCAGCGTGTCGCCTTCGGCGCCGCAATCATGCACGAACCGAGCGTGCTCTTCCTCGATGAGCCGACTTCTGGGGTTGATCCTCTTGCTCGGCGCGCTTTCTGGGTGATGATCAACCGCCTGGCAGATGCTGGTACGGCGATTCTTGTGACGACGCATTACCTCGAAGAGTCGGAACAATGCAACCGCCTGGGATTCATGGCCGGCGGAGAACTTGTGGCACAAGGAACTCCGAGCGGGATCAAGAGAGCGCAAACTGGCCATTTACTTGAATTCATCGTCGACCAACCGCAACACGCCGCCGACGTGCTCAACAACGAAACCGAGCGTTGGCGCGTTTCCCTGTTCGGCAATCGGCTCCATGTGGTCACGGACAAAGATGTTGAGGCGGGCAAGCGGGCCACGACAGAGAAGCTTGAAAGCAACGGAATCGGGGTAATCAGCGCGCGCGAAGAACCCTTTTCCCTCGAAGACGTCTTCATCAGCGTGATCGAAAAAGCGCGCCAGCAGGGAAAGGTTTCAGCGGAAGAGTGAGCCGTAAGGAGCGCATACGATGCGACGTGTAATTGCGCAAGCCCGCAAAGAGTTGACTCAGATCTGTCGTGACTGGCGGACGCTGGCTCTCGCTCTGGTCCTCCCGCTGGTTCTGTTGCTCCTGATGAGTGTGTCTCTTTCTTTGACCGTAAACAATCTTCCGGTCATCGTGCAGGACTTTGACGATTCAACCGCTTCGCGCGATTTTGTGGACGCGATTCGCGCCTCCATTACTCTCCATGTCGTCTCCTGGCCGATTGATCGACAGCCCGAGGAGGCTCTCAGCTCAAACACGGCCAGGGCGGTCCTGATCATACCGGTGCATTTTGGCAGGGACATGGCACTGGGAGCGAACTCTCCCGTTCAATTGCTGGTAGACGCCTCGGACGCCAATACCGCGAAGCTTACGGCAGGTTACGCCAACGAGATTACGCGTGCCTACAATCAACGTATCGCTGGCAACCAAGGACTCGCGATGGTCCAAACCGCCATCCGCCTCTGGTACAACCCAGGCCTCTCCGCCAAGAAATTTTACGGTCCAGGGATTTTCGTGCTGGGACTTTCGATGTTCCCTCCTTTGCTAGCCGCTCTCGCCATGGCAAAAGAAGGAGAGCTGAAGACAATTCTTCAAGTTTATGTCTCCAGCATCTCCGCGCACGAATTCCTGCTGGGAAAGATTCTTGCCTTCATGGTCGTCGCGCTCGCCGAGTGTGTAGTTATGCTCTTCCTCCTGTTTACATATTTTGGTTTGGGGCTGGCCGGCGACCCGACCCCCTTCATCGTCGCCACAATTCTCTACACATTCTGCGTGGCGGCCTTTGGAACCATGGTGGGAGCGACAATTCCGAGCCAGGTCGCCGCGATGCAAGTGGTGGCCCTCGGGGGCTTTCTCTTGGTGTTTCTGCTCTCCGGTCTGATTTTTCCCATTGAGAACATCCCTGTTGGATTGCGTTGGATCTCGACCGTCATGTGGGGCCGGTACTACATCGAGGTCGTGCGGGATGCGCTACTCCAAGGGGGCGGCTGGCCTGCCGTCTGGTGGAAGGTCACGATCATCGGCATCATCGGGTTACTTTTCTACGGGGTTGGATGGTACAGCATGCGCCGAATGCAGCTCAGAGCGTAAGCAAATGATGAGTCCCTTTCAAAACGTCTTCAATCAGCGGTTCCGCGCACTTGTGGGCAAAGAGTCCAACCAGATACGGCGCGATCGCCGTCTCATGATTTCTTTGATTCTTCCTCCCATTTTTCAACTGACGCTGTTTGGCTTCGCGCTCAGCGCGGCGGTATCGAACGTTCGCCTTGGTGTCGTCGATGAGAGCGAGACTCCGGAGAGCCGGGAATTGGTCGCGACCCTTACCGAGAGCGAAAGCTTCCGCCTTGGAGGCTACTATTTTTCAGTAGACCAGCTCGGGGATTCCATCAGTCAGGCCAGGGTAGATGCCGGAGTTGTCATCCCCTACGACTATGCCCGGGATTTGCACCGCGGACATTCAACCACGGTCCAGTTCCTGCTCAACGCCACGAACGCGAATACTGCCACCATCAGCCAAGCCTATGCCGAGGGCATCGTTCAAACTTACAATGCCGGGCTGCAGAACATGGGCATTCATACGGGCCTTCAGCAGGTTGCTGCCTCCGAGATAAGCCGCCGAGGACAAGTGCAACTCATGCCGGCTTTCATTTACAACCCCGGCCTGATTGATTCCTGGTTCATTGCGACCGGTGTTTTCGGTCTCTTGCTGATTATGAACAGTTCATTGGTTGCTTCCGCGGCAATGGTGAGAGAGCGCGAAACCGGAACGATGGAGCAACTGCTCATGTCTCCTGCAAGCACGTCTGAAATCATCATCGCCAAGATCGTGCCGCTATTTACCTTGCTCTGCATCATGATGCTGCTGTGTCTTGCGGTACTCAAGATCGCATTCCACATCCCATTTCATGGCAGCTTGCCCTACGTCTTGTTTGGCGGCATGTTGTGTATTTTGTCCGGGATCAGCCTGGGCACGGTCATTGCAACTTTCAGCAAGTCGGCGCAGCAAGCGCAGTTGACTGCGTTTTTCATCAACCCCCCATTGTCCTCTCTGTCGGGAGCTCTGAACCCTGTCGAAGCCATGCCGCGATGGATGCAGTCCTTCACGATCCTTAATCCCATTCACCATTTCGCGACCATCGTCCGCGGCGGCATGCTCAAAGGAAGTGGGATCGTAGCTCTGTGGCCCAATTTCCTGGCGTTGCTGATTTTTACCATCGTCCTGGTTTCGCTCAGCGTCTGGCGATTTCGCAAGCAACTTAGTTGACAACGGAAAGGCACGGTCTACTGCCCATGAAGAAGACAAAGACGAAACTGACTACACTGCCGAGCCGCCCGAAGACGAGTGCCACTTTGATTCTGCTCAGCATTTGCATGGCAAGCGGAAACATCTCTGCCCAGACGGTGCCTTCCCAATCCCAGGGCACGCAAGCCACGCAGTTACCGCTGTCAGGCCGAGCCACTCAAAGCGGCTCGGTGACATCCACGCAGTCATCCACTCCGGGCGTAGCGAGCACGGTCAACACACTCAATCCCACGGTTCAAGTTCAAGGGGCTTACTCGGGAAGCACATCTGGTTTTCCCAACGCGCCGTTTTCCGGCAAGCTGTCTTTGCGAGACGCCATCCGACGCGGCCTTGAGTACAATTTAGGAGCAGTAGGACTGGCGCAAGCCGTGCGTCAGGCGCATGGGCAAACGCGGGTGGCACGTAGCGCGTTACTTCCCAACCTCACAGGCGATCTGGCCGAAACCGTCCAGCAGACCAGCCTTGCAGCTTCAGGCTTTAAGTTCAAGATTCCAGGATTCACTTTGCCAGCTATTGTGGGGCCCTACAACTATATCGACTTGCGGGCCCGGCTCTCGCAAGCCGTAGTGGATCTGACGGCGTGGAAAAACTATAAATCGGCCAATGAAAACTGGTATGCAGACCAACTCTCGGCTCAGGATTCTCGCGACCTCGTGGTATTAGCGGTCGGAGGCGCATATCTCTCGGTCATTGCCGACAAAGCGAGAGTGCAATCAGCCCTTGCTCAACTGGACACAGCCAACGCTCTCTACCAACAGGCATCACAGCAACGAGCGGTAGGCATAGTAGCTCAAGTGGATGTCGATCGCAGCCAGGTGCAAGCTCTCACCCAGCAGCAGCGAGTAACTTCACTGCAGAATGATCTTGCGAAGCAGAAGATCAACCTGGCGCGGATGACCGGTTTGCCGCCCAACGATCAGTACGACCTCTCCGATGACATCCCTTTCTCGGATGCGCCGCCGATTATCGTGGAAGAGGTCATGAGACAGGCATTCGAGCAGCGCTCGGATCTAAAAGCAGCCGCGGCTCAAGTCCGGGCCGCCGACCTTGCGCGATCTGGCGCTCGGTCTGAACGACTGCCCTCTCTTGCGGTGAACGCCGATTATGGAGTGATCGGAACCAATCCGTCTCAATCTCACGGTACGTTTTCGGTCACGGGAACACTGCGGTTCCCCATCTGGGAGGGCGGTCGGACTGGTGGCGATATTGAGCTGGCCGATGCCAGCTTAACGCAAAGGCGCGCCGAACTCGAAGATCTCAAACTGCAAGTAGAGGGCGAAATTCGAAAGGTCTATCTCGACTTAGAGGCGGCAACCAGCGAGGTAGAGGTGGCGCAGAAGAACGCGCGGGTCGCAAAGGAGACTCTTGATCTCACGCGACAGCGTGTGGAGGCTGGTGTGGCCGACAGTGTTGAACTGGTTCAATCGCAGGAAGCGCTGGCGGGTGCGGAGCTTGATTATATCAACAGCGTGTTCGCCCACAACGTCGCGAAACTAAGCCTTGCTCGCGCTATGGGCCGCGCAGCCGAAAACCTGCCGAAGTTCCTTAGCCTGCCATGAAACTCGCGCGCTGCGGATGCTTGCACCATGTTTCGATGGTTGGCAAGCTACCTGGTCCGTCATTGTCAACCCGCGTTGATGTTAGACGCGTGACGGGGCGTTCCTCTCAGTCTCATGCCGTTGGATTCTGTATCGGCGTAGATAAAATGTTGGCTCCATTCAGAAAGAAAACGAAGAAACAACCGGGCCAAAGCGACGCTCACCCACCCGCTCTAGCACGAGTGACTTTGCATCCGAATGCTGCACACCCCTCTCCACTAGGCTCGAGTCAGAAAGATCGGCAGGCCCAGCTTGTGATCGTATGTCGGCCGGTAGCGCTCCGTGTTGTACATGGTGGCGATCTCCACTTTGCGTGCTCCTAGTTTGGGGTCGGGGATCGACACCATCGCGTAGCAGCCGCCGCTGATCGCGGTCATCAGGCCGGTCTTTCCTTCTTGCAAAGCGTCCATCGCCATTCCGGCATAGGTACTGGCCACCATGCGGTCGACGAAATCCGGGCTGCCGGAGCGCAAATCATAGGTCAGGTCGCTGACCACGGTTTCGTCTCCGGTGGCGGTCTTGATCTCGTCGCTCAGGTCCTCCGCCACGCTCATCTTCTTGCGGTGGCCGAAGGCATCGGCGGGGCCGTATTCCTTCACCGTGTAGCCTTCCCACTCGGCGCCCTCGGAAAGAATCACCAGCGAGTAGTTGCTGGGATTGTTGCGCTTGTCGGTGACCAGGATTTCGATAAGGTGCTTCAAATTCACTTTGTATTCGGGGATGCAGCAGCGCACAGACGTCACGTATGCGGTGTAGAGAGCGGTGTAGCCGGCGTCGCGGCCGAACACCCGAAAGATACCGATACGCTCGTGCGAGCCGACTGTGGTCCGCTGCCGTTCGATGGCGTCCATAGCGCGCGTGATGGCGGTTGAAAACCCTATGCAATACTCGGTGTTGCGAACGTCGTTATCCATGGTCTTCGGCACCGCGAGCACTTTTACGCCCTGCCGGTCAAGTTCGGCGGCATAGCTAAGGGTGTCATCGCCGCCGATGGCCACCACGTAATCAAGGCCCAGCGTCTCGATATTCCTCAGAACGGCTGGCGTCACGTCGAACACCGTGCTCGTGACGCCCTTCTTGGTGGATTGCTTGCTTGGAAACTGCTGCCCCTCAAGCGCCGGCGGCAGCTTTTGCATTTTGGTGGGATTGGTACGCGAGCTGTGCAGATAGGTGCCGCCCGTGCGATCGATGGTGCGGGTGTTCTCGCGGTTGAGCGGCTGGATATACCGCGACCGGCTGGCCGGATCTTTCAGATCGACGTGTGTCAATCCTTCCCACCCGCGGCGGATGCCAAGGACCTCGCACCCGATTTCGGCCGCCCGGTAGACGACCGACTTAATGACCGAATTCAGCCCCGGGACGTCGCCGCCCCCCGTGAGAATACCGATGCGCTTTGCTGACATGAAAACGCTCCTTAGAGATCAGGTACGATTCCGCCTCTTCCAAGGCATTCTATAGAATTAGAAGAGGCTATAAGAGGCATAAGAGGCCTTAGGCGGTTGAGCCCGCCCGCGTCCACAACTGTCACTCTGGCTACTTATGCGAGAATCTCTGAGTTTGCCTGAAGAATTCATCCCCTCACGGTCCCCGACTAGGGGAAGCTATTAGACCACTCAGGGGTCTTCGCTACTGTCCTGTCGTTCTCTCCGCAAATGGCCGAATCAAGCCGGATGTGGTTTTGGTCGAAGGCCGGGAGGAGCTCCGCACCATCCGCGTGCTTTACCCCGCGCGCAGCCGTTCCAAATTGTTACCGGTGGCAATCACGGCAGGCGGGCAGCCGACAGATCGCTAGCTCTGGATACGTCTCTCACGCCCGAATGCTGGACAGCAATCGCAAGTCTACGGCAACGGGATGGCGAACTCGCGAACGCGGTTGCGCGCAGATGTCCAGCTGAATCAGTAGCGGAACTTCTTTGGTTGCAATTCCTCATGCAACGTGGTGAGTTCTTCGCTCACCGACTGCAATTCCTCCTTGGTAGTTTCCAGTTCTTGGTCGGTGCTTTGAAGGTTCCGCGTATTGCAACTGGCTATTGTACCTGCACGATGTTGGCGACCGGGGTCATGCAGTCGTGGACTGTTTCACCCTGGTTTTTGATGCTTATATCCAAGGTAGTGGTGCCCTTCGGGGTCGCGGCGGTGATGTCATGCCCGATGTCATCCCACAGCTGGGCCAATGCCCGGCCCGCGCTGCCATTCCAGTCACTGTCGTTAAACGCAAACTTGAGGCCGGCAATGGCTCCTCCATTAACCACAGTGGATTCGTCCGCGACACCCGACTCCGCCTTGCGGCTGACGCCCTGCTGGCCATCGGCGCCGATGCTTTCGAACAGAGTGAGTTTACCGGTTGCGGTTATGGGCAAAATGAGCGAATAGCTAATGCCCGGATTCCCGAGCAAAGTCTTGCCTGACAACCCTTCGTCGTAGATGGCAACTCTTTGCGTTGCGCTGCCGGTGCCAACGATGCCGGAAGTTACTCCTCGGTGAATTCGATCACCGCATCTGCGTCTTCCGCAGTGAGCGTTCCCATCTGAGGGGTGCGCTCCTCGGTTTCCCCCGAGTTTGATCTGGTGTGCCATGTCTTTCAACCGAGTTGTGATATTACCTTGCGCATGCACCCAATCAATCCTCTTAGAGTGAACGATGTCTGGCGGCGCACCCTGCTCTAAACAACTCGCTTCTGGGGCGCGTCTGCACATTTTGACGGTTGCGTTACCTGAGAGCTTCCTGAAAGTCGGGTTTGATCGCATCTGGGATGTCGTCAAATACAGCGTCATCCCGCAGGCCGCTACCCTAAGGCCAGGTCACGCTCCTACAACCTGGGGAAGCCGCGACAGTTCCTGGTCGGTGCTGTCATCGGGGACTGAGCATCCTGGCGTCAGGATGAACTTGCTTCCGGCGCCGTTCCCGGCGCTCTGCCATTGGTCACGCATCTGCGCCGGGGAAAGGTCCTTGTAATTCTTCTCGTCGATTCCTGTGGCAATCGTTTGCGAGAACTTACTGCGCACCGTGCTTACCGACACGCCGCTGGACTGCACGGACCAGTTGACTACCGGGGCTTGGAAGCTCGCGAACTGGTCGACATATTCATTCCCCCAATGCAAATGGAGGAAGTTCAGCTTGGCGCTGGCAGTTGCTTCAAAGAAACGCTTGTCAAAGGGCGCGCTAAACTTGGCATACTCGGCCGGTGATAGCTCCGTGCGGTTCGCGTTTGCAATCGAAAACAGGATCCCAGAAGCACCTGCGGCAAAGGCGCGCTTCGCGTGGTTGATATGCGACTGCGTGAGTAGATCGAGGGCGTCGAGCAGCCGCTGCGGATTTTCCTGTTGGAGGCGAACAACCTCCTCCTTAGACGATAGTTTGACCGCCACCTGCCAGGGATTGAAGGCCGTCTCGAGAATATACGCGTCCCCGTGTAAGCTGTCGCGGATCAACTCCAACGCCCGAATCTGTTCGGGGAAGGGATTGTCTAGAGCCTTCAGCTCATACCAGTTGCCTGCAGGCTTTGGGTATGGATAATCGCTCATCACCTTTACGATGTCCGTCTTGTACTTCCAGTGGTAATCAAGCGTGGCCTTGGCGTGCACTTCCGGAGTCTGCGGTCCAAAGTGATGCCAATGGGTGAATGGTGGCCGGTCTACATCCCGCCCCGCCAGTGCCCGGTCTACGCGTTCTTTGCGGGTAAGCGGGTTTCGGCCTGTCACTTTTCCAAGAACTGGTTGTGCGAGTGTGAGAGCGGCTGTCGATGCGGCAGAGAGAAGGAAACTCCTGCGGTTTATCATGAGTTACTCCAGGAAACGGATCAAAACGTTGACTGTGCCTGTCGAAAATCTCGAAACGTCAGGGGATACGGAATTATACTGCGCACCAGGATCGACCATCTTCCTGATAGGGTAGTTTTAGAAGAACTAGATAGCCCGCAATCACCGGTCCGTGCTGGTTTTTAGTAGCCATTTTAATACCCCAGCAGCTACACGATGTCCAATCCGATCAGCAACCAGAACCGTGTGCTTCGTAATGCCGACAGCCTTCTCCTGCTGATCGCCACCGTGGTCATCCTGTTTCTGGCACTTCTTCTGGGCCCCATCCTTCTAATCCGGTTTCGCAAAAGGTGGGTAGCAGCCTTCAACTTGGCTGTTACGAACCGAAATTACGAGCCGATTCGCCAGTCCCATCTGTTCAATACAGGACATCTTCTGTAAAAAGAGAGAGTAATGTCGAAGTATGTACACAATCAGCAAAGACCCGGATGGCGTTGTCCTAGTCTGTCACGAGTGCCCGCACGTTGAGCGCATCGATGCGTTCGATAAGAGCCTCGGCAGTCGCCGTACACAAGCAGCACGGGCGATGCAGATTCACTCACGCGATCAGCACGGCTCAGGATCGGTGCTCAACTCCGTTCCCAACAACTACGGAGTCGTGGAACAGCGGTAAGGGGAGTGCGCAGGCAATCTATGGGGTGTGCGCAAGTGCCCGCTTCCCTGAATGGCACACGCATGCCGGGGAACCGTCCGCCAGCTGAATCACCTGCATTTCATTGATGCGAACAGTTTCCGTGGCACGGATATCTCCGCCCTCTGGCAAAACATCCTGATGCACGGCAACGACCAACGCTTCTTCGTCCTGCTCATCGCTGAATGTCGGTTGGTTCTCAAGTTCATTGAGTCCCATCTGCTTCAGGATCTTGGAAATGATCTCCGCCTTATTCATAAGCCTTGGTTTGTCATCAGGAAATTTGATTCCCTGATACCGCCCTGTGAATTCCCTGTTCCGATTTCGATTGAACGCGCTGCTTTTCCAGCAGGGACGCTGCAGTGAGGGTGGGCGAGACCAACGAACTTCCCCTTTTTCCTCAATCCTATAGAACTGGCTTGCCAGGACACGACAGATTGCCTCATCATCACTATCTCGGGCAACAGGATGAAAACTTAATATGAACGAACCGCTCGCCATTATAGGCATCGGCTGCCGTTTTCCCGGCGGCGCCGATTCGCCGGAGTCATTTTGGAATATGCTCTGCGCGGGTACCGATGCCATTCGCGAAGTCCCGTTGGACCGCTGGAGCATAGCAGCGCACTATGATCCCGTGCCGGGGCGCGCCGGAAAGTCCATTTCCAAGTGGGGCGGCTTTATTGAGAACATAGACAGGTTCGATTCCGGGTTTTTTGGAATTTCCACGCGCGAGGCCGACGGCATTGACCCGCAACAACGCCTGTTGCTCGAAGCGAGCTGGGAGGCGTTTGAGGACGGCGGACAGACGCTGGAAGAGATCCGCGGCTCGAGCACCGGTGTCTTCGTCGGCATTTCAACGACTGACTACGCGGCGATGCAAGTTGACCGCGACGGGCACAACATGGCGGATGTTTATTCCGCCACCGGCTCGGCTTTCAGCATCGCAGCCAACCGGATTTCTTACTGCTTCGATATGCGGGGGCCGAGCGTAGCGATGGATACCGCGTGTTCCTCCGCGCTGACTGCCTGCCACGTCGCCTGCCAAAGTCTCGGGCATGGCGATTGTAGTATGGCCGTCGTTGCCGGTGTCAATGCGCTGCTCAACCATGACAACTACATTGCATTCAGCCGCATGTCGATGCTCTCGCCGGACGGACGTTGCAAGGCATTCGACGCGAGCGCAAATGGCTTTGTTCGTGCAGAAGGCGTCGGTGCCGTCGTTTTGAAACCGTTATCCGCCGCGCAGGCCGAAGGCGACAAGATTTACGCCGTCATTCGCGGCACAGCGGCCAACCAAGATGGCCGCACCAACGGCATCACGCTTCCCAGCCAGCCAGCACAGGCAGCACTTATTCGCCAGGCGTGCCAAGCTGCGAACATTTTGCCCGGAGAAATCAGCTACGTCGAGGCGCATGGCACAGGAACGGCCGCCGGTGACCCGATCGAAGCCGCCGCACTCGGTTCGGCCTTGTGCGAGGGCCGGAGACATCCTTGTCTCATCGGTTCGGTCAAGACCAACATCGGACACCTCGAGGCGGCCTCCGGCATCGCCAGCCTAATCAAAGCCGCTCTGGTCCTCAAACACAAGACCGTCCCGCCCAGCCTGCATTTCAAGAATCCGAACCCAAACATCAATTTTGACAAACTCAAGTTGCGCGTTGTCCACCAGCTCGAAAAACTTCCCCAACGTTCCCGGGCGCTGTTTGCTGGAATCAATTCCTTCGGCTTCGGAGGAGCGAACGCGCACGTCATCCTTGAAGCCGCATCGGCGCCGCAGCGCAAGAAGGACTCACCGGCAGGAAAAGGCGTTCGCCAACACTTCTTGCTACCGATTTCTGCGCACAGCCAGGAGGCACTGAAGGGCGCTGCGAGAAAATATCGCGCGCTGCTTTCGGAAAACAAAGCCAACGCCGGCGCGCTTTGCGCTGCCGCCGCCACCCGCCGTTCCCATCTCGCACACCGGCTTTGCCTCGTCGGCAGTTCGCGCGAAGACTTCCTTGAGCGGCTCGACAATTGTTTGGCTGGAGAAAGAAATCCGGCAGTTGTTGCCGGGGAGGTTGCAACCAACGCGACTCCGGTTTTCGTTTTCTCCGGCCAGGGCTCGCAATGGTGGGGCATGGGCCGCGAACTATTGCGGGAAGAAAAGTTGTTCCGCGAACAATTTGAAGAATGCGACAAACTGTTCCGCGAATTTGGAAACTGGTCTTTGATGGAAGAATTGTCGAGCGACCAAAGGTCATCCCGGCTTCGACAAACGGAAATCGCACAGTCTGCAGTTTTTTCATTGCAAATCGCACTGGCGGCTTTGTGGCAATCGTGGGGCGTCAAGCCTTCGGCGGTTGTGGGCCATAGCGTCGGCGAAGTCGCTGCCGCACACACTGCCGGGATTTTGACTTTGCGCGAGGCGGCGCGCGTGATTTTTCATCGCGGCCGCAGCATGAAGTCCGCGCCCGAGACTGGACGGATGCTCGCTGCCGGCCTGGACGCGGAACAGGCGGAGGAGTTCGCCGCAGGCTTTCCCGGCGAGGTCGCCATCGCCGCGTTTAACGGCCCGAACTCGGTGACATTTTCCGGCGAAGCCGCAGCGCTGGAAGAAATCGCGCGCACACTGGAAACGCGCGGCGTCTTCAACCGTTTCCTGCAAGTCAACTACGCATTCCACAGCCATCACATGGACGTGGCGAAAGATGAATTGCTGCCTGCTTTGGGCAAACTGGAAACAGCGCCCGCGCAACTGAAAATGCTTTCCACGGTCACTGGGACGCTGGTCGACGGCCGCGATTTAACCTCCGATTACTGGTGGCGCAATATTCGCCAGCCGGTGCGTTTCGGCGCAGCCATTGCGGCGCTGAGCGGGCAAGGGCACAATTTATTTCTGGAACTAAGCGCACATCCGGCGCTGACGGCTACGATTTCCGAAACTCTCGCTCGCCACTCGGAGGCCGGAAAGGTTTTTTTCTCGTTGCGGCGCAACGAGCCCGAACTGGCAACGATGCTCGCCAATCTGGGGGCGCTGCACGTCGCGGGTTCGCCGGTGGAGTGGAAAGGCGTCTATCCCAACCTCGAATCGGAAGTTACGTTGCCCTCATATTCCTGGCAGCGAGAACGCCACTGGCGCGAAACGAGCACGATGCACGCCGCTCGGCTTGCTCTCCCGGCGCACCCATTTTTGACCGCCAAAGTCCGCGCCGCCACGCCGGTTTGGAATGCCTGGCTGGATCTGAACGTGCACGCATGGCTCAAGGATCATCGCGTCCAGGAACACGTCGTTTTTCCCGGTGCGGGATACGTTGAAGCGGCACTGGGCATCGGCAGGGCGCTGTTCAATTCCCAACCGCTCGAAGTGGAGGACATCGAGTTTCACAAGGCACTCATTTTGCCGGAGGGGAAAAATCCGATGCAGTTGCATTCCGTGTTTTCGCCGGCGGATGCGACGGTGAAGTTCTCCAGCCGTGGAAATGAGGCCGACGGCGAATGGGTGATGAATGCGACGGCAAAATTGCGAGTGCACGCCGCCAACAATCCGCCGACGGTGGATTTGAAACGGCTGCAGCAGAATCTGCGGACTCGACTGACCAAGAATGAAGTTTATTCAAGCTGTGAGCGGGCCGGCTTATTCTATGGCCCGATGTTTCGTGCAGTTGAAACCGTCTGGAGGAAGGACGGCGAAGCGCTAGGACAGATCGAGTTGCCGGAGCAACTAGTTGAGAGCGAGGCACAATTTCAGATACATCCGGCCCTGCTTGACGCCTGTTTTCAGCTCCTGCTGTGTACCAAGTCGGAATCGCACGACCGGCGATTGTTGTTGCCCACTCGCCTTGATCGCGTCACATTCTTCGCGCACCCCGGGAAGGACGTATTCTGCCACGGCAAAATTGTCCAAGCCAGTTCCCACGCTATTACGTGGGACTTTCAAGTCTTCGATGAGACAGGACGCGTGCTGCTCGACGCCGAAGGTTTCCGCGTGCAAGCGGTGCGCGGGGTCGGCGCCTCACGCCTCGACGGCCCGGACAATTGGCTTTATGAAACAAAGTGGGTAGCCAGGCCGCTTAGCGAGTCTGGAGCAGCCATGGAAAAGCCGTTGTCGGGAATATGGTTGCTGTTTTCCGACCGTTCAGGAGTTGCAGAAAACCTATCGGAATTGTTGAAAAAACGAGGCGGAGATCCGCTGCTGCTTTTTCCTGACAAGAATTCTCAACATCCCGGCACCTACAGTTTTGAAAAGTTACGGGGACTCCTCGCGGGAGCAAACGGAGCAAGCCGCAACCAGTTCGTGGGCGTAATTCATCTTTGGAGTCTGGATGCGTCCGACGCGACGGAGTTGGATCCACGATCGCTGTTGCAAGCTGAGGCCGACGGATGCCACAGCGTTTTACGCCTTGTGCAATCGATGGCGCTGGAGAAGCCCGCACCGCCGCTCTGGCTTGTGACGCGCGGCGCACAAGGCGTCACCGCGGAGGACAGGATTTCCGTGGCACAGGCGCCGATACTCGGAATCGGCCGCACCATCATGACCGAGTTGCCGCAACTATCCTGCCGCCTGGTGGACTTGGGTTTCAGTGATGCAGAAGACGCCGCACGTCTTCTATTGCGGGAAATCACTTCTGGCGAAGGCGAGACGGAGGTCGCGTGGCGAGGCGAATCGCGGTTTGCGAGCCGAATCGCGCGGACTTCGCTCGAAGCGCATCCCGCACGCACGTGGCCGGCGCGCAATCCCGGTTATCGTCTGGAAATCCCAGCGTCCGGCGTTATGGACGACCTGGCCTTGCTCGAACATCCACGGCGCAAGCCCGGCTCACATGAGGTTGAGGTCGAGATTTGCGCGGCGGCTCTGAATTTTCGCGACGTAATGAAGTTGCTCGGCATTTATCCGATGGACAGCGATCTTGACCTGCGGCTCGGGGACGAATGTTCCGGGCGTATCGTTGCCGTCGGCAATAAGGTAAAGACCTTCAAGATCGGCGACGAAGTGATCGCCATCGGCTCGGGCTGCTTCGCTTCGCATCTCACGGTTCCCGAGCCGTTTGTCGTGCGTAAACCAGTGGGCATCCCATTTGAGGAGGCCGCGACGATTCCGGTCGCGTTCATGACGGCTTGGTATGCGCTGCACCATCTGGGAAAAATCCAGCAAGGAGAGAAAATCCTCATTCATGCGGCGGCAGGCGGCGTCGGCCTGGCGGCAGTCCAGATCGCAAAACTGGCGGGCGCGGAAATATTCGCAACCGCGGGAAATGACGAAAAGCGTAACTATCTTCGCAAGCTTGGTATTCGGCATGTCATGGATTCGCGTTCCACTGCGTTTGCCGCGGAGATTCGCAGACTCACCAAAGGCGCGGGGGTTGACCTGGTTTTGAATTCGCTGGCCGGCGACGCCATCGCGAAAGGACTGTCCGCCCTAGCCCCAGGTGGAAGGTTTCTGGAGATTGGCAAGCGCGACATTTACGCGAACACCGCCATCGGCCTGCGCCCGTTTCGCAACAATCTTTCGATGTTTGTGATTGACATGGGACAAGTGATGGTGGAACAGCCCGCCACCGTTCAAAGCCTGCTTCAGACCATCATGAAACTAATGCGCGGTGGAGAATTGCATCCGCCGCCGCATCATTCATTGCCGGTTTCACAGGCCTCCAATGCGTTCCACCGGATGGTGGAGGCAAAACATATTGGCAAGATCGTTTTAACGATGCAGGGTGAGAACATCACGCCCAAGCCCATGCTGCCGAAGAAAAGACAGACGTTTTCGGCGAAGGCATCGTATCTGATCACCGGGGGTCTCGGCGGTTTTGGATTGGCGGTGGCGAAATGGCTGATCGAAAGCGGCGCGAGACATCTGGTTTTGTCGGGGCGAAACGGAGCGGGAACACCTGAAGCGAAACGTGCCGTGGCGGACTTGAAGCACCTCGGCCCAAAGGTTGTGGTCGTCAGTGCGGACGTCACGGATGAAGGTGAAGTGGCGCGGATCTTCAAACTGGCGCACAAGCTGGGACCGCTGCGAGGAATCTTTCACGCGGCGATGGTGCTGGACGACGGGGTGTTGCCCCAGCTCACGGCGGAAAGATTTTCGCGCGTGATGGCGCCGAAAGTTACCGGTGCGTGGAATCTGCATAGGGCGTCGACAGGACTTCCGCTGGATCATTTCGTGATGTTCTCGTCGGCGAGCGCACTGGTCGGAGCGGCAGGGCAGGCGAATTATGCGGCGGCGAACTGTTTTCTCGACGCACTGGCGCTGTACCGGCGTGCCTCGGGTCTGCCGGCGCTCACTGTAAACTGGGGCGCGCTGAGCGAAGTCGGTTTCGTGGCGAGCAACGCAAGAGTTGCGGAACACCTGACTGCCCACGGAGTTCTGAGCATCACCCCGGCGCAAGCGACGGAAATGTTGGGGCGGCTGCTGCAAAGCGATGTCACGCAGATCGCTTTCATGCACGTTGACTGGGAGAAATTCTTTGGCATGGCGTTGAGTTCATCACCGTCACCGAGGTTTTCAGAAATTATTGCGGCTCCAGCGCAAAGGGAACACGGTGACGGCGGGAACATTCGCAGAATGATTTTGTCCGCGCCAGCGGCGGAGAGGTTGGCGTTGGTCGTTGCGCGGGTCGGCGAATCGGCGGCGAAAGTTTTGCGAACCAGCCCTGCGAAACTGGAAGCGAATCGTCCGCTTAAGGAGATGGGATTGGACTCGCTGATGGCGTTCGAATTATTGAACCGGCTGGAAGTGCAGTTTGCTATTTCGTTGCCGTCAAACAACGGTTCGGCGAGCTCGAGCATTAGCAATCTTGCCGCCGTTGTGCTGAAAATGTTCGTGGGAGACGGGACCGACCCGGCAACTGCGCAGACCGCAGCCGCAGCGATCGGCCGCGAAAGGAACGAGTCCATCGAGGCAGCGGTCCGGAGTAAACAGACTTTGACCTTGCGCGCCCGAGGAAGTGGCACTCCAGTATTCCTCATCCATCCTGCCGGAGGTGGTACGAACATTTACGACGAATTGGCGGCGCAGGTGCCCGAGGGATTTCCGGTTTACGGAATTCAGTCACGCATTCTTGTGGGCGCGGATGACGAATGGACTTCGGTGGAGGAGATGGCGCGGAATTACGCCTCGCTGATCACCCAACAGCAGCCGGACGGCGCATTGCGGCTGGCGGGTTTTTCCGCGGGCGGTTTGTTTGCGCTGGCGACGGCGGGCGAACTGGAGCGACGCGGTAGAACAGTGTCGTTCGTCGGCATGATCGACACACCCGTTGGCGTGTTCTGCCCGGATTACCCGCGGGAACTCGTGCTGAAAAACTTGTTTGCGGAATTCTATGACCACCTCAGCGGTGAACCGGCGTTGCCGCAGCGGCGCGAGACGGGTGACCTCTCAGACTCGATGATGGAACTCGCGATAAAAACGGCGACCGCCAAGGAAGAGGCGGCGCGATTGCGCCTTGTCATGGACTGGCTGGTGAAACATGGAGTGCATGTGGGCAACGGCGCGGATTCGGTTTCGAAAAAGTTCTTTGAACTCTTTATCCGTCACGCGAACCTGATCAGCACGGGGAGACTGGAAACGGTGATTGCACCAGTATGGCTTTGGCGCGGGGCGGCTTCATTCCTTCCGAGGTTGCCGATTGCCAGGGAAACCTGGGGACGAATCACGCGCGGGAAATTCGCAGAGGAGATTCTCGACGGCGGGCATTTTGAACTGATGCATCGGCCTCTGGTCAAGACGCTGGCCGCGAGGCTAGCCGGGGTGCTCGCGGAAACGGAAGAAGCCCGCGTTCCAGAAACCGTGCTCCAAGCGCAAATGGGGATGTGATAGGATGCCCAGCGGTGCGAGCTCCCAATGATACTGTTGACGAACGTTTCCAAGAGCTACAGGACGGGGGGCTCCGTATTGGCTTTGAGCAACGTCAGCTTGCAGATTGGGCCCGCGGAGCGAGTGGCGGTCACGGGACCTTCCGGCTCCGGAAAGTCCACGCTTTTGAATCTGGTTTGCGGCCTGGATGAGCCCACCTCGGGTTCGGTGAAAATAGATGGAGTGGATCTTTCCGGGCTCGCCGACGATCCGCGAACCCGGCTGCGCCGCGAGAAGATCGGAATGATCTTTCAGACATTTAATCTTCTACCCACACTGACAGCCGTTGAGAATGTTGCCTTGCCGCTTCGCCTGCAGGGTCTCGCCAAGAAGGAAGCGGAACAGCGCGCGGTGTCGATGCTGGGGCGCGTAGGGCTAAAGGACAGGATGAATCACCGTCCCGATGAACTCTCCGGCGGCGAGCGTCAGCGCGTAGCCATTGCGCGAGCGATCATTTTCCGGCCGCCCTTGCTGCTGGGCGATGAGCCAACCGGCAATCTCGACTCCGCAACGGGCGGGGAAATCCTCCGGCTGCTTGACGAGCTCCAACAGGAATTCAAGAGCACTCTCCTGATGGTCACACATAACACCGAAGCGGCGAGCTACTGCAATCGAATCGTCACGCTGCATGACGGCCGGATCGTCCAGGATGAGCGATTCGAGCATGCCCCAGCCAGCGGCAGATGATGTTTGCCGCGCTCTGCCAAATTACCTCGCGGCAGTGGCGAACCCATCGTCTCCGCGTGGTTATGACTACCCTGGGCATTGCCCTCGGTGTCTCAGTGTTTTTCGCCGTTCGTACCGCCAACACGGCGCTCCTCGATTCCCTCGCACTTACGGTTGAGCGCCTGGCCGGGAAATCCACCTTGGAAGTGACTGCGGGTGAGACGGGATTCCCCGAAGAGGTTCTCGAAACGGTGCGGGCAACGCCCGGAGTTGAGCTTGCCGAACCTGTGATTGAGGTTATTGTGCACACCGCTTTCGAGGATGAGGGTAATCTGCTCATCCTGGGAGTGGATACGACCGGCGACCAGCAACTGCGCCAATACGAGTTCGAACGCTCGCAGAGCGAGATCGCTGATCCGCTCACGTACCTTGCGCAGCCAAACTCGATTCTGCTTTCCAAGTCTTTTGCCGAACGCCATGGTTTGCGAATCGGCGATCGGCTGCCGATTTTCACGGCACAAGGACGAAAGGATTTCACGGTTCAAGGGATCTTCAAGCCGGTCGGCGTGGGACAGGTTTTTGGCGGCAATATCGCGGTGATGGATGTGTACTCCGCCCAGGTCGCCTTCAATCGTGGCCCTAATTTTGACCGCATCGATCTCATGAATTCGAGTGCTATTTCGGTGGACGATCTTCAACAACGCCTGCGCGCGCGATTGCCCGCCGGCCTGGAAGCGGTTCGCCCGCAAATGCGCGGTCAGGCGCTGGAAAATGCTGTGACGGCAATGCGGCTCGGCATGTTGATCACCAGCTTTATCGCTCTGCTGGTAGGCATCTACATCATCTTCAACTCGTTCACCATTGCGGTGAACCAGCGTTGGAAGGAAATCGGCGTTCTGCGCGCCATCGGAGTCGAGCACGGAAACATCAACCGCATGTTTCTGGGCGAAGCATTGCTCATGGGCGTCACGGGCTCCGTCGTAGGAATTGCAGCAGGCTTTTATCTGGCCGCCGCAGCCGATAAACTCATGGGTTCCATTGCGGCGTCCGTTTACGGTGTGATCTCCACCGCGGTGGCGCCTAAGCTCCATCCCGGTCTGGTCCTTACCTCGTTTGGCCTGGGGGTCGCTGCATCCCTTGCTGGAGCCTGGTTCCCAGCCCGAGCCGCCTCTTTTCTTAACCCCATCCTGGCTCTGCACGATATCGAGTCGCGTCAGCGTGAATCGGCTCTGGGATGGGGACGCATCACGCTGGGCTCCGCGTTCGTCTTGCTCAGCTCGTTGCTGATTCATTACTCTCCCTCGCGGGTGGGAATGACGGTTCAATTCTCCTATGCCGCGCTCATGCTGCTGGGCCTGACCATCCTCCTGCCCAAGCTAGTGCACTGGGCCGCGCGCATCATTCGTCCGGCCATGGATTGGGCCGGCGGTTCGGAGGGAGCACTGGCAGTGGACGCAATGATCCGGTCGCCCCGGCGCAGCTCAGCGACGGTCGGCGCGCTGATGGTCGGCCTGATGTTCGTGTTCTCCACCGGCGCTTACATCCAGAGCTACAAGCACATGATCAACCGCTGGACCAATCAGATGCTGAATTCCGATCTGTTCGTGTCCACCTCCGCGCTGTTGCGCTCGACGTCTTATCATTTCAGCGAAGATCTGGGTCAGCGTATTTCCGCGCTGCCGGAAGTGAAGCGGGTGGAAAACGTTCGCTTTACCCTTATTCCTTTTCAGGGCGACACTGCTGCCGTAATCGCGATTGAGATGGACGGCTTCCTGGCGCGCGCCGCAGACGCCATCCAGGGCGGCAACGAAAAGAATCTTCGTGAAATGTTGCCGCGGGGCGAAGCTGTGTTGATCTCCAAGAATTTTGCCGCTCGCTGGAGGTGCGGAGTAGGTAGCCGCGTACACCTCGACACTCCTACTGGAGCGCTGGACCTGCCCGTTCTTGGTATTGTCGAGGACTACCGCTCCGATAAAGGGTCGATCTTCATGGACCGGGCGCTCTATAAGAAATTCTGGAGAGATGACGGGGTGGATTTTGTCGACATCAGTCTGAAGCCCGGGGAGGGCGCGACCGCCGTAAAGCACAAGATCGAGCGACTCACCGTCGGCACGGAGCATGCCCTGGTCTATACGAATGCGGAGTTTCGAGCCTGGATCGATAGTCTGGTAGACCAGTTTTTCCTTTTGAACTACGTGCAACTCGTCGTCGCCGTGATCGTGGCTGTGGTGGGGATTGCGAACACTCTGATCATCTCCGTGGCGGAACGGCGCCGCGAGTTTGGGATTGTGCGGGCCATTGGCGGCTACCGTTCCCAAATTCGAAAGATGGTGCTGCTGGAAGCGGTCGCCATCTCGATTGTGGGTGTGATGGTGGGCGCGATAGCCGCGGTGTTTAACATACAATTCATGTCGCACACGGTGTCCACGGTTCTAGCCGGTTATGAGGTTCCGTTTTATTTTCCGTGGCGCCTGGTTTTGGAGAGTGTTCCTGCCGTGGTGGCGGTATCGTTGCTTGCGGCCTGGACTCCCGCGCGCCGCGCGATGCAGATGGTGGTGATCGAGGCGATTGGGTATGAATAACAATCTCGGCGGCATACAACTCCTGAAGCCGGTGTTGGCACTTTGCCTCGGCGCCACACTTGTTTTCTCCGCCAGGATCTTATCCGGCGCATCTTTCGATGCCCGACAAATCATGGAAGATGTTTATCGACAGGACACCAGCCACGACACTTCCATGCGTGCAAGCTTCGAAGTCTTTGACAAAGAAGGACACGGCAAGAAGAAGGCATTCGCTTACCGGCGGATCGGATCTCCCGGCAACAGCAAGACACTGGTCGTCTTCACCAGCCCGGAGGAAATTCTTGGGGTTGCGCTGCTCTCAATTAATCAGCGGGGTGTAAACGATCGTCAATACATGTACGTCCCGGCCACGCAGCGTGTTCGCAGTGTTGTTCCCCAGGAGCGCTCGGCTCGCTTCATCGGAACTGACTTTACGTTCGAAGATATTGCAGAGCGCGTTCTGGACGATTTCAGGTACCGGTTGCTGGACGACGCCGAGACCATCGAAGGCCACAAAACCTACAAGGTGGAGGCCACTCCGATCGATGCAGCTCGTTCTCAGTACAAGTTTATTTATTACTGGGTGGCGCAGGATGCCCCGGTCATCCTCCATGCTGAAATGTACGATGCGCAAGGCCGGGAAGTGCGCGTTCTCCATGCCAGCGGGCTCAAGCGAGTGGCGGGCATTTGGGGGGCGCGCCATTTGGAGATGAGTTCTGTGCAGGATAGGACCAGAACCGTGTTGAGCATCGCAGAAGTGAAGTTCAACACTAATCTGGACGAAAAGCTGTTCACGCCCCAAGGCCTTGGAACGGCGCATGGTTCCGGGACGGGCAAGTAGCGTGTTCGGCCCATCGAAACAAGGCCGCGAACGACAAACGGCCCGCAAGCGTGAACCTGCGGGCCGTCCGCTGGACTGTTTGAGAGGATACTCCGGTGGGACCATGGAGCGGCCGGCGCTGAAGCGTCTATTGGAGGACGTCGCGGCCAACAAGTAAACCTTATTGTCGTATGCAAAGTTGAGCGCCTCACGCGTAGCCTGTCAGACTTCGCGAAGATCGTCGAAGCTCTCGACGCCCGAGGAGTTTCCTCTGTATCGTGACTTCCCGTTCGAACTGTGCGAATGAGAGCAGAATGTTGAGAGTAAGCCGGCCCATCGACGAGCAGGTATTGAACTGCTGCGTGACATAGCCGACCTGGTGCTCGCGGAGGAATTGCCGAGAGAGGACCTTGCTAACCTAAGAACACATCTTCTCCTCTTAAGTCTGGATTTGCAATGCCGGCGACGTCTTACGGATCATCTCCAGGAGAAGTACCCGGTCAGGCTGCAGCAGTTCGGCGACGCGTTCTTTGTTGACTTGCGCGACGATGATTTGGCCAATCTCGGTATGCACATCCGAGAAAATCCCCACGCTCTTCATCCTTTGTGTCTGAAACTCGTTGTCCTCGGTCGGGGTGACGTAGTGCACCGAGCCGGCATTGTAGCGGTGGATCAGGAACAGTTGGACGACCGTCATCAGTCGCTTCTTCCGCGCCGGCGCGAGGGTGTTCTGGTCGCGAATCGAGAGGATGCCGCGACCGCGACGATCCTGGATGTAGGCGAAGACCACGTTGGCGAGCTTTTCCCCGCTGGGCTCGTTCAGCACACTCAGCTCCAACAGTTCCGAACCGGCCGTGTGCGGACGTAGCCGGACGCGAATTTTCGTCGCATAGTCGCGGTGCTTGCTCCACTCCGCGAGCCACTCCTCCAGCAGCCTGGTCGGGACCTCGGTCTGAACCAGGTGCTGAAACTGCGTCGACCCCTTGCCCATCGCCTTCGTCGCCGCGGTGCGCCCCGACGAAGCCATCAAGGCGGCGTCCAGCCGGGGCCCTCCGACTAGGGTCTGCGGCGTCCGATACGGTGACTCCAGCAGTCTGAACTTGCGCTGCAAGCGCGCCAGCGCCAGCATCCCGTCCTGCTTCAATGCGGTCGCGAACTCCTCGGCAGCCAAGCCGTCGATCTGGTGACCACCGTAGGTGATGAAGTTGAAGACGAAGCCGAGTTTCCCGAGTTCCTCGGGGAACCGTTTCATCTGCTCGTCGTTCATTCCCGTGGTGTCCCAGCTGAACGACGGCGAGAGGTTGTACGCCAGCATCTTGTCGGGATACTGCGCGTGGATGGCCTCTGCGAACTTCCTGGCGTCCTCGAGATCCGCCGTCTTAGTCTCCATCCACAGCACGTCGGCGAAGGGCGCCACAGCCAGCGACTTGGCGATGGCGTAATCGATCCCGGCTTGGATGTGATAGAAGCCTTCGGGAGTCTTGGGCAGCTCGCAGTCCCAGATCACCTGGATGCCCATCGACTTCGCTCGCTCGCGCACCTCGTAGAAAGAAGCCCGTTTCGAGAACGCCAGCCATTCCTCGACGGTCATATCGAAACGATCGCCCTCGGCCGTGCGGAACTCCAGCGCCTCGGCGACCGCCAGCCCATAGGTCTTCAGCCCGGCTTCCGCCCGCCAGATTTCCACATAGCGCGTGTCTATCCGGTCGAGTGCTGCGTCGAGCTCGGTTGCCGTTGCCTCCCTGAGGGCCGGGGCACTCTCCGCGATCATCGACATGAGCCCGACCCGCTCGAGCCAAGCGAACGTCGCCAGGTACTCGGCCTCGGACACGGCGAACAGCAGGTGTCCGCGGACCTCTTCAACCCCCAGCTCGAAGAGCCTCTTCAAGATGGCGAGATAGCCGGCCTTGTAGCTTGGCAGTTCAATGTTGGTGGCGCCGAGGATGAAGGGCTGGTCTCGCTCGTCGCTCCGATTCTCGAGGAATGTCGCGGTCTCGGCGTCGGTTCGGGCCACAAGGATGCCCGGGACCCGCATGATGTCGAGCTGCAGGCGGGCGGCGTTGAGGCGCTTGATCTGCTCGTCTTCGGCCACGAGCACCTTACCGCCCTGGTGGCCGCACTTCTTCGCTCCCGGCTTCTGGTCTTCAATGTGGTAGCCCGGCACCCCGACCTCGACCATGCGGCGAATCAGATTACGTACATGTGCGTCCCCACCGTGACCGGTGTCCGCGTCGGCGACGATGAAAGGCCGATAGTCGACGACCGGTGTCGCCTTGCGCTGTTCTTCGGTCATCCGCATGCGCGCGAAGTGCTGGTTCTTGTCGGCCGTGAGAAGTGCCCGCACCAGTCCGGCGGCCTCGTCTGGCACCTGGCTCAGCGGGTAGCTGGCCAGGTCCGGACCCGGATCCTCTGAGAGCGATCCCCTGGCGGATGTCGCCCAGCCACCTAGGTAAATGCCTTCCATCCCAATCCGCTTCATCATCACCGCCTGGCCCGGCGAATAGGGACCAAACGTAGTGATCTGCTTGCGCTGTTCGAAGAGCTCGCGCAGCCGTGCATAGAAATCCTCGGCTGCCCGTCGCGCTACGGTGTAATCGCCGGAAAGCGTGCCCTGCTGCTCGGCCACCTGGCGCGGGTAGTAGAGACGGACGATCCCGTCGAATCGGGGGCTCGCGAACCATTGCCTGGCGGCCGCGACTTGCTCGTCGAACATCGTCAGAGTAGTTTCCGGGCTCTCAGCGCTGATAAACACTTTCCGCCTCCATGGATAATCGTGTCCTTCGCCGTATCAGTAAAATTGCCGTATTCTTTTTAGTCCGGCACGGCCGGGCTACTCCTATGTAACCAGCCGTGCTGCCAATCGCAACCGCGGCTTCAGGGCCCTCTTATGGGAATTATTTCTGACCCGGAATCTCCGCTTTTTGACTTCGACTGACATCGTGTTGGGTTCACACGGACGCGGGATGCCGCGCCACCGAGGGCTGGTCTGCCAGTTGCTAGTTTGTCGTTTGGAGAGTGGCGCCACTAGTCTCCTGACGGCAGCAGTTCGTCGTCCCAGCAATTCCCTTTCAACGACGGATAGTACAGAGCCGCGGAGGTGGTAATATCGTGGCTGCGTCCCGCCTCCACGATTGCGTGGTCGGTGTTGCGGGTGCGCCGGTCGGAAGTCGAAGTCGTCATCTATTTATCCCCACTCAAAAATTTGCGTCCGGAGTTTGCCTCCAGATGTAGTAGACCTCGGATTGGGCGCCCAGGCAAGCCGCGCTGTCCGCCCGGACCCACTGGTCCGAAATGACCTAGTGCGCACGATTTGCGCCCAAGAACGGCATTATGATGTTGTCCTATGAAGGCCACTACTCTCCTTGAGAACAATGTTGTTGAGAGCCAGACGCAGGCTGGCATTCTTACCTCGGAAGCCCAAACATTCTTGTCGAAGCTGTCAGCCCGGTTCGAGCCCCGTCGGCAGGAACTGCTGACGCGGCGGCGAACCGCGCAGCAGGAGATCGATCACGGCAAGTTTCCGGACTTTCTGCCGGAGACGGCTGAAATTCGCCAAGGCGAGTGGAAAGTGGCGCCAATCCCGAAGGATTTGCTCGATCGCCGCGTGGAGATTACCGGGCCGGTCGATCGCAAGATGATCATCAACGCATTGAACTCGGGAGCCGATGTTTACATGGCCGACTTCGAGGACTCGAATTCGCCGACCTGGAGCAACAATATTGAAGGCCAGCAGAATCTGCGGGACGCGATTCGAGGAACGATCCGGTACGAGAGTCCAGAGGGAAAACAGTACCGACTTGGGTCCAATCTGGCCACGCTGGTGGTGCGGCCGCGAGGATGGCACCTGGATGAAAAGCACTTTTTGGTGGACGGGAAGCCGATCTCGGGGGCGCTGTTTGATTTTGGCCTTTTCTTTTTT
>Ga0182015_10001551_pt1 | contig 29893 bp, 33 predicted proteins | sample 712P3MmetaG_FD_120478 | JGI IMG/M metagenome (GOLD analysis project Ga0182015, IMG submission 120478) | Permafrost microbial communities from Stordalen Mire, Sweden - 712P3M metaG | ecosystem: Environmental > Terrestrial > Soil > Wetlands > Permafrost | place: Sweden: Stordalen | collected... | reverse complement strand
GGTCGAAATGGGCGTGCGTTATATAGATGGTCTCCAAGTTGCGGTTGTGCAGAGCGACCCAATTCGCCAGAGCCTCGGCCTCAGCCACTGTCCCCATTGCGTCCACCAGCACCGCGTCGTACTCGCCGAAGATTAAAGTCGACGTGATGGGGTCAAAGCCGAACGCTTCGCCGAAGGGCTTTGGCCGCTCGCCGACCATAGTCTTTCCCGGGGCCGTAAAAACGTTCACACTGAGCGTGTCCGGCGCGACAGGCACGGTCACGCGCGTGGTCTCTTTCAGTCCATTTGCGCCACCCATTTGGTACTCCTTTCGATGTCAGAACGAGTAACTTTTCAAAGCAAAATTGGCAGAAGCGCGACGACGAATCCGTTCGATGAACGTATCGATCAAGACCGAAGTACTGGCTTGACACCTGCAGCCCGGAAGACCTCAAGAAAACATCCGCAACCGTTTAAATCCGAATCCCATCCGGGCCGAGCGCTAACCGTACTTGAGCTCGGTGCTCTGTCCGACCTCGATAATGTAACCGTCAGGATCGCGGATGTAGCATCGAATCTCGCCGTACTTGGGTATTGGCTCCGTGATGAACTCGGCTCCTCGACTTTTCCACAATTCATAGCACGCTTGGATATCCGCAACGCGGATATTCATAAAGCCGTTGATCTTATCCGGATCGGGGACGCTAAGCGTTACGGACGGCTTGTCGGGGGTCGGTCCGCCCCCGACGTTGACGAGGAGCCAAGTATTCGCGATCTGAATGTACGCGGGCGCGCCTTCGCTGTCGCCCCTGCTCAGAACGCGACCGCCGAAGACCTTCTCATAGAAGCGAGCCGACCGGTCGACGTCGGCGACAGTGAGAAAATGTGCGACGGTGAACCCCTCGCGCGGGGGCATCTCATAGCTGTTCTGTTCGACTTGTACCGCGTTCATTGATGGCTCCTTTCGGATACGGTGTTCATACAAATACGGTGTCCCGAGTCCCGCTCCTATTCATAAAACACGCCTGCTAGTGCAGCAGCGATTCCCAATTGGCTGGAACTCTCAGGCGAATCTGTGCGGGTTTCGTGGCTATCTGTGCGACTTTGGTAGCTGCGTTCATAGTTGCCATGGGATTCTCCTCGTATTTGTCAGTCTCAGAAACCGGTTGATTAATCCGCCAAGCGCGGTCAGCCGTTTGTAGTTCATTCCGTCGCAGCAGATGCACACGCCGCCATCTTCGTAGTTGTTCCCGCCATGTTCGAATTCACATCGGCACATCGCGCCACTCGGTTCGATGGCGTGGCTCAATTCCCATTCATTAATGCCAGAACACAATCAGCAGCACAATTGGACGATAGTATTGGCGATACTTTCGTATCACCTGCGCTGGCTCAGCCCAAGGTGAACCAGCCGGTTCGGGCTCAAACCTCGCGGTACCGCCATGCCGTTCCACTGATTTTGGTTGGGAACGCCCGCCGGAGGTCGGACTTCGGTTGTTTACGGGTTTGTTCGGCTTTGTAAGGTTGCCCTTTTCAACCCAGAACGGAAATGGCCTCCGCCCTAGCGGTAGAGGTCGGCCAATCTTACTCAAAACTGGACCATAAATGGACCATCATTGGATCATGAACGCTGAACACTAACATCGTGGGCTCGTACAGAAACCGAGCCGCCGGCAACGCGCTGATCAATCGAGCCTTGTTGCCGAATCAACGAGAGCGCTCAAAATCGCATGCGGCCTTCACACGGCAGAGGCCGCTTTTCTCCGATTCCTGACGAATCCACCCGATCGCGAGAACTCGTTTCAACAATTCTCACCGATTTGCGAGCAATCAATGTCTTCGAAATTGGAGAATTGTCGCTTCAAGTCGTGCCCGCCGCCGGTAATGAGAATAGTGTTGTCTGTTATTTGCATACTCTGCTCCTTAAACTGGACCGCTCCGAAGAAATCGGGTTCGTTTCTTGAGCACGGGGAGGGCGCCTAACGCGTCCCCGCCAGCCGCTCATTCAGACCCTTTCCGATGGCGCTGAGCGCCTCGGTAGCGGCTTTCAATGTCCCGACGCCGTTTACGAACCCATGCGCCATCCCCATCCATACGTCCAGGGTGGCATCGACGCCCGCTGCGACAGCGCGCTCGACATAGCGGCGCGAGTCGTCCAGCAGCACTTCGTCGTCTCCGACATGGACGCGGATTGACGGCAGTCCCGTCAGATTCCCATAAAGGGGTGAGGCTAGGGGATTCTTCGGATCGGTCTCGCTCAGGTAAGAACGCACCAGTCCGGCGGCTTGAGACTTGATGAAGTACGGGTCCGCTTCTGCCCGCGTTTCGAAACTCTTGCCAGTAAGCGCGAGATCCGTCACGGGAGATAGCACAGTTGCGCCCACAGGGGCGATCCCACCCGAGGCGGCTTGCTCAGTGGCGATGGACAAGAGCACCAACGCCAGATTGCCTCCGGCCGAGTCGCCGGTAAGCACGATCTTTTTTATTCCTCTTTCTACGAGCCCGCGATAGCAGGCCTCCGCGTCCCTGATTGCGGCGGGGAACGGGTGCTCTGGAGCGAGCCGGTAATCGGGTATGAACGCATCCACGCCGGCGCTCAGCGCGATATGGCCGACGAGGTTGCGGAATGCCTGGGCCGTTCCCCAGTTGAACCAACCGCCATGCAGGTGAAGGATCGCGGCCCCCTTCCGAGCCTGCGCCGGCCTGGCCCACCAGCCAGATATGCCCCCGACCGTGTCGGCCCCAAGAGTGACGCCGTCCGGGGCTGCGACGCGCTCCATGATGCCGTTGAACGGACCGCGCGCGGCAATCCCTTCGAGCTTGCCTTTCATGCCTGAGACTGCGGCTCTCAGGGCAGTCATCGCGGCAGAATCTTCAGGGCTGAGGGGATGTATCACGCTCCAAGTCCCCTGCCTTATTGTGTTCTGATGGATTTTGGCTTGCATCGATTTCTCCTTCTATGGTATTTAACTTTACGAATAGTAACGTATATATTTTGGATGGCACTACTTTGCTTTACGATTCGTTAAGATAAACTTTATTTCATGCCCAAACGCCCGAGAACGATACGCAGAGGCCGGCCTCGCAGCCGCGCCGCCGAATCACATGCCGCAATCATGGATGCGGTTTACAAACTGCTGCAGAAAAGGCCGGCAAGCGAACTGACGATGGAGGCAGTGGCCACGCGGGCTGAGGTGGGCAAGCCGACCCTATACAAATGGTGGCCGTCAAAAGCGGCCCTCATCATGGCAATGTTTTATGAGCGGCTGGCCGGGAAGCTGGAGGCGCCGAAGGCGGCCACGGCGGAAGGGGTTATCCGCGCGAAGATGCGTCACTTAATTAAAGAGCTTAACGGATTATTCGGCAAAGTCATGGCCGACCTCATTGCCGAGGGACAGAGCGACCCGTCGATCCTGAAGGAGTTGTACGAAGGGCACATAAAGCTGAGACGGGAGTCGACCGTGGCCGACATCGAGCGTGGCAAGGCGAATGGAGAGTTCGCCGCCGACATTGATCCTGAGCTGCTGATCGATTCGATGTTCGGTCCAATCTACTACCGGATGCTCTTGCGGCTGGGACCGCTGACCGAACAGTTTGGCAGTGATCTAATCAGTCAGACACTTCGCGGAGTGCGACCTGGTTCGACCAAATCTCACAGAGGAAAAGCGGCACGAGCCTAGACAGAGACGCCCAGAATGGCCGCGAACCGCCGCGCTTCGGCTTCCCTGGATACTGCGATTGCTGAATAGCTTTGGTTGAATGCTTGCAAAACCTCAGCGGGAGCTGTATCAGGCGTGCCACTGTGAAACACAGGGTTTGGCGCGTATTGGATGCTCAATTGAATTTGTTGGGCAAATGCGTCCCCCCGCAACAACGACGCAACAACCAAAGCGGCGTCGAGTCCTGCGGTAACGCCGGCAGCGGTGACTAGGTTGCCATCAACGACGACGCGCGACCTGACGGGTATGGCTCCATAGTATGGCAGCAGACTCCAGGTAGACCAGTGCGTGGTGGCCTGACGTCCGCGCAGAATCCCCGCCGCACCGCATAGCAAAGCTCCCGTACAGACTGAGAACACAAGTCTGCCCGCGGCAAAGTGATTTCGAATCAGGGAAAGCACCTCTTCGTCGTTCATAAGCTGCTGCTGTCCGTGGCCGCCAGGCACCAGCAGAACATCGACTTCAGGTGTCTCCGCGATGCTCATATCCGGCGTCAGAACCAGCCCGTGAATATCTCGGACCGTGGACTTCGTTTTCGCTATCACATGAAAGGTTGAGTTTGGGATCCGCGACAGCAATTCAAATGGTCCGGTAAAGGCGATTTGGTCCAGGCGGGGAAAAATCAAAGCACCGATGGTCAAATGCTTGTCTTGGCGTGCGGGCTTGTCTCTGTCTGAAATCGTGATTGGCGTGTCCATATCGTAGCCATTCCTATTTGCTCTCGGATTCGAGTGGAAACATGCACTCGATTCGCAATTCTTGTACGGTAATGGATTGCGGCGTACCCACCGTCGTGATGAGTGAAAAATAAGAAAGACGTTCGCTGCCTTTTACGAACGTGATAGGCAGTACCGGACTGTGAGTCCGTGGAGTCGTGCTTAGAGTCTTCACGCCTGGATACTTTTCGAGCTTTTGCAATAGTTCCACCGTCTTTTGATCCACGACATGGCCAACGGCTTCGCGATATACGCGCTGTAAAAGTCCAGCCGCAACTACCTCCCAATTTTCGACGAATGGTCGCATCCCCGCGGGATCAAACATGAGATGGAGCAGGTTGCGCGGGCGTTGACGCGCCTCCAGATCAACAAAGGAGCCGAAGAAGCGTGGCGCGGCTTTATTCGTTCTGATCACATTCCAATAGCGGTCCAACACGAGTGCAGGGTGCGGCTCCTGTTGGAGGAGCATTCGATCGATCGCCTCTGTAACCGCGGCCATCTCAGGAACCTCCCACGATGATTCTTCATAGACGGGGGCGTAGCCCGAAGCGAGCAACAGGACATTCCGCTCGCGCAGCGGAATGCCCAACTTCTCTGAAACGATCGCCAGCAAGTCTCTACTGGGCACGCTCCGGCCGCTCTCCACAAAGCTGAGATGCCGTTGCGAGATCCCGGTATCAAGAGACAAATCGAGTTGACTCTTGCCCCGCTGGCGTCGCCAATAGCGGAGCAGATTGCCGAGTTCAGTTTCCTGGAGATGTTCCTGCGTTTGCATGCATTGCCCTCAGAACTGTACGGGACCGACGGCGCCAAACCAGTTTCGGACCTTGGTCGGGTCGTGCTCATCCATATAGAAGAAGTGCGTCATCACCGGCCTCACTACCGGTTTGCTTTTGTCATCTGGCGTCATCGTAACCGTACCGCGGAATACCTTCAACGAGCCACCGTCCCAGTATTCGACCACATCGTGCAGGGCGGTAAAACCGGTATCGATGAAGGCACGTAAATTCTCGCGAATTTCCTCGCGTCCGTGCCAATCCGCGATGCCGAGGTTGCAAGTCGCGTCCTCAGTAAAACAATCGAAGCCTTTGCCGAATGTTTTGTCGTCAATTTCCTTCCAGAAAGCGAGCAGCCATTTCGGCGGCTCCGTTTTCGTCATGGTTCGGGTTGTCACTTCCTTCTCCTCGTGTATTAGGGTCGTCATTTTGCTTCTCCTCATATCAGGCGGCTAGCGCCTTCAACACCCAATATGAGCTCAACTGGACACGGCCGCAATTACGTCTGAAGTAATAAAACACTGTAAGGAGCCGAAGATGGTGCGGAATTCATGGAAAAGCGGAATTCGCGCACTGGTTGGTTACCTTCGTGGCAGTCGATGGCACGCCGGTACTATTTACTGGTCGGTGGCTCTGGTCTAGTCTCGTTCTTGAGCAGCACTTGGGGGAGGGCTGATCAACATACGTCCCACGACTCGAATAGGGTCTGGGGCGTTTTGTTTTGCACTCCAAGCGACACTGCCAAAGCCGCCCGACTAGGAGTCCACGCTTGGAAGTGATTTGGTTCGGAGGGGCACAGAGCACGCGGCTGTCGGAGGACGGACGAAAGTGTTCTGCACAGTCTGGGAAAGCGCGCCGTGCTCGCTTGCGCGCCCCTTCGGGGACAGCGATCAGTCGTTCATACAGAGCGGGTTGCGCATTGAAAAAGCGAGCGATCTAACCGCGTTCGACATTCTCAAGCGAAGATGCCCAAGGTGGCCCCTTTATTGTGACCACTCTGTGACCGGAGGGTTGATCGCAGCGGGCGCAAACAATAGCCAAGGTGAAAGATACAGCGCCAGAACTTTCTGTAACATTCTCATAAATCACCTCCTCGATTGCAGCTCGAGCAGACCACTAGTTGCCGATGTTATGTTCGCTGTACGGCCCTGTTTATGGCCTGCAGCTTGCGGCGCTGCTCTATATCGATAGTGGCTTTATCGCTTCGGACGCGTCGGCATTCCACTCACTGTGTCGTGTCGGAAATGGGATCGGCGCATTCGCTGCTCACCGACGACCCGCTCGATTGGCGCATCGCACGGTAAGCGTGGCGGGACGTGCGAAACCCGATCCTGCCAAGTCCCAATTTGAAGACCGATCGGAACCAGGTAGTCGGCACGAATCGAATCGGCGTGATAGCTGGGTCCACGACTTTCGTCAACGATCAGCCGCGACCCTGCCTCCCGGAGGGATGCTATCTTAGATTTGGTTATGCCAAACTTCTTCCGCGACTTTCGCTTCGGCGCGCGCCAGTTGGGTAAGAATCCCGGCTTTACGCTGATGGCGATTCTGACTCTTGCCCTTGGGATCGGTGCGAACACAGCCATTTTTACTGTGGCCAGTTCCCTTCTGCTGCGGCCGTTTTCTTACCCTGACCCGCAACAGCTTGTGAGCATTGTCGTCAAGAACAAAACCGAGGCTAGCGACGGCACGTTGGGGCGTTATGAACTGCTGCGCGACCACAACCGGTCATTCCAGGGGGTAGCCGCGTGGACGAATGACAACTTGAACCTGACCGGACACGGCGAGCCGTTACAGGTGCCCGTGGCGCGGGTATCGGCCAATTTTTTTTTCATGCTTGGAGTTCGGCCTCAACTTGGCCGCACATTCAGCGATGATGAGGGCCGTCCGGAAGGCCAGCCCGTCATGATTCTGAGCCATTCCTTATGGACCGGCCGTTTCGGCAGTGACCCTGACATCATCGGCCAAACCGTCACTCTCGATACCACCCCGCACACCGTCGTGGGGGTGCTGCCCGCGAATGAGCAATTTCCCTTCGTCGGGCAGGCCGATATCTGGATTCCCCGTTACTTCGAGTTCAGCCTCATGACTCCGCAACGGCTGCGCATGGGCGTGGGCTATCTAAGCTATGTTGCCCGGCTGCGGCCGGGAACTGCGCTCGCTCAGACCCAGGCGGAGCTGGACATTCTCAACCAGCAATATAGGGAGCAGAATCCTGCTGCTCCCGATGCTGCCCGCACCATGAGCGTCGAGCCACTGCGCGAGCTCCTTGTGGCGGATGTGCGCGGCAAAGTTCTGGTGTTATCTGGCGCTGTTGCCCTGGTCCTGCTGATTGCATGCGCCAACGTGACCAGCCTGCTGCTCTCGCGCGCCCTTGCCCGCAGAAGAGAAATTGCGGTGCGCACGGCGCTGGGTGCAAGCCGCGGTGAAATCGTGCGGCAACTGCTGATCGAGAGTGTGCTGCTGGCGCTGGTCGCCGGCATACTCGGTGTCGGGCTAAGTTGGATTGCGACCCGTGCGCTGGTCACCTGGGCCGCTGGCCAGATTCCGCAAGGCATTCCCATCAGCATGGACCTGCGTGTGCTTCTATTTACGCTGGCGATTTCTCTCCTCACCGGAATTATCTTCGGCGCCTTCCCTGCGCTGCAGCTTTCGAAGGTTGACCTCAACACCACGCTGCGCGACGAAGGCCGAGGTAGTTCGGCCGGGCACACCCGTGCGCGGATGAAGAGCCTTCTCGTCGTCGGTCAAGTAGCGCTCTCATTGCTGCTGCTCATTGGTGCCGGACTGCTGTTACGCAGCTTCGGGAGGTTGCTGCACATCGATCCCGGCTTTGATCCCCACAACGTGCTCACGATGAATGTATCGCTGCCTACGGTGAAGTACGCAAAATCGCAACAGCAGATCGCGTTCTTTGACGAAGTGCTGCGCCGCGTTTCATCGCTGCCCGGCGTACGCAACGCCGCGATTTCGGCTGCGCTGTCGCTGAGCGCAAAGCGGATCACTCCGTTGCTGCCGGAAGGCCACCCGGACGTGCCTCTGGCGCAGCGTCCATTCGTTGATATCGAAGCCATCAGCCCGCAGTGGTTCCAGACCATGCGCGTTCCCCTGCTCGGAGGCCGCGAGTTCACCGAGGCCGACAATGCGCTGGCGCCCAAGGTGATCATCGTGAATGAAACCTTTGCCCGCCGCTTCTGGCCCAACCAGAATCCCATTGGCAAGCACGTTGTCGTCGGTCGCGGGCCGGACCTATCGGAGGTGGTCGGCATGGCAGCGGACGTGAGAAACAACGGCTTGGCGCAGGATACGCAAGCGCAACTTTACTTGCCGTTCCAGCAGTTGCCCTGGGGCAACATGAACTTGCTGGTGCGGACAGCGGTCGAACCCAGCAGTCTCATTTCGGGCGTGCGGGCGCAGATTTCCAGCGTAGATCCAGACCAGCCGGTGACCAACATCCAGACGGTGGACCAGCTCATGGATAGCTCGCGCGCGCAGCCAAGATTCACCATGCTGCTGCTCGGCGTCTTTTCCGCCGCTGCGCTCGCGCTGGCCGTGATTGGAATCTACGGGGTGCTGTCTTACTCGGTAACGCAACGCCGGCAGGAGTTGGGGATCCGCCTGGCGTTAGGCGCGGAACGAGGAAATATTCTGGGCCTGGTTGTGCGGCAGGGCCTTGTGCTGGCGGGCGCCGGCATTGCAGTTGGACTTGTGGCCGCGCTATTGCTGACCAGATTGATGTCGAGCCTGCTGTACAAAGTGGGCGCGCTTGACCTGACTACCTTCGCTCTTACGCCCCTGGCGTTTCTCGTCATCGCTCTGCTTGCCAGCTATCTGCCCGCCCTCCGCGCGACCGAGGTGAATCCCGTGGAAGCGCTAAGGGCAAACTGAAAGGTTCGATCGTTGGTGTTTTTGCGATAGCTGCCCATGATAGGCCGCGGGAAATAGGGCCTCAGATGGCTCGCTGATGAACTTGTGCAAGGCGTTACTCTCCGGCGCTCCCAGTCCCGCGATGACCGGCTGGGTAAGAATGAGGCTTTCGCAACGCCAATTTGTGCTTCAATGTAATAGAAACCGGCGAGCCGTCGCTCGCGGGGCGCTTCTGGACTTCGGGCACCGATTGGACCCGCTCCGCCACCGTTTCCTCTTGACTTCGGAGACTTACACCAAAGTGGACGTGCTTACGCTGCGGCAGATAGCGCAGCCACGGCCTGGGGTGAAGGCATGCTGACTCAGGAGGCGCAAGCGTATCTGGCTGAACGCGGCACTCTGTGACTCTCGGTACCAAGATCACATCACGAGAGTCTGAAGGTGGCTCACTGTTCTCCAGCGGGAGTCGATCATCGGATGACCGAAATCGTACCGCCTCGCCAAACCCATTCGCCTAGCGCACGCCCGTCGGCCTCAGGCGCCACCGAGGTCAACTCCCGTCCGCTGTGCGCTCGTTCGGTCACCGCACGCAACGGGCGAAAAGCACTTGCTGAAAAAACCATCTCTTCCAGCTTCTTCATCGACTCGACTTCGGAATCGGGCTGCAAGTGAACATAAACATCACTCGTGATTCCGATACTCGCGTGCCCGAGGCGAGGGTAAGGTCTTTTCAGATGCGATCCCATGGAATAGAACGCAGCTATTCGTGTCGCAACGACTCAATCGGATCCAGCCGCGAAGCTCGGAAGGCAGGCACCATCCCGCTGATCAATCCGACCGCTCCGAGAATGAGAGTGGACACGATCAACGTTCCCGGAGAAATAATGAGGCGGATGTCGCCCGCCTCCCCGTTCTTAGCGAATGCGCTGTAGAAGGTAAGTCGCCCCACTGAAAAAGCGACAACGTAGGCGAGAATCATTCCCAACACACCGCCAATGCATGTAATGGTCAGAGCTTCAGCGAGAAACTGCATCAGAATATGTCGCGGTTGTGCGCCCAGCGCTTTTTGCACCCCGATCTCCCGCGTGCGCTGCGTGACCGAAACCAGCATGATATTCATCAGCCCGACTCCGCCAATGCCGAGCGTAAGCGTGCCAATGAATCCCATCAAGATCTTCAGCCCGAGCGTAATGACCTCGAATTGATGCAGCTGGGTCATCAGGTTGAATACTCTCACCGCTTCTCGGTCCGTCTGATTGAACTTGTGCTGCGTCGCCAGAATCGTCCGGACCGCGGGCTCGATTCGTTCGTATTCCGGAGTTTGGTAGGTGAACCAAATCATGTCGAGGTAATGCGTGTCCTTCAGATCGCTCATCGTATTGAAGGGGATGTAGACCACCCGGTTGATGTCGTCGTTCCCCTCCTGCATCTTGGCGCTCAAAACACCGACCACTTCAAAGCTGAGACCATCCAGCCGGATGTACTCCCCAAGCGCGTTACGTCCCGAAAACAGCTTTTCCTTTGCTTCCGAACCGATCACCGCGACCCGGGCTCGCTGCACATGGTCTTCCATGTTGTAAAAACGGCCTTGCTCCAGCTTGAGCGCGCGAATCGAGAGCACATTCGGATCATTCCCGCTCACCGTAAAAGTGAAATCCCTGTTGTCGTATTGGACGTTCGCCTGTTTCTCGACAGTCGGCGTGATATGAATAATCTGTGGAAGGTTGGTCGCGAGCGCCTCCACATCATCCTGCGTAAATCGGATCTGCACTCCCGATTTCTGACCTCCAGCCTGCGTGGAAGTTTTCCCCGGTGCCACGATGACCAGCTTCGTGCCGAAGTTCGCGAAGATGTTGGCGCAGGCCTGGCCGAAACCATCACCGTAAGCGAGCAGCATGACCACGGTTGCAATGCCCCAGGCCATCCCCAGCATGGTGAGCGTCGTGCGCCGCCGGTTGTGGCGCATGGCTGCATAGGCTTCCCCAAGCAAATCCCGGAACATAGCATTACTCCTGCCGGAGCGCTTCCACCGGCTGCAGCATCGCCGCCTTCCGAGCCGGATACAAACCCGCCGCCACTCCCGCCAGCGTTAGGCTGCCAATCGCCAGCACCGCCGACATCGGAACTAATTTCGGGGGATCGAAACCTTGTGGCCCCTGTATTCCTCCCATCATCGCCATCAGTCCGCCCGCCATCACCATGCCGATCAATCCGCTTCCCAGCGTGAGCAGTAACCCCTCCAGAAAAAAATGAAAGAGTATATCGCGGTTGGTCGCACCCAATGCCTTGCGTAATCCAATCTCTTGCGTGCGTTCGCTCACTGCCACCAGCATGATATTGATCACGCCTATAGCGCCAAGGGCCAGTGTGACCATGCCGACGGCTCCCAGAAAGATGTTCATGACATCAAAAATGGTTCCGATCAGTTTTGATTCCTGGATCGAATCCCACTCGTCGAAGGCGTTCTCATCGCTGGCATCGAATCCATGATTGCGGCCAACAATCTTGTGAACCTCCTCCTGCGCCAGCAAGTGCTGCGCGGTCACCAGCGGCTGATATTCGATGAAGGAAATGGAGTTCTGATGGTTTTCTCCCCTGATCGGGAAGTTCGAGGCCATCACTTGGAAAGGGATGTAGCCACGCAAGTTCAGCCACATGTTGTCGCCCCGCCCCAGATGCGGCATACTGCCCACCACTTCAAATCGGATGCCATTCAGTAGGATAAACGCGCCAACCGCGGGACGCCCGGGAAACAGCGTCTTCAGCAACTCGTTCCCGAGGACGATCACATTCCTCCTCTGCACTCCGTCTAACTCATTGAGCCAGCGCCCTTCTTTCAGGGGAAGATAGCTGATCTCACTCAGCTGCGGCTCTGTGCCCAGAATCTCCCCACTACCGCTCGCAAATTCGCTCACCTCATGCAGGTCCTCGCGCGAAATAATGGGGCACGCATTCAGGACGTATCCGGCTTGCCTGATATCAACATAATCCTGATAGGTGAGCAGATAGGAGCGCGAAGAGTTCATGTTGCCCTTGACGGCTGGCGCTCGCCCCGGAAACAGAAACATGATGTTTTTGCCGAACTCCGTCATTTCTCGTTTGTTGCCCGAGCGGAAGCCTTCGCCGACCCCCACCAGCAGCAGTAAAGATGCCACCCCCCAGGCGATCCCGAACATGGTGAGAAATGAGCGCAGCTTATGCGCCCACAGATTGCGAAAGATTTGCACGAAGATGTCCGACACCGTCCGCATCGTCGCCTCAGGCTGTACCCTTCAATCTTAGATGCACAGTTGCTTACTAGAACAGGAAATTTCAATCAAAAACCAGAACGATGTACGCCCGCGTAGGCCGTCCGTCGATTGCGCCGGAGAAGCGGTTGCGGGCCCAGTTGCTGCAGATGCAGGTTGCAACCGGGAACACGCACCGGGCCCTAGATTCCTCGGGGAAGCTTCCTTTGGCCGAGCCATTTCCCAAGAACGGTTGCCGCCAACCCCTCGGTAGAAACTTCATAACAAACTGACGTATTGCCGCGCTGAATTGCCGAGGCCTCCTCTCTGGATCGCCTTTGCTCAACGCCACCACTCGGAGCGAATCTCCTGGCCCTGAACAACCTCGGACGGCATGCCGGGTTCGGGGGACCAGAGCTTGAGAGGGTTGACGGCAAACACGTTCGCGATCGGCTGCGTCCAATAATGGAGTGCAAGATCAAAGAGGCCCCAGTGGATGGGCATGAGCAAGCCGTGGCCGCCCAAGGCGCGAAAGCTGCGAACGGCTCCTTCCGGACCCATGTGTATGTCGGGCCAGAGGGGATCTGAAGCCCCGATTTCGAGCATGGTGAGATCGAATGGACCAAAACTCTCGCCGATATCATGGAATCCGTACCATTCCCCGGAGTCGGCGCCGTAATAGATGCGGTGATTTATGCCAGTGAGAGCGAAGGATGCCCACAGGGTTCTAAACCGACCGAAGAGGCTACGACCGGAGAAGTGGCGGGCTGGCAACGCGCTTACGGCGAGCGATCCGACCTTCACCTCCTCCATCCAGTTGAGTTCCGTGCATCGGCTTTGAGCGACGCCAAGGCTTTTCAGAATGGCGCCTACACCCAGCGCGGTGATCCAGCGCGCCCGCCGCAGGGCCTCCATTTGAGCCAGACGTTTCACGGTGCCCGCTCCCAGATGATCGTAGTGATCGTGGGAAATAAGAACGGCGTCTACGGCAGGCAAATCGTCCAGCGCGAGAGGCGGCGGGAAGAAGCGTTTTGGACCGGCCCACTGTGTCGGACCCGCGCGTTGGTCCCAAACCGGATCAATGAGGACGCGCACGCCATCAATTTCAACCAAGGAGGAGGAGTGACCGAACCAGGTAACGCGCAGGCCGGATTGTGGGCTTGTTGCATAAACTCGTGGATCGGTGTGAAATGGCCCCGGCGAATGCCTGGGTGACCGCGCTGCTGCTCCGAAAAAGAAACGCGGGCCCATTTTGAACATGAGCGAGAGCCCACCCACTTTGGTGGGTACTGGGTTGACATATCGGCTACCATCCCGCTCGGCTGGAAGAAGGGCCATCGCTATTCAGATGATGGATCGCACATCAAGATTCCTGGAGTGAACGACCTTAGCCCACAAGCGGACATGCAGTCTCTGGGAATATCGCAGAAATTAGCCTTACGAGGTGTGCTCCCATTTCAGGCATTTCCGCCGATTGCGTCGAGATCGGCGATCACCTCAGGGGGAATTTGAAGCATCGACGACCGAAGATTCTCGCGAAGATGCTCGATGGAAGATGTTCCCGGGATCACCAGGATATTGGGCGACCGGTCGAGAAGCCAAGCCAGCGCAACCTGCATGGGCGTGGCACCGAGGCGCGCGGCGACATCAGACAAGGTAGTCGACTGGAGCGGAGTAAACCCGCCGAGTGGAAAGAATGGCACGTAGGCGATACCGTCACGAGCAAGATCGGCGATAAGTGCATCATCGGTTCGATGCGCGAGGTTGTAGTGGTTCTGTACGCAGACGATCGGCGCGATCTGTCGGGCTTCGGCGATCTGCACAGGTGTGACGTTGCTGAGCCCGATATGACGCACCAAACCCTTTTGCTGGAGTTCGGCTAGAACTGTGAGCGGTGCCTCGATCGACCCCTCGGCGGGTTCATGGATGCTAAACATACTGCGTAGGTTGACCACATCGATCACATCCAGTCCCAGATTGCGGAGATTGTCGTGAACCGCTGCGGTCAGTTCTTCGCGTGAGAAAGCCGGAATCCATGATCCATCCTCACCGCGCCGGACGCTGATTTTGGTGACGATCACTAGATTGTCAGGATAGGGGTACAGTGCTTTTCGTATGATCTGGTTCGTAACGTGGGGACCATAAAAATCGGATGTATCGATGTGGTTCACGCCACTTGCGACGGCCTCTCGCAGAAGAGCGATCGCCCTATCGATATCGCGGGGAGGCCCCCATACCAGCTTGTTGCCATCTCGGCCTGCCAGTTGCATCGCTCCGTAGCCCATGCGGTTCACCGTCCTGGCTGTGCCAGGCAGAGTGAAGCTGCCGGCCAGATCAGTCCGCTCAATCATTAGTTCCCTCCATTCCATTCTTCCGGGAGCTGTTCGTTATTTGCAGTCAAGGTTTGCAGTGACAAGGACTAGAAAGACTCTCCCACCAGTTCTTCACTTTTCTCCCAGAGCGCCTCTGCAGTTTTCGGATCCACCGCATACCCACGCACTCCTTCGCTCACGGCGCTGGCAGGGACTCCGTCGGCGACAACGGAGCCCACGTGACAATCCTCGCAATACCTGCCCCCGATCTCGTCGGCAGGAGCTACAACACCGGCCCACACCGAAGTTGCGGCTCCTTGCGGAATGCTTTTCCAGTGTATGGGCGGTTTGCCGGCGGCTGCCAGTTGCTGATTGATCTCGCCGACTCTCGTTTGTAACCAGCTTGGACTCATATGGCGGATCAGTTCCGTCTCTATGATTCCCGGATGCACCGCCGCAGCGCGTACGCCGTGCTCCCGATGCCGCCGGTCGAAAGCGACAGCAAAAAGGATGTTCGCCGTCTTCGAGCGGCCGTAGGCAACGAAAGGCTCATAGGGCGTGCGCTCAAAGTTGGGATCCTCAAGGTCCACGTTCGAGCGGCGGTGACCGGCAGAAGACACGTTGATCAGGCGTCCTCCGGTCCGAATGAGCGGCGCAATCCGGTTGACCAGTACAAAGTGGCCCAGGTGATTCGTCCCGAACTGTGTTTCGAAGCCGTCGGCTGTGTGGCCGAACGGTGTGGCCATTACTCCGGCATTGGCGATGACTACATCCAGCGGTTCGCCTTTCTCCAGCAACCGGTCGGCGCAGGCGCGCACGCTCTTCAGGTTGGCAAGATCGAGTTCAACGAGTTCGAAGCTTCCGCCAATGGCTGCCGCGTCCTTTCGCACTGGCTCAGATGCAGTTTTGGCCTTGTTTAAATCCCGCGCCGCGCCTACAACCTGAGCGGCGTGCGCGGCCAGGGAACGCGCCGTTTCCACTCCGATCCCAGCTGAAACACCGGTTACGAGGATTCGTTTGCCCTTCAGACCTACGCGGGACAACACGTCATCGGTGGTCGAAGTTGCTCCAAACGAAGTTGCTTCAACTATGTTCATCACTCTCTACCTCCTTGAACTAATACCTCAAAGTAACTGTTGGCGATCGCCCACGCGTTTAGCCGTGCACGACGGCGGCGTCCGCGACGCGTTCGAAATATTCCATCGCCTTAAGATCGGCAATGAGCCCGGGACCTTTTGGTTGCCATCCCAGCCGTTGCTGCGTTAGCGTGCTCGAAGCCGGAATGTCGGCACCCACGAAGAGCGCGAGCCAACCGAAGTGCTCACCTGCTTCGTCAGGAGACTTGGAGACGACCGGCACCTTCAGCCCTCGGCCGATTGCCTCGGCGATGTCTCGAAGCGGCACACCCTGTTCTGCGACCGCGTTGTAACGGGCTCCCGCTGAACCTTTTTTGCTCCCCCTCTCCAGCGCAAGTCTGTAGAGACGGGCAGCATCGAGCCGGTGCACCGCAGGCCAGCGGTTGAGGCCGTCGCCGACATAGGCCGAGACACCCTTTTCGCGGGCCAAGGCGATCAGGTAGGTGACGAGGCCTTGCTTGACTGGGTCGTGGACCTGCGGAAGGCGCATCACCGAAAGACGCACACCCTGCGCCGCCAGAGAAGCTGCCGCCTGTTCCGAAGCTACGCGGGGAATTGGAGAATTGGGCGCATCGTCCTCGGTGGTGAGGCGGCCCGGGGTAAAGGCGATCGCGGTCCCGGAGGTGACGATCAAGGGGCGATCAGAGCCTGCGAGCGCGGAGCCGAGCGCCTCGATGGCCCGCCTGTCTATCTCACAATTAGCCTCGAACTTCGAGAAGTCGTGGATAAAGGCCGTGTGAATCACGCCATCCGACGTTGCTGCTCCACTGCGCAGGCTCTCCAAGTCTTCAACGTCACCGCGATGGACTCTGACATTGGCTCCCGCCGCGACAAGGGATTTGGCGCCCGCATCTGAGCGCGCGAGACCGAGCACCTGATGACCAGCGTCGATCAGTTCCCGGACGATCGCTGTACCAATGAAGCCTGTTGCACCGGTAACAAAAACCCGCATATTCTTTTCCTCCTACGCAATTTGTGGTTCGGTCGATAGTGATGACGACACAGACGAAGTGATCACTCGACTTGCGAGCCGAGTCGAACTTCTCGCTGTGATCAATCGCCATTCGCGGGCTGAAGCGGGCAGACCATCGACTTCGATCAACTCCCGCAGCCAGTCTTCTGTTGAGAGCTCCGCCTGTTCCGGCCCGAACAACTGGGTGACGGCGTTGAAAAATGCTGATAACTCTCGTTCCGCCATCGTCAGGAGGTCGGCGCAGTGAGAGTTGTAACTTGTGGACCGTTTGTGACGAACGAGTGGATTCATGTTACTCACCTCTCGAAACCAGAAGGACAGGAACCGCTATTGACAGGCCGCCCGGTTCTGACTAAAACGGAGAGTGTCTCCGAATCTGTAGATAAGATAACCGGAGACTACCTCCGGTTGCAACTTTTTTGGATATGCCCACGAAGAATCGACAGACTGCTCCTCGAAAACCGCGCACAGACGCGCAGTTGAATCGTGAGCGCATTCTCGAGGTTGCAAAGGAGGCGTTTACCCGGTCTGGCGCGAACGCCAGCCTCGACGACATCGCCAAAGCGGCAGGTGTTGGAGCCGGAACTCTGTATCGCCACTTTCCTACCAGGGACGCCCTGATCGAAGCGGTCTATCGGACCGAAGTAGAAAAGATAGCGGCAGCGGAGCGGAAATTCTCCGACGCCATGCCACCGGTTGAAGCGTTGCGAGCCTGGATGCTCCTGTTCGTGGATTACATCGCAACGAAGCAGATCATCGCGCCGGCACTGAACTCGCTCGTCGGAGGCCCCTCGAAGCTGTATGAGGGTTCGCGCAGTCAGATCCAGGGAGCGATTGATTCGCTGGTGAAGCGCGCAATCGAGAGCCGCGACATTCGTAGAGATCTGGAACCATTCGATCTACTTCGGGCACTGATTGGCGTCTCTCACGTGGCATCCGGGCCTGACTGGCAGCAAAGCGCCAGGAGACTTGTGGACATTCTCATCACAGGTTCGCGGCCAATCAAATAGGCCGGAAGCCGTGGATCGAGGATGGCGGCGCGGGCGCGCCTGGGACCAGCCGCAATCGCGCATGGAATTGCTGGCAGATGTGGAATCCGTTGATGCGCAGTGCTCTGATTGACGACAGGCGCCGAAGTGTTGACCGGAACCCCTCGGCGCCAGAATGGTCACTGAGCCCGAAGTGATCTGATGCCCGCGAACCGCGGTCAGCAATGTCGGCTTCTCGACAATCAATCGGTTGACCGCGTGCGATCGCGTTTTAACGGGAGTAATTCGCACGACTGTTAGGCTGCTGCCGTTATAGCGCCGCGTGAATTTTCCCGACTACCAGCAGCCACAACAGACGCAACAAATGCTGTTCTCCCTGACTAAGGAAGTGAATGCTTCCAATATCGAGTCTCTTCTAAGTTAGCTTTCCGATCCTACTCGTGCCGCAGCGCCAACACGGGGTCAACGCGCATCGCTCGCCGAGCCGGAATGTTGGTGGCCAGAAGCGCGACGCCCGCCAGCAAGCCGGTAAGCGCCGCAAAAGTAATCGGATCAGAGGGTTGAACTCTGTAGAGCTGCGAAGCCAGCGCGCGGGTTGCCACTAGTGAAGTGGCTAGGCCCAGCCCGATTCCCACCAACACCAGCCGCGATCCTTGCCCGATCACCATTCTCACTACGTCCCGTGCCTGCGCGCCCAGAGCCATGCGAATGCCAATCTCGCGGGTTCTCTGGCTTACCGAGTACGCAGTCACACCGTAGATGCCGACTGCAGCCAACACTTCCGCGGCAGCGCCAAAGAATCCCAGCAGTACGGTTGAAAAGCGCTGCGGCGCAATTGAGTCCGCCACTGCGTCGTCCATCGTTTGCACCCCTCCGATGGGCTGCCTGGGATCGAGGGCGATGACCAGCTTGCGCATGGTCTCAACCATCGCGGCCGGATCACGTTCAGTCCTGACCACTACCGCAGCCGTATGGGTAGCATATCGATGTACTGCGATGGGATCTGCTGAACAGAAAAGTAGTACTGCGGACCGACAGGTTCGACGCCGGTCAGCCCGTAAGTCGCCACGTGGTCAACCACCCCGACGATCCGGATGGGTGGCAGCGGGTCGCGGATAATGAATTTCCCCACGGTTACGAGAGGAGGAATCCGCTGGCCCCGACGATTCTTGGCAAACCCAAGCAATCCTACAAAAAGAGGATTGCTATGGCGTAGCGTCCGTTAGGAACCGGTTAAGGCGGACGCGGGTCCAGGTGCTGTCGGGGTCATACATTTTGATAGCCCCCGCAAGTTGCGTTGTCCTCGGTCCAAGATCTTTCTCGAAAATCCACCGGTCTTGGCTGACAACGAAGGTCTTTGCACCGGAAGAGCGGTAAGCAGCGGGAAACGCAATGATGGCGAATCCACCGGTCATCTTTCCGTTGACGACATAACTGCGCGCCCCACGGTGTGAATGCGGACCCTGCGCCGTGAGAATGCGAAAGAAATAACCATGGAACGGCTCGCGATCGGAGCGGTCGTAGCTGGCTCGAGCGAGAGAGGGGCCTATGGCGTTATTGTCTTCATCGGCGGCGCTGTCTGGCGAGAAGAGGCCATCATGCTGTCCCTGGCTGCAAGTGAGATGCTGGGCGTATTGCTCAGCGTTCGAGCCCGCTTCCGCAGAATCGGCATAGTATTGATTCTCAGCGTCGACTAGGGCGCGTAGGGTGTCTATGGTGCTCATTTCGTCTTCACCGACGCGGCGGTACATGATTTCGCGCCGCCCCAGAACGCAATCGAAATAAAAACTGCCATCGCGCTCGACGATGGGGATTGGCAAGGGCCAGTTTTCGGCGCCGACATAGAGAGTAGTTTCGTTGTCCGGTTCTTTCACCAGCCGGTGCATTTGCTCGTACTTCTTGGCGAACTGATCGTCCTGGGCATTGCGATCGTCAGAGCTGTCGGTCCAAACAACTACGTCACGGGCGTCGGGGCCGAAGATGGCGATCATGGCGTTCTCGTCATGATTGCGGGCGGCACCGTAGAGAGCTTCGGCTGCTTTCTTCGGCGAGGAAAAGGTCTCGTGCTGGCTGCGCGGTCGGGATTGGGGTTTGGCCGGCGGAGACGAGGCCTGAGCCGCTGGCAAAGTCTCTGGGGACGCGTTCTGCGCCAGCACTCGAATCGGAACGACCGCAACCGTAGCCAGCAGCAGGACCCCTATGCTGCTTAGCGATGAGAACCGAAACATTTGCATTGAATCGCGCGACATAGTTTCTCTTCCTTTACCAAAGTTTCTCCGACCGCAAAGACCACCTTCCAAGAGGTCCCGAAGTGTTGGCGCGCAACCATCTCGGGCCACCTTACCGCCGGCCACCGCCACCGCCGCCGTGGAATCCGCCGCCACCGAAGCCGCCGCCGTGAAACCCGCCGCCGAAGCTTTCCTGACCGCGGGCGGAAAAGCCTCTCGTTGGGCCGCCGTGGCCGAAGCCGCTGAAGGGACCCGAGCGCACACCAGGGGAGCGATCACCGAATCCGCGAGCGCCGCGTTCGTCCGGAACATTGCGATAACCGAACCCGGAATCGCCGTGATAGAAGCGGTCGCGATCAAAGAAAGCCGGGCCGCCACGCCAGTACGGAGCACCATGCCAGTAGATACCACGTCCCCACCAGTCCACGCCCCAGTAGGGCCATCCCCAGCCGAATCCCCAAAAGGGTCCGAGATCAAAGCCGACACCGAAGTAAAGTCCAGGGCCACCCCACCAGATGCCGGGAACCTCCACCCAGTCGGGCCAAGGAGTGATGGGATAACCGTAGGCGAACCAGGGATTGTAGGCCGGGACGTAGACGACATGACTGTCGGGATCCTTTGGCTCGATGGTGATGTAGCCATGCTTGTCGGTCACTTTGATTTGGTCGTTGCTTTTCAAGGTCTTATGTTTCTTCGCTTCGCGGCGCATCTCCTGGATCGCGTTCATGACATCGCTCGGCTGATTGTAGTAAGCATCGCCGAGTTCAGAAGTCCAGGACAGGTTTGAGGACAGATTTCGAATCACGGAAGGAAAAGCCAACAAGGACTTGACCGCGGGGGCCCAGGACTGTTTGTCCGCATCAGCGGCAATTTGCTCCGGCGTAAGTTTCTGGCGTGCCGCAAGAAAGTCGTTGGCTTGAGCAACCTGCGAGGGATAGCTTGATGCGCCGAGGACGGACGCGACGAGCGAATCCGGATATAAGGCGATGGGCGCAATGAGCTGTTGCAACTGTTCGGGATTTTCCGTCTGGTAAGGCTGCTTGGACGGAGGTGCTTGCGGCGGGGCTTGCTCCTGCGATGCAGGAGATGCTGTTTGCTGTTGCTGGACCGGCTGCTGCGCTCCCGCACCGAGCATTGCACACGCCATCGAAGCAACCAGGCTGAGGACCAAAGCGCGTACATTCGATCGTCTCATTTCATCACCAATAACCTAACTTGGAAGCCTTTGGGATCGCCACTTTCTTCGACGCTTTTTCGAGGGCAAAAGTTTCATTTTTCTGTTTCTCGGTCTTGCCGGGTTTGTTTCGCATTCAAAACCTGGACCCTTGAGTTCATCGCGTGCGCTCCAAGGAATTCAGATCTACTTCATTCCCAGAGATTAAACTTGGCGCTTCTCGGTCCGCCATTTCTCCGCGCTCAACACGAAAATTGACGACAATTCCCACCCCATCCTTGCAGCCCTATGAAGCCAGTCAGGGCTGGCTGGCCACCGCGTCTCAGTAACACCGCCGAAACTCCGGATGCCTGGTATCTCTTGCCCGCCTGCGGGCGGCGTCTGCCCCAGTGGCCAGCGCAAAAACGCCAAAATGGCGGCGATCATTTGAGACTTAATTGGTGTCATCTGCACCTCCGAATTGGTTCGATGCGTGGGGAGAAGTGGCTTCAATTTCTGATAGGTCAGCATTTCTGAAACGTCGGCATCCTTCCGGATAGTAAGTCCCAGTCAACACAGCGCTCTGCATTGGTTGCCGGGTTGCACCTTTGCGTTGCGGCGTGAGAGATCTGAACGACATGCAGAATCATCCGCGCGAACAGGTCTATGTCGGGATGAAGACGCTCTCGGAAAAGCAGGGCAAGGACCCCCTGCCCGCCGCTCCACCTCCCAACCCCGTCGTAGTTCCCGGGGGGGACAGCCGCGCCCGATCCAACGGCTGCAGACTTGCAGAAGCAGAAACAGGACGTGCAGGCGGAAGCACCGCCAGACTCCGGTTCGGACAATTAGGTCATCACCACAACTCTTGGCCGATCCATTCAGCCAAGGGCAAAAACGGATCGCAAGGCAGGACAGAGGGATTCGTCATGGATAAGCTCGCAGGAAAGATCGCACTGGGTAGTGACGGAAGCGCAGACATAGGCCTTGCCACCGCGAAGGAATTGTTCGAAGAAGGTGCGTTTGTCGTCATCGCCGAGAGCAGAAAGCGGAAACTAGGCGCTCAGGTGCAGAGACTCAGGATCGACGCTAGAGCGATCTACGCAGATGGGGGCAGATTGGCCCACCTCGAGCGTTTCTATTCCGACATCACGAAAAGGAATGGCAAACTGGAGGTGGTGTTCGCCAACGGCGCCTTCTACGAGATCAAACCGCACGACCAGTCGACGGAGGACGCGCGGTCTCTGTGCTTCTGCCGCTTAAGGACAAGAATGATGCGATCCTTAGAGGAAACAATACTGATTTGGTATAGCCGACGCAATTCGCAGCAAGACGTCCGTGGTGTACTGCCGAGCTGATCCTCGTCAGCTTGCGGGCAGCTCCACACCAGAGAAGCTTTGGCAGGCGTCGAGTAGTCTCTGCTGCCGTTCCGCATCCCGGCTGGCTGGGTTCGGTGCGCGAGGTCGCATGTGATAGAAATACTCTCCCGTAACCGTCGCAGCCGGGTCATCACTGACGGCGAGCCAAACCTGCGTACGATGCCCGGCATCCAGATCGTCCGGCGCGCCCGCCCCTCCCATCTTGGTTGCCACCCAGCCGGGCTCCAAAGCATTAGAGAGAACATCCGGCCAGCGGTGTGCGATCCCAAAAGCCAGAAGCACATCATGCAGTTTAGTGTCGGAGTAAGCCTGCTGCCCCTGCCATGGGCGCTGCTCCCACGCCAGATCCTTCAGGCTTCGATCCCCGCTTTTATGGAGGCCGGAACTAAGGTAGACGAGTCGTTTCGGCTTCTGAATCAGCGCGGTTAGGATATATGGCGCGAGTGTATTCACGGCAAACACCTGAGGCAGGCCGTCCTCGGTCGCAATGCGTCGAGGTTCCCTGTACCCGATACCTGCATTGTGGATCACTGCATCGAAGGAGCCGAGTGCATTGACCTGCTCGGCCAGGTTGCGCGTTTGCGCTATGCTCGTCAGATCGCCGATGACGACTGTCTCCGCTCCGGGAACGGCGGACAGGGCTTCCCGCCCTCGCTGCTCGTTTCGAGCGTGCACGACTACGCCATGGCCTTGCTCGACGAGGAGTTGTGCTGCCATGCGGCCGAGCCCGTCAGAGGAACCTGTGATGAACACGCGCGCCATTATCTCTTGCCTCTTGTATATCTCCAGGGTCTGGTATGCGGCCGCTCCTGTCAATGAGCGGAAGAGTTTTCCTTTTGCGTTTGTCTCTCAAAGTAGAAGGCCACGCCAAGGGCCAGAATGATAGCTGCGATACCAAGCAGCGTCATGCCCGGAATGCCATCGGGTTCAACGATGATGACTTTTCTCGCCATCGCGATCAGAGCCACTTCAAGGACTAAGCGAACACGGATCGCATCTTTGTGGACGTATGCCTTCAACGTATCCAGCAACTCCACCCCGATAAGGACTAACAGGAAAAACGCAAAAACATCGAGGAGACCCTGAACCGGGATCAGAAATCGCGGAGGCTTCCAGATCTCTTCAGCAATCAAGACCCCTAGATGTACGGTGGCCAGCACGACAACCAGGATGAGCAGAATTGCGAGAGTTAGAGCAATGAACTTCTGGGCTTTGTTCAGGAGGGTTTCCATTTCGTTTCCTCTCCGGTGATTCGGTTTCGACAATAATACTTGCCCCCTGTGGATCGCTGTGCGATTGAAGAATTGGGAGCTGGAACGGTATTGGGCATGCTCTTTCGGCACCTGTTGGCCTGCGCTCAGCGCTGAGGGTCCAGATCCAATTCGGCGACCGGCGGTGGTGCCGCCGCCGCTCCTGCAATGCCCAACCGCTGGCGGGAGCTGAACATAGGACCAAGCGCTTCGCGTGACGGCGCGAACGCCAACAAGCCGAGCGGCTTCGGGATGTCGTCATAGATCGCCTCGATTCCGCCGCGCAGAAAGTACGTCTCGTGCCAGAAACCGGTACCGCCAGAGTCACGCAGAAATTGTTTCCACCAGGCTCGGTGCGGTTCCGAACGCGCCCAGGTTTCCAATGATTGAAAATTACGCCAGTATTGACGTATGCCCACGTGCGGAGGAAAGAGCGAAATAATTAGATTCTCGTGCAGCAGCAGACCTTCGGGCGCAGCTTTCACGGCGCTCTGTATTTTGGGTCCGAACCCCAGCAGCGTCTTCAGTCCGCTTAGCAGATTAACCCGCATCCCCAGATAGACCACCACGAGATCGGGATAGCCGCTCAGATCAACGGTTATGCGCTTTACCTTACCGGCCATGGAGGAACCTCCTCTCAATTTGGGGAACCGCATGAGCGACGCAGTGCAATCCGCTAACCGATTCCAGTTGCTGAATCAAGAAGACTTACATCGAAACAAGGTGCCGAGGTTTCAGAAATTCCGACCCGTCAGAAAATAGCAATTTGGCGTGATGACCAACCGATCGACGCACAGTGGTATAGAATAGCGCGCTAAAGCAAGTACCTCTAACCCCAGATGCAAACCACTCCCGCTAAGCCGCACAAGCTTAGTGCGCCATTGCGGTACGCATTGGCAATCGCCTTCGTGGCAGCGGCCCTATTCCTGTCGCTGGCATTGCAAGTTTCGTTCGGGAATCCTTTTTGGCTTTTCTTCCCCGTTGCGGTCATTGCCAGTACGTGGTTCGGCGGGAGGGGCCCTGGCTGGCTCGCAGTTGGCTTAAGCACACTGGCGGTTCTGTATTACTTCATTCCGCCCATCCGTTCGTTTGCCATAAAGCCACGGGATGTCCCCTTTTTTCTCGCATTCATTGCCTGTGAACTAATCGCGAATCGTTTGATTTCATGGCGGAAGCAAACAGAAGATTCCCTCAGGCGGTCCCGGGATGAGCTGGAAGCACGGGTTGAAGAACGCACGGCTGATCTGAAGAACGCAAACGATGCGCTTCTCAATCAGATGGCGGAACAAAGGCGCACCGAAGGGGCTCTCCAGGTAACGCGGACCGAACTTGCTCGCGTGGTTCGGATCACTACAATCGGTGAGCTTGCAGCGTCCATTGCCCACGAAGTGAATCAGCCGCTCGCCGCGGTTGTGGCCAATGCTGACGCTTGCGTGGCGTGGCTCACCCGTGATAATCCGGACCTGGTCGAGGCACGGGCGGCAGCGGAGCGCACGACGCAAGGGGCGACGCGGGCCTCCGAGGTAATTGGCCGAATTCGCTCGCTCATGAACAAGACGGCTCCGGAGAGAGCGTGGATTCAAATCAACGAAATCATCGGAGTGGTTGTCGCTCTAGCCGATCGTCAAGCGTCGCAGAACGAGGTCTCCGTCGTGACTGACCTCGCCCCGGACCTACCTCCAGTCCTGGGCGATAAAATCCAGTTGCAGCAGGTAATCCTGAATCTTATGCTGAACGGAATCGAAGCGATGAGCGGCGTTAACGACCGCTCACGGAAGCTGCTGATCCGGTCTCAAATGCAGGATCGAGACGAGGTTCGAGTTTCCGTCGAGGACAGCGGAGTCGGAGTGAAGGCGGAGATCATGGGCCGGCTTTTTGAACCTTTCTTTACGACTCGATCGCAAGGCATCGGGATGGGGTTGCCCATCAGCCGCTCGATCATTGAAGCGCATGGCGGCAGGTTATGGGCCGAATCGACCGTGAATCGAGGGTCTATCTTTCAGTTCACTCTGCCCCGTGGAGGCGATGCCGCCGCATGAACGAACCGGACCCGATTGTATTCGTGATCGATGATGACGCAATGATTCGCGATGGAATCCACAGCCTTATCAAATCCATAGGCCTTCGCGTAGAGACATTTGCTTCAGCAGGTGACTTCATGCTTGCGAAGCGCCCAGATGCGCCGTCCTGTCTTGTCCTCGACGTTCGGATGCCGGGGCTCAATGGTCTGGATCTTCAACGCCAATTGAGTGAAGCGAATATCCAGATTCCAATCATTTTCATTACCGGCCATGGCGACATTCCGATGTCTGTCCGTGCCATGAAACAGGGGGCTCTGGAGTTCCTGACCAAACCAGTTCGCGGTCAGGACTTGCTGGATGCGGTTCAGAAAGCAGTCGCTCACGATCGCGGACTCCGGAAAGAGCGCGTGGAGCTGACCGAAATCCGCAAACACTTCGACTCCCTCACGCCTCGCGAAACAGATGTGCTGAACTTGGTGGTCGCTGGACTGCTCAACAAGCAGATTGCGTATGAACTCGGGACCAGTGAACTGACCGTTAAGACGCATCGCGCGCACGTCATGGAAAAGACGCAAGCTGACTCCCTCGCTCACCTCGTCCGCATGGCTGAGAAGCTCAAAAACTCGCCTCGAAAATGAGCACCTCTCTCCTCCTAAAGCAGGATGGTATTCGAATCTCCGAATTGTTAGTCTCCCATCTGTAAGGCGCTTCATCGCGTAGAGAGATTGGACGAATCAATTGAGCGAGACTTTATCCAAAACCGGCCTTATTGCAATTGTGGACGATGATGAACCCCTTCGTGAGGCGCTGGGGAGCGTATTGAAGGCCGCCGGCTTCGTGATAGATACCTTCGGCTCTGCCGAGGAGTTTTTGGATTCACCCCAGCGGAAAAACACAAGCTGTTTGATCCTTGACGTGCGCTTGCCAGGGATGAGCGGCATCGAATTGCAGCGACGGTTACTCGATGCTAACTGCGAAGTCCCAATCATTTTTGTCACCGCCCACGGGGATGGGTCCCTTCGCGATCTGGTGATGAAAGCCGGAGCCGCCGGCTTCCTGAACAAGCCAGTGCGAAGCGACGCGTTGCTGAGGGAGATTCAGGCGGCACTCGAAACGTCTGACACCGATAAACACTCGTAACCAATGCTTCCGAGGAGGCGAGACATGCTTTCTGCGCCGATGCCCAATACGATAGAGGACAGGAGCGTCATCTTCCAGAGCGGAGAAATGCCCTACGGACTCTCCACCGCGTTCGATGGAATTGTGGGAGAGAGCGCCATATTGAAAGCGGTGCTGGAAGAAGTGCGCCTCGTAGCGCCAACTGACTCCACCGTTCTTATTTTGGGTGAAACCGGAACAGGCAAGGAACTGATTGCCCGCGCCATTCATGCTAACTCAAAGCGATCGACGCGCCCGTTCATTCGCGTCAACTGCGCGGCAATCCCGCCCTCGCTGATCGCATCCGAACTGTTTGGCCATGAGAAAGGCGCCTTCACTGGGGCGCTGCAGCGACGCCTCGGCCGTTTTGAAGCAGCCAATCACGGCGCGATCTTTTTGGACGAGGTCGGCGAACTGCCGATGGAGACACAGATTGCGTTGCTACGAGTGATTCAAGAGCGAGAATTCGAACGGGTGGGGAGCAGCCAGCCAATGTCCGTGGATGTTCGCATCATAGCAGCGACCAACCGCGACCTGAAGGCGGCCGTCACGGCTGGTAGGTTCCGCGAAGACATGTTCTATCGGCTGAACGTCTTCCCCATCCAGATGCCCTCGCTGCGCGAACGGGCGGACGATATACCGCTACTGGTTGACCACTTAATTGAGCGCTACGCCAAGAAAGCTGGCAAAAAGGTCAGCAAGATGAAAGAGGGCACGATCGAAATGCTTCAGGCATACGAATGGCCGGGGAATGTCCGCGAACTGCAGAACGTTATTGAGCGGGCCGTGATTCTGTGCGCGGGTGAGACGCTCTCGGTCAGCGAGACTTGGCTGCAACGTACGACGTCGCGGCTGTCCGGCTTTACAGCACCCCTGGTCGCAACCTTAGCCGACCGGGAGAGAGAAGTCATTGAAGCCACCTTGGCGGACTCCCAGGGCCGCATCTCGGGCCCGTTTGGCGCGGCCGCGAAGCTCGGAATTCCGCGACAGACTTTGGACTCAAAAATCGCAAATCTGCAGATCAGCAAGACCCGATTCAAACCCCAATCGGTCAGCTGAGCAGACCACAACAGAAGACTGCAAGTCGCTTTCCCTGCTGCATCTGTTTTCGTCACTCCTGCCTTCAACCCAGGTCCTTCTCGCTGAGGTCACGCAATAGTTGTCTTTGAACGCTCATGGTTCCTCTTCTCCCTGCGAAGAAACATTCTCATCGATAACTTCCTCGATATTTTCTGAGACTTCGGCATTTCTGAAACGTCGGCGTCCTCTTTCATCGTAAGTCGCAGTAAATACGCGCGTATTGATTGGCGGCGAGATTGCAATTGTATGTGTGTCGTCAGAGAGAGCACGGCCGTTTCTCCTGACAGCAGTCGGAATGAAATACCACGCGGAGCACAACATGCTGAGACTGAATGCCGACCCAACCGAAGGATCTCAAGAGTTCCGCGAGATCCTCTGGACCCTGGTTCAGGAAAAGGAAAGAGACGGTTTCGTCCCTTCTCCGGCGGGCAGGAAGGATCATGAGCAGCTCCGGATCTGGATCGAGCGCCTGTTATTAGTCCTCGGGTTCGCACTGCTCGTCATTTACGGGGCGGCGCGATTGGACAGCTTCTTCAGTTCGCGGACTGCTCCGAACAGGTTTTCCGCAATTGCCTCATTGTCAACTTCGACCAGTGATGACGTTGCGGAAGCCGTCGGTCCATCGAGGGTTGATTTCAGCCTGTGGGATGGGCACCGTGAGCAAGCATACGAAGGGAGCCCGAATAAACTGTCCGGCGTTCCGCTGGCCGTTCTCCACATTGCGAAAATCGGCCTTGAGGTTCCGCTTCTTGATGGAACGGACGGCCTGACGCTGAACCACGCGGTGGGAAGGATTCCGGGAACAGCGCGACCGGGAGAGCCGGGGAACATCGGTATCGCTGGACATCGAGACGGCTTCTTTCGTGGACTCAAAGACATTGGCATCGGTGACACGATCGACCTGAAGGCGCCGCAAGGAACGACAACCTACGCAGTCGATGACGTCAACATCGTCAGCCCGAATGATGTGAGCGTGCTGGGGCCGCGTCCTGCCCCGTCTCTCACGCTAATCACCTGCTACCCGTTTTATTTCATTGGCAGCGCCCCACAGCGCTACGTCGTTCACGCATCACGCATAGGTTTTGAACCACAGAAGTACAACTCAACTGAGCAAGGCAGTTTAACTCTTGCAAATAAGAACTAGAGGAGAAACACAATGAACTCACTTCAACTCACTCGGAAACTCAACCATTTGGTAATGGCCGGAATTGCTTGCATGTCTTTTGCTGTCGCAATGAATGCGCAGGTGAAAACCGAGAGCAATATCACCCACGGGCCAGCCACGAAAAGCGTCAGTGTCGATCGCGGCGAGGTGGTTTACGCCTCGGGCAGCGACCTGGTGCTGAAGAAAGATAACGGCACGATTGTGCATTTTGCGAATGTGTCCGATACGGCCACGGTAGATGGCAAGCAAGTAGCGATTGATGACCTCGAACCCGGCATGAAGCTGGAACGCACCATCACTACGACCACCACTCCTCACACGGTCACTACTGTGCAGACCGTCACTGGAAAGGTGTGGCATGTAAATCCACCACATTTCGTAATCCTGACTCTCGAAGACGGAACCAATCACAAGTTCGATCTTCCCAACGACCACAAAGTGTTTGTCGATGGGCGGCTCGTGGACGCCTGGGCGCTGAAAAAGGGGATGAGGATTTCTGCGACCAGAGTCATCGAAGCCCCGGGCACCGTGGTTGCCGGGTAGGCCCGGGGAATTTCACCCCGAGCCTCCCACAGATCCGGACGTGAACCTCTCGATTCATCCGGCTCGTGCCACCCAAAGAAGGCTGCCGCCTTCCATCAAGACCAAGACAAGGAGTTCCTCCGGTTGCCCGTTGACTCCATCCCGACCTGGGTGACCTGCTCCCTTTGCTCCACGGGCATTACCCCGTTTCATCGCTCTTACGAAGCAGTGCGCCCCTGATCGATG